>JAESGQ010000105.1_pt1 | contig 72322 bp, 57 predicted proteins | sample 9266251 | NCBI WGS metagenome assembly JAESGQ01 (sample SAMN17056778, study PRJNA650883) | algae metagenome | isolation source: Kaiparowitsia implicata GSE-PSE-MK54-09C and co-occurring heterotrophs from... | place: USA: Kaiparowits Plateau, Grand Staircase Escalante National Monument, UT ... | reverse complement strand
TCATCAACACGCCGAACCAGCCCACATATAGGCGGTTGTTGGTGCTGGTGACCCAGCTACAAAACTGTTCCCACACGTTGTTGCGCTCTGTGCGCTGTAGTGTAGTTGTCATAATTCAATGAGTGCTCGTGAGTTATCTATGTATGAAGGGAAGCCGTTAAACTTCCTTAACAACAATATAGGGGACTAGCGGTTATTTGTAAAGCTTTGTTGCTTCATATTTCATATGTTTAATCCTTTCGTTAGATTTTACGGCGCTGTTTTGCGGGGTTTGGCCCTATTTAACATGGGGCTATCTCATCTCTGGAAGGACAGACAGCTTGACTCACTTGGCTTTTGGCTGATCGTTGACTGATCTTCGCAAAACCAGAAAGAGGAGGTGGGCAGTCCTCCGCTATTCTGAGCAGGCCCGTAACCTTTGGATGACTATGGCGCTGTAACGATCTGAATTAAGCCTGCCCCGCACTGATCCCTGCATTTCTGAGAGACTGGTTTGAAAAGGTTGGCCTGAATATGTTCAAGTGCTGAGCGCTGGCAGTAAGCCTTCTGCAGTGACAGTGCAGCACTGTTGTTGAGATGTGCCGTTCATAGACTGATCAGCGCATTGAAGGCTGACGTGCTCTAGGCTTATGCCCTATTGACTCATGAGTGCAGGATTATGAGTTGCAAAGAATGGATTTACAATGGCGATAGTCAGATAGGCGATATCGAAGCCGGTTCACAGCCAAGTTGTAAAACTGATAGGACTTTAGCCCTGCATTCTTACATATATGCTGTATGCGTGGAATATATGGACATGTAGACGAATACTGGGTAGAAGCTGATCACTGGCTTTTATGGGTGATGTATCTAGGCGTAGCACGCTGTAGAGATATCGAGTAGCAGCCTTTCTTGGTTGGCTATTGAGTTTTCTGAGAGTTGTCTTTTCACGTTCCTGCTCATTTGTCCTATGGTGCCCTTTACTTCAGGTCTGAGCGAAGAGCCCGATAGTACCGGGATAGCTCCCGTTCAATGTCGCTACTTTGTGCGGGCAGCGCGTCCTCAGGATGTGGATGGACTAGCGGATGTGCTAACAGACAGCTTTCATCCCAGTACAAGTGCTTGGTACTGGATGGCGCCGTTTTTTCGGATGGGGATTCGGGAAGAGCTGCGCACGCGATTGCGAACTCAACCCGCGCACCATGCTTGTCTCGTTGGGGTAAAGCGACCTGAAGTGCGGGGCGTGGTAGAACCACAGTTTTCTTTGGATTCAGGATTACAGACCCGGGATATGCCTCTGTCTGCATCGGGCGATCGCCCTGTAGGTACCGTTGAGATCGATTTGCGTCCTCAGGCTGGAAATCCGTGGCTCAAGTTTTGGGGAGCCCGCTATCCCTATATTTCGAACCTAGCCGTAGATGAACCCCATCGGCGGCAGGGCATTGCAGAGCAGCTTCTGAGCTGCTGCGAACGAGTAGCGTTGACATGGGGGTATCGCGATCTATATCTGCACGTGTTGGAGAACAACAGCGCCGCGATCTCGCTTTACACTAAGCTGGGCTACCAAACCCAGCGAATAGAACCTGACCTAACGGCATTACTCATCGGCAATCCACGCCAAATTTTGTTGCATAAGTGCTTACCGCCTAATGCATCTCTGTAGCTATGGATACTTTATGTTAGCTTTACTGAACCCTCTATCTCGTCCTATCCTCATGAAGCATCCTTGAGAGATACGTCATGTGGATAGCGCCTGAAGGAGAATACTCTACAATGTAGACAGTATCGCTTTCTACAGAAGAAGCCTAGTGCTTTCGTAGACTGCTGATTCAGATACACAACCCGATACAAAAGGCGCAGCTAAGTTCCTGAAACTCATTAGCGGTTGTTGCTCTGAGTCCTCATCTAAAGAATCTACGCCTTTTTGGGAAGGCTAGGCGAAAGAGGCAATTCGGTACACTGCATCTACCCGTCACGAGCGACAAAAACGACCGTAGCCTGAGAGGTTCAGGGAATCTGCCCAATGGTTGTACATCATTGCATCAAGATGGATAGTGATAGCCATCAGCGAGTTTCCGCTGTTTCTGAATATTCGCATGAGCTAGATGGGGCGCATCATACGGCGGCCAAAGCTCCTACTGATCCCACCGATGCCACGTCTCGGGTGGGTGCACTGTGGCAACGCGTGTCCCATGCTGATTCCCGTCAGCTTCTATCCACCCTAGACCAAACTAATCCAGATGCGATCGCTCAATCGATTCGCAGTGGTCATCTGCTTGTAGTAGACCGCAAGCGGAGGAGTGGACTAATCATCCTAAAAGAGTTTCATGCAGAATTTGCAGGTCCAGGTGCTGCAGTGGGCGGGTTGTTTGATGAAGACTGCCAAGCTGTCATCATTATTGGTGATTCATGCCTGATGCTCCCCGAATCACCAGACGAACGCCAAGAAGCATACAAAATTCGCCGCCAGTGGATTCGGCTGGCTCAGCAGTTTACCGATCATTCGCTGCCGACTGAGCGCGCCCGCATGATCCTAAACCAGTTTGAAATTTATTTTGATCAAGACACGATTGCCCGAGTGCCGGATGCGGCGTTTGCGCAATTGGTAGGAGTGCTGCCCAATACTATTCGTTTATCTAGGCGATCGCTCCACAAACCTAGCCTCAAAGTGCGTACCCAAGCCGACTAACTTATTCCGCCAAAGTGGTTGGGTATCGTACACCAAACGTCCTTAAATTAGGGATGCATTGAACAGAGCATTTCAACCTGTAAGGCCAAGGATATCTTTGCGGTAGCCGTTTTCAGGGCCTAATCTCCCAGGCTTTTCTTCCAGGCTTTAGAGAAAGCGATGGGCAAGCCAGGCTAGTTCTACTAGCGTCAGCTCGTACCAAAAGGCACCAGCGCCCTGCACTGCTGCCAGCCGATCGCTACATCGACCCGTCCCTAATGCGCCACAGGCAAAACTCAGTAGTTCTTGCTCTGACACGAATCGACCGCTGGGGGTGTACCAAGTCGCCCCAAATTTGGCTGGTCGCCCGTCAGGATAGTTCCAGGATGAGCCCATGTTGGCAGCCCGCCCGTTGGGATAGTTATAGCTAGACGAAAATGTGGCCGATTGTCCGCTGGGATAGCTCCAATTTGAACCAATGCGGGCAGCTCGGCGATTGTTCCATTGGGGAATGCTGGAGTCACTGCCGCGCCCTAGGCACTCAGCAATCTGTCGCCCACTTACCTCACGACTGACGCTGCCATAGGGGTCGCTCATATAGGCCAGTCGTGCCATCACCGTAAGGGTGATGCAGTCAGGGGTGTTTTGCGCGGGTAGAGCATTAGGCGGCTGGGGCAGGCTGCGGGGTGCAGGGCGGCGATCGCGCGGAAACCGTGACCCTGGGAAAATGATGTCAATATCAGGACGAATGATGATCTGGCTTAGGTGCACTGCATCAGCACCGCGGGTAGCGTTAGCCTGTTCTAAACTAGCGACGACTGAATTGACTAGCGGAGTGGCCTGCAGGATGGCCTGCGGATTATGGACGGTTGCCAACTCAGCCGCAGCGCCCGTTGGCGTCACACCGGCGAAAACCGGAATCGCACCAATTGTGGCGATCGCCGCACGCCATTGATGAGTCGCTAACCAGATCATAATGCCAGAGAAGTGAAGTAGTTTTCCTTGACGAAGGATTGGGACGGGTGGTTCCGTTAACCGCGGCTGACAGCTGGGGAGGGGAAGGGCGATCGCCCTTAGGCGTGTTGGCGATACCACTCAATCGTCTGCTGCAAGCCCTGGCGGAAGGGCATCTCTGCCACAAAACCAAAGGCGGCTTGGGCGCGCTTTGTATCCAGGCAGCGACGCGGTTGGCCATTGGGTTTATCGGTTTCCCACACCAGTTCCCCGTCATAGCCCATCAGGTCGCAAATCAGCTCAATCAAATCCTTAATGGAAATTTCTGAACCCGTGCCCAAGTTTACCGGGTCAGGCTGACTGTAATGCTGGGTGCCCATCACGATTCCTCGCGCTGCGTCGGTGGAATAGAGAAACTCCCGCGTGGGCGAGCCATCACCCCAGACCGGAATTGCCTGGTCGCCCCGCAGTTGCGCTTCGTGCACCTTGCGAATTAGTGCTGGGATGACATGAGAACTACGCGGATTAAAGTTGTCTTCGGGGCCGTAGAGGTTAACGGGAAGGAGATAGATACCGTTGAATCCATACTGCTGGCGATAGGCTTGCAACTGCACCAGCAATGCTTTTTTCGCAATCCCATAGGGGGCGTTGGTTTCTTCGGGATAGCCATCCCACAGGGCATCTTCATGAAACGGAACGGGGGTGAACTTAGGATAGGCGCAGATAGTGCCCACGCAGACAAACTTAAAGACGCCTGCTTCATAGGCACTGTGGATCAACTGCGTTCCCATCATCAAGTTGTCATAGAACAGTTCGGCAGGCTTCTCTTGGTTCAGCCCAATGCCGCCCACATGAGCTGCTAGGTGAATCACCACATCCTGCTGATCGACCGCGCGCTGACACGCGTCGAGCTGGCGCAGGTCACACTCCTGCGATCGCACCACTTTAATCTTCTCAGCTGGGGCACCCGCGCGGATTAGCTGCGCAATCACCTGTTTTCCCAAAAAACCAGCCCCGCCAGTGACGACGATGCGCGGGTTTCTCAGGTCGAGTTCAGAGGTTGTCATGGTGGGAAAGTTACGTAGATGGCAAAGCGTCTAAGCGCAGTTGAAAGGAGCAACTGAAGGGAGCAACGAGAGCGTTAGGCTAGGGCGTGTCATCAATTCCGACCAAAAGTTTTATGCTATGAGCGTTACCATGCCCGATCCAAAAAACAGGCTAGGGGCTGTGACCGTTGATTTCTGGGCCATTAGCGGCTAATTGATGACAGCCCCTAGCTCTCGTTCTAAATTCAGGCGATGGTCTTATCGCCCTAGTGGTGGTGACGCAGCGGCAGCGCCACCATCAGAACAGAGGAAGGACTTCCTGCATTATTCAATTAGGTCACGATCAATCAAGTCAAGATGCCGCCTAGCTGGCGAATCACCGCCTGATCAAGCACAGTGGTAGTGCTGTGGCCACTGATCGGGATTAGCCCCAGCGCTTTAAGATCTGCCTCCACCATAATTTGCACCAGTTGCTCAAAGGTGACCGATGGCTGCCAGCCTAGTTTTTCTCGGGCCTTGGTTGCATCGCCCATTAGCAGATCGACTTCGGCAGGGCGCAGATAGCGTTCATCAAAGGCGACATACTCCCGCCAGTTGAGGTTGACATAGCCAAACGCTAACTCTAAAAATTCTTCAACGGAATGCTCCTCACCCGTGGCAATGACGTAATCATCGGGCTGCTCTTGTTGCAGCATCAGCCACATGGCCTGCACATAGTCTTTGGCATAGCCCCAGTCGCGTTTGGCGTCGAGGTTGCCTAGGTAGAGTTTGCTTTGCTGCCCAGCCACAATACGGGCGATCGCCCGCGTGATTTTGCGAGTGACAAAGGTTTCGCCCCGGCGGGGTGATTCATGGTTGAACAAAATGCCATTGCAGGCAAACAAGTCATAGGATTCGCGATAGTTTACGGTTTGCCAGTGGGCATACACCTTTGCGCAGGCGTAGGGGCTACGGGGATAGAAGGGGGTGGTTTCCCGTTGCGGCACGTCTTGCACTTTGCCATACATTTCGGATGACCCAGCTTGATAAAACCGCACCTGCTTAGCTGTGCGACGCTGATAGTCCCGAATGGCTTCTAGCAGCCGCAGCGTGCCCATCCCGACGGTATCCACCGTATACTCTGGCGAATCAAAGCTAACCCGCACATGGGACTGGGCACCTAGATTGTAGATTTCCTGCGGTTCGTTTTCTTCGATAATGCGGCGCAGGGTGGTGCCGTCGGTCAGGTCGCCATAGTGTAAAAACAGCCGCGCCTGGTCATTGTGGGGGTCTTCATAAATATGATCAATCCGGTCAGTGTTAAAGGTTGACGTGCGCCGAATAATGCCGTGCACTTCGTAGCCTTGTTCAAGCAATAGCTCACTCAGGTAGGAGCCGTCTTGCCCAGTGATGCCGGTAATGAGTGCGCGTTTGCGTTCTGTCATCTGCATGTCCTTGGAGGAAGAGGGGCGATCGCCCAGCCGCTAGCCTGCCAGGGTTGAGAAGAAGCGGGCTTGGGTCAGGGCAGTGCCAATCCGTCGAGTGTATCACTCTAAACGCCCATACAGCCTCAGGCAGTAGCCCCTAAGCATAGCGCTAGCTCAACTCTTCATAGAACTGGAGATAGGTATGCGCCTATGTCACCCTAGCTTGTGAGGGAGAGACCGATAAACACTATTAACCCCAAGGATTGGGCTGTCTGCCCTGTGAGCAGCCCAATCCTTGGGGTCTGAATTTTGCAGGCTGGCGCTGTTAAACCTCTAAAGGATTCAGCACGGTTCAGCAGTCGCTAAACCGGCTGTGGCTGCGCTTGCTTGCCATTGGGTGTGCCGCTAGCTGCTGGTTCTGTGACCTGAGTTGGGGCGGGCTCATCGGCCTCATCCAGCCCTTTCACCACATCTAGATCGATATCGAGTACCGACATCTCTAGACCCGCTCGGGGTTGATTGCCGTTGCTGGCAATGTAGGGATTCGCGTCTACGCTTCCCGTACAGATAATAAGAGAGCCTTTTTTAAGGTATTGCAGCTTGCGCCATGCCGCTGAACTTTCCCAAATGCTAAGCGATACGGTAAAGGATTCATCGCGGTTGCGCGGCTTGCGGACATAGAGTGTTGCACTAGCAACTTTTGCAGTGGAACCGTTGCGTAACTCGATCGTTTTGACTTGAGCATCGGCGGCGAGGTTGCCGCTGACAATCCACTTATTCAGACCTGCGCTAGACATGGCAACAATACTCCCTGATGGTAGGAAATTTGTGTCTAGCGTTCCCTAGTTTGTTTGGGTTCTAACATGATTTATCCTCTCAAGCCAGGAATCTTTTACCGGGTGTTTCTATAGCGGGGGGTAAAAGCAACTGCTAGTGAGTAGCGTGCGCTGCGACAAACTCAACTAGCCAGTCTTTAACTCGGTAGGTAGCGCGACAATCGTCCTCGTTGTAGCGCAAAATTGCGTCGAGGTGGGTGCGATCGCCCGTTTCTTGCCAATCGGCATACCAGCAGATCGACTGTGCACCATTGGCGTCAGGATTTTGCCACTGATAGCCTAGCCATTTAGCAATTGACTTGAGGGCATAGCTCTCGATAGGCAGCACCGCGGTGCGAGTGACCCGCTCATGCAGATCTACAAACCGGTCTAACAAGGGCTCAACCCAGTGCAGCGGCGTATCATATTTGCTGCCTAATCGCTGCACCGTCTGCACCTCAAACGGGCAAAAGTGGTAAATCGGTGCAGTCGGATGCTGCCACACCAAGTCCAGAAACTGCTGCCACACCTCGCCTTCGTCATCTGGTGATTCTGCCAGCAGGGCATGGAAGGTGTCGGTCTGCGCGTGCCGGTCGACAACCAACACCCCATGCAAATAGACCAGATTATGCTCAGGTGCCGCTTCAATATCAAAATACAGCTCGACGGGAGCCGTGGGCAGTTCGTGAGGTTCTAGCAGCGGTGTCGCCGACTGGATGGCAGCCTGCGCCAGCAGCGGATGGGGCAAGGCCCGCCGGTGTAAGGTGGCCTGCGCCTGCTGCACCATTTTGTGAGCCACTTCTCGCCCAAAGCCGGGGAGCGGCTCAAGCTGCTTGGGCGTCGCCGCCGCCAATGCTTCTAGAGACGTGATATTAGCTCGTTTAAGGTATACGTAGCGGCTGGTCGTGACGCCTGGCAGCAGAGAGAGATGCTGGAGGTCTGTGGCGCGATCGTAGCAATGGCTAAACCAGTGACAGAGTTCGCAGCGGTTATGGGCAATGAAGACTTCGGGCTCTTGGCGCGATCGCATCATCTCAATACAGCCATTCAAGACCGTATGCATTTGTGGTAGCATCGCCACCACATTCACCCCGTATACGCCTCGCTGACGCAGTGCCAGCCAGCTTGTTTCCACGAGCGACGCCTGCACCAGCGACGCCATATAGGCTTGAAATGTCGCAATAATTTGATAATCAAGTTTTGGACGCTTGCCCAAGCGCACATCGGTGGGCACATAGATCCACGGGCCAAAGCGTGATATTCCAGGTTGCTTGACCAGCAGATCAGGACAGCTCACCAGCCGAACTCCGTGAGCGCGTTCTAGCATGAGCACGGGCTTTGCAATGCGGTCTACCCCACGCTTCATCAGGTCTAGCGTGGCGATCGCCCCTCGCATCCAGTCCCCATCATCATAGTCAGGCCGCGCCGTGGGTTGGCTATCGAGCGTAGTAGAACGGTGCGTGATGCTGTCTTGCCGTAGCTTGCGCAAATAAGGACTGGGCGCATCCCGCCGCTGCGACTCGCCGAATTTGTCCAAGAATGCTCGGCGATGACAGCGTTGAAAGTCGAATAGCAGCGTATCGGTTATGTAAACAGGGTCGTGGTGGGGTTGAGGCGGCACCGCGCGGATAGAACTAGGCACCAAAACAGAGGAGGCTGACCGATGGTCTTCAGCCTCCTCTCGTTTTAAGGGATAGGGGCTAGCGGACAAAATCCTGCATCGAGAAGGCCTGACTGAACCCACAGGCACGTCTCGTCCTAAACGTTCGCAACACCTCATCAACAAATTGCCGATGAGGTGACAACTGAATTCGGAATGGGTGTGAGGGGGCTTGGCCCCAGCCGCATTGCAACATGGTGTGTCGTTTATCAGGTCATGTATCAATCAGCCAATGCATCAACCAAACCAGAACAGCGACGCCGTCACTATATGAGCCAACTCCGTGCCAATCACCCTAGTCAAATCTTGGGTAGGGCGATCGCACCTCAGCTCAAACCGCGCTTCTTAATGCCCTTGTGCAAAAGGCATCTCTTCACGGATGGCGTACGCTCACGAAAATCTGGAGTCTCATTGGCGTTTCATGGTGGATCAACGTTGAGTGATCCGTGTAAACCGTGGTGTAGATTGGGCAACAGCCCAGACTGCCTACGAATTTACCGCAGTTTCTTATGTATTGTAACGCTAGTTCTAGATAAGCCTGTTATTAAGACGATTGCAGTTTAACTATCATCAGCGATCAATCTTCCAACTGTTTTCCAGCCGTCGGTTCGGCGAATGCCGACACTCGTTGAACGAGGCTAGATTAAAAGCGCGATTTGCGGTGATACCAGCGGAGTAGCGTCTCTGGTGAAACGCCCAGATGATAGCCCATGATGATCAACTGGTTTAGAAGTGTGGTTCGCAGCACGCCCAACCTTGCCCAGCGACGGCTTGAGGTTACAACGGTCGCCGGGGCGATCGCCACCCGTCCCCGTTGCCGCAATTGCTGCACCAGGGCATAGTCTTCCATCATCGGGAGTTGCGGAAACCCGCCTGCCGCAATGAACTCAGACTGTCGCAGAAAGATCGCCTGATCGCCATAGGGCATTTGCAAGAGGCGCGATCGCCATTTCACGCCCCATTCCACCCAGCGGAGCCCGGTCTGCTGCCCTGCCACCGCTAGCTCAAACGCGCCTGCCACCACCCCAGGTTCTGCCAGCACCGCGCGCACCCAATCCGCAAACTGCGGCGGCAGTTGAGTGTCTGCATGAAGAAACAGCAGAATACCTCCTGATGCAGCGGCTGCGCCGATGTTCATCTGGTGCGCCCGACCTGGGTGCGTGTGCAAGACGTTTGGGCCAAAGGATTCAGCCACCGCTACGGTATCGTCTTGACTGCCGCCGTCTACCACAATCACCTCTACCTCAGGCGTGGCGCTGAGTTCTCGCAGGCGATCGCCAATCGAGCTGGCTTCATTCAACACGGGGATAATCACCGAGATCTGCTGCGATCGCACCGCCTCCCACGCGCCCAAATCGTCGGGATAGTCCACATCGGTGAGCGGGTCAAGGTAGCCGACGCGTAGGTTAAGGGAGTGGGCGATCGCCTCAGTTTGCGATCGCACCCGGTCTGTGCCCCAGTCAATCCCCACAAAGAGATCGGGCACAGGTTGCCGCAGCCCAATTAAGTAATAGCCGCCATCGGTCGCAGGCCCTAGCACCACATCGTGCTGCTGCAACAGCGCAAACGCCTGTGACAGACAGGTTGCATCAACCCCTGGGCAGTCAATGCCAATCACTGCCATTTTCTGCGCACCGCTCTGCGCGGCGGCTATCACCGCTGAGATAAGTCGAGCACCTAAGTCGCCAGCCACCTGGGGCTGATAGTTCCACTGCAGCCCTAGCCACTGTCTCATCTCTGGCAGCGAGCCGCCAGAAAACTGCACCGTCACTTGAGGAGATGCAAGCCTGATGGTCGAGGCTTGCTGCTGCCATTGCCGAACCTGTCGCAGCGTGTGCAACGTCATTTGCCGCTGCACCTCTGCGGCCCCTGCAGCACCTAGCGCCGGAATCAGCCGGGTTTTGGTTTTGCCAGCTTCCGGGTAGCGCGTAAACACAATCAAATGCTCAGCCAGATGCTCAGCCTCAGCCTCAAACTCAGTCATGGATGCACCATTTGCAAGGGCAGGACAGTAGTGGAGTTGTGTGAGGTGGAATGACTGGGTCAGTAGGCCATCGATCAAAGAGGGCAGAAACCCGCAGGCTCAACAGCCTGCAACGCTCCATTTTGTTTTGGTGAGAACGCGAACGGATAGTTGATCAAGGGAAACTCGTCCTTCTGTCGCTCACGCTCCATCCTCTTAGTCAGAGCGTTTCTAAGAACGTTTCTAAGAACTTCAAGGAACTTGGCACTAGGGCACCACCACTACTGGGGTGCCTGGCTGCACGAGCGCAAACAGCTCTTCAATATCTTGGTTATATAGCCGGATGCAGCCATGAGAAGCCGCCGTGCCCACGGTTTCAGGATTCGGGGTGCCATGCATCCCAACCCAGTTGGTGCCATCCGTCCAAAAGCCAATCCAATAGCGGCCTAAGGGATTTTCAGGCGTGCCGCCGAGAATCACATCGCCGGTAAAGGGATGCTGCCAGGCTGGATCAGGAATCATCTGCGTCACTTCAAACTCACCCGTGGGTGTTTGCCAGCCCTCGCGCCCTACCGCAACGGGATACTGCTTAATGGCAGTGTCCCCTTGGTATAGCGTCAACCGGCGATCGCCCAGGTGAATCTCAATGAGCAGAGGCTCCCCTACCGCAGCCTCGTGCAGTAGGGGCACATCGGCCTCGGCCTCATATACCACGGGTTCGAGATAGGGTTCATAGGCGGGAGACAGCGCCATCTGAGAGCCATCCTCAGCTCCTATTGGGGTATCAATGAAAGCGGGGGTGGAAGACAAATTTAGCCTGCGGATGGCATCCTGAGCCGGGGCGATATCCGCCAGCATCAGCCATACTCCGCTGCCCAATAGCGCTATCCAGAGCGATCGCCCTAGACGACGTTGGGGCGTCACCTGACGGCGATGTTGCTCCTCACTTCCCCCACCCATTAGCAGTTCATTCATGACGACATTCAGCTCAAACATTCAGCCCAATCTAACTCACTCACTCCAGGACATTCCAGAACATATCGAAGCAGGTGCCTTAAGCCCCGACCCCAACCCGTTTTAGAACACCCTATACAGGGCAAACACCCTATTCATAACCCTGACACAATTTCACTACTGGCAATAGAATATCCACGCCACCCAAATCAAAGATTAATCCTGACTTAGAATCTCCCCAGCTACACCTGAATGCGACGACGCTTCTAAACGCCGCAATCAGGTGGATGCTGACGACAGCACAAAATACAGCGTACAAACCAGAAGCACTTACCAGGACACTGTGATGGGTGAACCGCGCCTTTGTGAGCCTTTAATTCTATTACACACTGGATTAACGAGAGGGAATAACTCAGCGTCCTAGACCCGGCATCTCGCTCCACCCACCTATAGCGTCATGGATCATTTCACCCTGTAGCGTTACCACAGGGATAGATTTTTGAGGAATTAGCTAGCACTCTTTGCTCAAAACGCTTGCTCTAAGTATAGGATTTTAGTACGTGATTTTGACGTCACTAACTTCTAAATCTGATCGCGCTTTCAGATTCTCCAATCTCTGTTATGGGCTCGAATCAACGCTAGAGAGAATGCAGGGTTCACCCCTTTTTTGGGATTGCTATAGTAGGGGCAACTATGAGAAGTTGACCGGCTTAAAAAAAGCGATCGCAACTGATTTTCATAGGTTAGGATAAAGGGCAACTATTGAGGGGTAAACGGTATGAGCATAGTCATGGGCATGAGGACACGAGGTCTGGTTGCAGGGGTGCTGCTGGTGGCATCATCGCTCGCATGGGCAGGGGCGGCGATCGCCCAAGATGCTCAACCACTCCGCACCCGCGAGCGCCTCAGAGGCCAGCAAACAGTGCAAGATGCCTATGAAGATGCTTACTTTGGGCTTAGCGGCACCTACTGGCGCAACCGGCAAATTCCCAACAACATCACCTGGTTGATTGGCCCCTTTCCCGAGGGCAACATTTCGCTAGATGGACGCTCTGTGCATGAAGTCTATGTCAACACTCTGCGCGACCAAGGCACTGAAACTCCGGCCATTCGCACCGCAGACTTGGCTAGCCCATTTGACACCTCGCTTTTCTTTTCGCCGGGGTTTCAGCAGGCCAGTCCCACAGGTATTCCCGTCCAGTTTGATCGCCCCATGCTCACTCCGGCAGCGCCTGGCGTTCCACCCGCTGCGCCTACTGGGCCAGTGCGCGGTCTATTCTAGATACTCAGCAACCGTTGTGTGCGGCTAACGTGGCGAGCATCTGGCTCAAACGGCAGGCTACGCAACGGCTAGTCTGTTACTTTGTCAGTCATATAGCGAGGGAAGGGAGATGGCAGTGCCGTCTCCCTTCCCTCGTTTATAAGCCCATGCACCTCAGCGTGGGGAGGTGTTGGGCGATAGCGAGCAGGCTGGGGGTGGATGCTGCTACACCTACGGAGCAGGCAATTCGTTCAGAATCGTGAAGCGAATGTGGTTAATCGATAGATCCCCAAGGGATAGGTCGATATCACCCTTGGGGGTTGTGATGGTTTCAAAGGCGATGTCTTTACTCATTTCTGCGTGCCACCACGGCAAGCCCATAAAAAAGCGGGTAGGGTACGGCCCACCTTCGGCTACATCATCGACGTTTGACTCCATTGGAACCCAGCCCATGCCTGGGATATAAAACTCAATCCACACGTGGTTGTAATCAGGCTCTAAGGGTTGCTGGTGGCGATCGCCAAACGGAGGGCACTTATAGCGCCCCACTGTGCGGCAGGCAATGCCATTGAGTCGCGCTAGCGCTAGCAACAGCCCGACATATTCGCCACAGGAGCCAACACCCCGTTCTAGCACCACATCTGGTGTTTCAATATGAACGGTTAGCCCATAGGAGAGGCGATCATAAACATAGTTGCGGATTTTTAGCATCTTCCGCAGCAAGTTAGTTTCTGTACCGATGGCCTCTCGTGCGGCCTGTTGAATGACGGGGTTATCCATCGCTAGATCGTCATCATCGACCAGATAGCGCGCCTGAAAATCGACCGGCAACGCCGGGATCTGATCCACATCGTCATAGGTGAGATGGTACTTAATGGCCCGCACCTCTAGCAGCGCCTTCCAGCCAAACAGATGGCGATCGCCAAAGCCTAAGTGCTCAAACCGAAACACCGCCACCCGCTGCCCATCCACGATCTCTTCCGTAAAGGGCCTGCCAATGGACTCTACCTGCTTCACCCGCTGGCGATTCGTTTCTGCAGGGAGGGCAATGCGCCATTCAAAATTATCGACATTCAGCTCTGAGGCATCTTCGAGAGGTGCCAACTCCTCTACATAGGACATCTCAATCAAAAACCCATTGGATAGGGTGTAGTGCTCCGCGGCGTCATGGCGAAACTGGAGTGGATGAATCAGCAGGCGATCGCGCACTCCCAACTCATAGGGATAGTCCGGCGTATTGGGGTTATCGCGCACGAACCCCTCTTCAATCATGTAAGCCACGTAGAGGGTATTGGTCGTAGGCTGAAACGCCAACCCCGTCGGCGGGCGGAACGGAGTCAGAACGCTGAATTTTAGCTCGCCCGTCGCCCGATCCATGCAGTAAACACTTTGCTCGATGTCGTCACAAATCCACAAGTCCTCATCTCGAATGGTGAGGCGTTCGATTCCCACGCCTGGAGATGTAAAGCGCGTAATTTCGCGCCGAGTGGTGATGTCGTAGATCAAGATGTAGCCTGCTTTTTGGCAGCTCACATAGACTGCGGATTGCCACACCGCCACCCCATCAGCCGGGTAGGGTAGCGAGCCAAACAGTTGGGGGGTGAAGTCGGTTAGGTTGCAGAAGTAGATGCTGTTGTCACGCGTAAACCAGAGGGTGTCACCGGCCAAATAAAGACCCCCCGCATCTAAGAAATGCTCGCTTTGCTGAGTATTGAGAATTGTGGTGTTGTCGGTGGCCGGATCAATTTTTAACACATAGCCCCGAGAAGGGTCGATCGCCAACAAGTTTCCATCGGCGGTAGACGTAATACCAGCCAAAGCATAGATCCCAAGAGGTCGAACGGAACGCGGCAGCGCCTGCATCGATGCAAGCTCGGAGGTTGGGGAGGGCATTTGAGTCGATGCGGGTTCGAGCAGCATGGTATTCAGGCCAGAGCATCAGTAACGGACGGGGCAGTGGGCGATCGCAGCTAAGAAGAATTGAGCAGGGCACTGGATGAACAGCGCGGCCGAGTCAATTCTGAGCTGGGGGGCAAGGGAGCGCACTACCTGCCCATCATCATAGTCAAAACTGGCTCCCTCTTATGTATCAAGCTTGCGATCAGACGAAAGGTGTCGGTGCAAAGAGAGGGCGTGACGCACCGTCCAAAAATCTGCCTGGGGAAGCCCCCGCAGCCTCTATTGATTTTGGTAGAATTAACTATAAGTTGTGGCTGCGTTTATCCATTCTGTCACCCAGGACCTAGTGCCATCGTGTTTACTACTGTTTCATCTCACCAAAATCCCTCGCGTGTTTCAGGGGGCTTCTATGATTTGCCTGCAGATTTGTTTGGGGCGATCGCCGCTCTCAAGCAAGACCTTAACGCCATCGTGTTGGCACACTACTACCAAGATCCCGATATTCAGGATATTGCTGACTATATTGGCGACTCACTCGGTCTATCGCAGCAGGCTGCCAGCACAGATGCCGACGTGATTGTGTTTGCCGGGGTTCACTTTATGGCAGAGACGGCCAAGATCCTCAACCCCCACAAGCTAGTGCTGCTGCCAGATCTGGCTGCAGGATGCTCCCTTGCAGATAGTTGCCCGCCTGATGCGTTTGCTGCATTCAAGGCAGCGCATCCCGATCATCTCGTGGTGTCTTACATTAACTGCACGGCTGAGATCAAGGCGATGAGTGACATTATCTGCACGAGTTCTAATGCGGTGAAGATCATTCAACAAATTCCCGATGACCAGCCCATTATCTTCGCGCCAGATCGCAACTTGGGTCGCTATGTGATGGAGCAGACGGGGCGTGATCTAGTGCTATGGCAGGGCAGCTGCATGGTGCATGAAACGTTTTCAGAACGCAAGATTGTAGAATTACAGATTCAGCATCCTGAGACTGAGATCATTGCTCATCCCGAATGTGAGCCTGCGGTGCTGCGCCATGCCCACTATATTGGCTCCACTACGGCGCTGTTGAACTATACCCAACGGAGCGATCGCCCATCATTTATTGTGGCGACAGAGCCGGGCATCATCCACCAGATGCAAAAGGCAACACCGCAGAAGCAGTTTATCCCTGCGCCGCCCATGAACCAATGCGCCTGCAACGAATGCCCTCACATGCGGCTCAATACACTAGAAAAGCTGTATCTCTGTATGCGCGATCGCCAGCCCGAAATCACCCTCCCCGCCGACACCCAAACCGCTGCGCTCAAGCCAATTCAGCGGATGCTGGAGCTAAGCCGATAGGCCCCGAGCCTGCGTGGCAATACGCATAATACACAAAGGGGTTATGGGGAACTTTGCGAGGCGCGGTTCTCCAAAAGACCGCCTTTGAAAACCATACGGTTTTTAGCGACCCTTTAAACAGGGTCTACGGGTTCTTTAATGTTTTCTGAAAGGTCATCTCAGCTTTAGAAACAGCTGTTTCTGGGATACGAGAGGCCAAACCAGTTCAGAAAGCCGCGCCATTGATGCCCTAGAACGAGACAAAAGCCGCTGCTCACTGGGAAGCAACGGCTTTTGCTGAGTTAAAGCAGAGGTTTGTAAATGGCTCTGGCTAGCTTCTCAACGGTTGTCACCAAAATTGGGCCTACCAAAGTGCTCGAGGAGCGTTGTTTTCTGTAGATCCACCTTGGTTGCTGGGCGTTTGAGGTCTGGGTTGGCTAGTTTGAGGAGCTTCAGTCAAAATCGGGCCGACGAGTGCCAAGACTTCACTCTGAGTTGCATAACCGTCGAATGCGTCAGAACTAAAGGGAATAGGAGAACCCATCCGATTTTCGTTGTAAATGACTTCGACACTGCTGGCATTCTGTTTAGTCCTGGCGTTCTCTGAAATCCAGGGCCTGACATCAGCGCCTAGCAGAGTCTGCCGGAGGAACCTGACACCGGCTGCATGGCGAGCCTCTACGCTATGAATTTCTAGCGCTGCCGCCAGTACGGTTTTACCAGCTTCACCTGCGGCCAACAGGTTTTGTACTTGTCCTTTGTAAGCGGCAACACCCAGATCTTCGACGTACTGCCCAACCAGCAAAAAGTCGGCCGGATTAGCAAACGGGTCGCGGCCTAGGATAGCCGCGTAATTGGGGTTAGTCGGAATCACAACCATATCTGGATTGCCACCCAACGAAGGCAGAACAGCCGAAAGATCAGCTACGTGCTGGGCTTCGTCTTGACCGTAAGAAACAATGATATCTTTTGCCGCTTGGGGAACGCCAGACAAGCCACCGCTTTGAGCAGCCGTGACCGCACGGCGGTAAAAGTCAGCTTCTAGTTTTTCTAGGGTGAGGGCATATTCAGTCACCTGTCGAGGGGTCAAGACAGCTTCCTGGGCTTGGGCGGCAGCGATCGGGCCAGCGCAGAGCAGCAGCATTGCCAGCGGCAGGGCAAGAGCTATCGTTCGGCCTAGACGCTGCATCTGTTTAATCTGCTGATCGCAGCGATCGCCCAAGGCAGTAATCTTTACAATTACAGGCCGCAGAGCCTGATTTATTGGATAGAAAATTGAGTTGAAATAGATTTTCATAGATAGTCTCCTTTAGGCAACGAGCGCGCCATTGATGGGATTGTTGAGAATGCCGAGGGATCCGACAATAGCTACGACTTGTCCGGGAGTGTACAGCTCGTCGTAAGCCTGGCCCTTGAACGGGTTGAGGCTAGCGACCAGATCGTCATCACTCACCAATCGATCGCTGTCGGGTTGGGTAGTAGATCTCCCAAGCAGCGCTCGTACACCGCCAGCGTGGCGGGCTTCAACCGAAACAATTGAGCCTGCGGCCAGAATAAAAGTGGGGTTAGTGAGGCTAGGGCCAGCCCCGTTATAAGCATGAACGCCCAGATCTTCTAAAGTGACCGCTGTGTTGAGAATGGTGCTGCGATCGCTCAAAACAGCATTCAATCCAGAGGAATTGAAGCTCAGATCTGCTGTTTCAAACAGCACCTGATCACCTAAAACACTCCGCAAAAATGTGACGTGAGCCGCTTCTTGAGCGCCTAAAACTTGCACATACTCCAGTTCCATGCTGTCAGAAATTTGGCCAGAGTCAACGGCAGCGGCGTAAAAAGCAGCCTCAAGTTCTTCTAACAGTAGGGCAAAGTTAAGAATACCCACGTCATCAGCAGAAAAGGTAATGGTGCGGCCGCTAGACTGGGCGCTTACCGCTTTAGGAAGAGCCGCAATCATTAGCCCTCCAAAGCCTAAAAGCCCCCACTTTATCAAACCTCGACGCGAGGCAGATAGTGATCTATGTTGCTTCATACTGGCATCTCCTGAAAGTCATCTGTAGTTATCACTTGTAGTTATCAATAGTCGTATAGATGTCATCGCAAAATTCATTACGGTAGACTCCACACAACATAACGAACAAACTGTTTTCTTGTATACATACCGTTGGGCATAAAAAAGTCTGCTCTCTCATCCTTTGGATGAGAGAGCAGACTTTTTTAGAGCTGTAATTTATGTAGAGTAAATGTCTGGCTTGGCTCAGCCGGATAAGCACAGGCTCAGAAGAAAACGCTATTCCTCAACGATAACGAGGGTTCCCAAGTCGACCATATCGAATAGCTGGCGAATATCTTCGTTGTACATACGAACGCAGCCGTGGGAAGCCGCACGCCCTACAGAATCACGGTTGGGGGTGCCGTGAAAGCCGATGACGTTATTCCCATCACTCCAGAAGCCAATCCAGCGATCGCCTAAAGGATTTTCGGGGCCCGGCGGCATAACTTCATCGGTAAATGGATTTGTCCAACCGGGCTGACTGATCTGCGAAAATACCTCAAATTCTCCCGTTGGGGTTTCCCATCCAGGTCTGCCAACAGCGACGGGAAAACTCGCCTCAACAACATCGCCTCTGTAAACATATACCTTGCGATCGCTCAAGCTCAGCCGAAGTTGCACCAATTGCTCAACAGTTTCTGGCAAAAGATCTGTCTCTGACGGAGCAAGTCCAGCAGGTGGATCAACCGGTGGTAAAACCATCGCCGGACTACTCAACATAGGCTCTGGCAAAATGCGTAAACTAGACTCCGCCTGCTCGGTCGACTTTTGCTGAGGAGCTTCTACTAACGAACCAGCTTGCTCCCCAGCGAAAGCCCTTAAGGGGCCGAAATAATGCAGAAATAAGCTACTTAGACAGACAGCTAGTGAGTGACAGACCAGCTTTTTGTAGCGGAGTGAAGCGGAGTTCATGGGCAAAATTATGGACGTATGTAGAACCGAAAAATGGCTATTACAACCTTAGCCTAAACTAGTCGTCGAGCAGCCTGTTTGATTTTCTGTATTCACTCATTTTATATACTAAGAAAACCGGTCAGGAAACCTGCGCACTCCATTGGGCTTAAGTCATCCCAACGGTTCGCCGCTTAGTGGTGCAGGGGGTGTGACAAGTGGGGCAGCAAACGGGTTCGAGAACCATGAGCAGAGTGTAAGCAGCAGGACTTTTCTATTCTGTCGTAAAACACAGGTCTAGAACATTACCAATATAAAACCGTTCTGCCCGCGTCGCGGGCAGAACGGTTTAGCGCTGTTCAACCTACAACGTGAGTCTGAGACACCCCTAAACCCTGGATGTACAGAGACATCTAGATTCGTCGGGCATTGCACGTCACACACCTAACGGGTGACAAGGGACTCAACGCCATACGGCACAGAGTTTTGAGAGAATAGAGGGGCAAAAAATAGGGCGCGTTAGTACAACTTCCCATAATTAATATGTTTCCTACAGCCTACCAAACTACCCTTCGCACCGATCTCAGTGAAACCCAGTCCTTGTAGCCCCACTAGCCTGAATTGACGTTATCGTTAGGGTTCAGAATTGCAACTTTTGGGTTAGCCAGGATTCAGATTTTGGTCGAGAGTTGAGCCGCGTTAACGTTAATTGAGGGTATGAATCAATATTTTGCAACCGTTGCTCGTGGCTTAGAAGCACTGGCAGCGCAAGAGTTAGCGCAACTGGGTGCCCATAAGGTGGAGCCAGGTTTTTGTGGGGTGGCGTTTGCGGGCGATCGCACGCTGCTTTACTCTGTCAATCTCTGGGCACGGCTACCGTTTCGGATTTTGGTGAAGCTGCACGAGTTTCCCTGTCAAGATGCAGATGATCTCTATCGGGGGATTCAGACTATTGACTGGGGCGCCTATCTCACGCCAGATCTAACGCTGGCGGTGAATGCAACGGGCAAAAGCGCGCAGCTCAACCATACGCACTTCACGGCGCTTCAGGTGAAGAAGGCCGTGGTGGATCAGCAGCAAGATCGGTTGGGCGATCGCTCCGATGTAGAGCTGCAAACGCCAGATGTGCAAATCAACGTTCATATTCATCAGGGCGTCTGCACCGTGAGCCTCGACAGCTCTGGCAAAAGCCTGCACCGTCGAGGCTATCGCCCTGCCGTGGGCGCGGCTCCGCTGAAAGAATCGCTGGCGGCAGCATTAATTCAACTATCGGGCTGGCAGCCAGAGCAAATGTTTTACGACCCGCTCTGTGGATCGGGCACGTTGCCCTTAGAAGCTAGCTTGAACGCGCTCAACGTCGCTCCCGGTCTATTTAGAGAGCAGTTTGGCTTTGAGACCTGGCTTGACGCCGACCTGCCGCTGCTAGAACGCCTGATGCAAGAGGCCGAGGACAGCCAGCGCGACAGTCTCTCTGCACCCATTTGGGGGAGCGATCGCGATGCAGCCGTGATTGAACAGGCGATCGCCAATGCCACCAATTGTGGCGTGCTCAACCAAGTTTATTTCGCGCAAATCGACTTGGCGGATGTGGTCGCCCCTGCCGATAGCGGCGTTGTCATCTGCAACCCGCCCTACGGCGAACGCTTGGGCAAAAACAGCGATTTGGGAGCGTTCTACAAACAATTGGGCGATGTGTTGAAACAGCGCTTTAAAGGGTGGACGGCCTTTGTGCTGAGCGGCAACAAAGAACTGGCGCAGTCCATTGGACTCAAGTCATCCCAACGAATCGCCGTATACAACGGAACACTGCCCTGTCAGCTCATGAAATATGAACTGTATTGACCTGCGATGAACTAATCTGTGCGATGAACTAATCTATGCGCTGGACAGACGAATAAGGCTCAACCGTAAAGGCAAACGCCAGAATAGAATAGCCCCCGGTTGATTGGCGATCGCGTTCACAGCGTCAGTTGATCAAATTCCCGGTGATTGCGTGGCAGTGGATCTTGTGCGAGTTGATCGCCTGCTTTTGGTAGATTGAGTAGTGTGGAACTCTTACACAGCAAAGGTTTCAGACTGGATATCTCTAGTCCGTCTCTACTTCACTCAAGCGCTGTCCTATTAAGTCTCTCTGCATGAAAATCTTTCTGCACAAACGCCCAAACGGACGCCTAGAAAAAGGCCGTTCTTCTGTCCTAACGGCTGTTGCCAAATTCTGTTCCCAAATGTTGCTGCCGCTTAACCGTTGACCATGCTAAGACTGACTGAAATAAAGCTGCCGCTTGACCATGCTGATGATGCGATCGAGGCGGCCATTCTAAAAAAGTTGCACATTGCTCCCGACGCGTTGCTCAACTACTCCATCTTCAAGCGCAGTTACGATGCTCGAAAGAAGGACAACATCCTGCTGGTCTACATCGTGGATATTGAGACCACTCAGGAACAGCGGCTGCTGCAGCGGTTCAAAAAAGATCCCCATGTGATGCCCACGCCCGATATGAGCTACCACTTGGTGGCGCAGTCTCCTCCCGATCTGGCACATCGGCCCATTGTGATTGGGACTGGCCCCTGCGGGATGTTTGCGGGGCTAATGCTGGCGCAAATGGGGTTTCGCCCCATTTTGCTAGAGCGAGGAAAAGCCGTGCGCGATCGCACCGTAGACACCTTTGCCTTTTGGAAAAAGAAAGACGGATTAAACCCTGAATCAAACGCGCAGTTTGGCGAGGGGGGGGCAGGCACCTTTTCGGATGGCAAGCTGTATAGCCAGGTGAGAGATTCCAACCACTATGGGCGGAAGGTGTTGACGGAGTTGGTCAATTCGGGGGCGTCACCCGAGATTCTCTACGTCAATAAGCCCCACATTGGCACCTTCAAACTGGTGGGCATCGTCCAAAGCTTGCGCGCCCGCATCGAGGCCCTAGGTGGCGAAGTTCGCTTTCAAAGCCGAGTGACGAATCTCCAGATTGACCAGGGGCAAGTGCAGGGTGTGACCTTAGCCAATGGGGATTGCATTGCGAGCGATCATGTGGTGCTGGCGGTGGGGCACAGTGCCCGCGATACGTTTCAAATGCTGTTTGACCAGGGCGTTTATATCGAGCCTAAGCCGTTTTCTATTGGCTTTCGCATTGAGCATCCCCAACCGCTGATCGATCGCTGTCGGTTTGGCGATCGCGCGGGTCATAAGCTTTTGGGGGCTGCCGATTATAAGCTGGTGCACCACTGCCAAAATGGTCGGTCAGTCTATAGCTTTTGCATGTGCCCAGGTGGGCTGGTGGTGGCTGCCGCATCGGAACCGGGACGCGTGGTCACCAATGGGATGAGCCAATATTCACGCAATGAGCGCAATGCCAACAGTGCGATCGTCGTGGGCATCACGCCTGAGGATTACCCTGGTCATCCCCTAGCGGGGATTGCCTTGCAGCGTCGCCTTGAAGAACGCGCCTTTGAGCTGGGTGGCGGCACCTATGATGCACCGGGGCAGCTCGTGGGAGATTTTCTCGCCAATCGACCCTCGCAGGAGTTTGGGACGGTGCGGCCCTCCTATACACCGGGAGTGCGGTTGGGGGATTTGAGCCAGAGCTTGCCCGAGTATGCGATCGCCGCCATTCGCGAAGCCTTACCAGCGTTCGACACTCAGATCCACGGCTTTGCCATGCCCGATGCTGTGCTTACCGGGGTAGAAACGCGCACCTCGTCCCCTATTCGCATTAAGCGCAGAGCCGATTATCAAAGCCTGAATACAGAGGGCCTATATCCGGCGGGGGAAGGGGCGGGCTATGCGGGGGGCATTCTCTCTGCGGGCATTGACGGCATCAAAGTCGCGGAGGCGGTTGCGTTGAGCATGGTGCGCGATCGCCAGGTCGTGTGAGTCGCGGCACTGATTCAACTGCCACAGATTCATCCCGCAACATAGCAACGCCCAATGTCCACGGGTGGGGCTGAAAGCCCTGGTAGGCCGACTCTTGGTTTTTTGCACCTTCCGGCTCCCAGCCTTGGAGACTGACGTGCTTTGAAGGCTGATGCCACTATCCAATGGGGAGCCATCTTGCCCAAGGCTACAGCCTGTGGTGAATTGTATCGCCCTCTCCCCAGGTGCAGAGCTGGCGGTGTATGGTAGAACCCGTATGCACCAACGCTATGCCGACTCTACGGGGGAATAGCTGAGCGCGATCGCCCGTTCCCATTGCCGTGGCTCAGCAGTCACTCACGCATCATCGTCGTCACGTTTTACACTGCCTATGACTTCTGGATCTCCCATTGCTGATACGCCTTCTCTGGCGCAGCTTCCCTGGTTGCCCTATATCGATGAGGAGGGGCAGTTGCCGCCGCACTTGGTGGGCAAGATTGGGGTGTATGCCATTTTTGACGAGGGGCGATCGCTCCAGTTTGTTGGCTATTCGCGGGATATTGCTATGAGCCTTAAGCAGCATTTGGTGCGACAGCCCCACCACTGCTATTGGCTCAAGCTGCAGACGATCGATCGCCCCAGTCGCACGGCACTCGACGGCATGAGCCAGGCTTGGATCGCGGAGAATGGCAGCGTTCCTCCCGGCAATGAGGCGGGGGCGATCGCCCTGTGGACGCAAGACATTGACGTGCGCCCCTACATGACCGAGGCGGATCATGCGGCCTATGCTGCGAGCGAAGATCGAGATAAAGCCAAAACCCTGAAGGCGATCGCCCGCCGAGTTGAAGCTACCATCCTCGATACCCTCAAGGCGCGGGGTGTTGCGATTCCCCTCCGGTTTGACCCTAAGCTAAAGGACGACGGCTATCTCGGTCTTAAAAGTGTTTGAGGCTGGGGGAAACCCATTTGCAGTTTTGGAGTGTAGAGCCCCATGACCGACTATCAGCCCTCCCTATTCTCAGCAGCAGAAGCAGGCGGCAGCTATCGGGTGGTGCCCAAAACCCTAACCATGAGCCAATCGGCTCTCTCAGACTGGAAGCAGCGGGTTGGGCAGTTTCAGCAGCAGGTGCGATCGCACCTGCCCCCTGAGCAAGGGTCGCTGTTTGCGGCAGAATCGCCCCAGACGATGCAGCCCACCCAAACTCCAGCGGCAGAAGCGATCAACCCCTTTGATCTGCCCCAGCAAAACATTGAGTTTTGGCGCTGGCGCGCCGCCGATGCAGGCGTCTCGGCGCTGTATTTTGTGATCGACTATGAGAGTTCACTACTGCTCTATGTCGGCGAAACGGTGAAGTCGAATCAGCGCTGGAAGGGAGAGCATGACTGCAAGCGCTATCTGCTCAACTATCGACAAGCTCATGTGGAACATAACCTGCCCACGCAGTTGGGCATTGCGTTCTGGCATGGGGCTCCTGCAGCGACTCGTCCCCGCCAAGCCCTAGAGTCGGCGTTGATTAGTCGGTGGCGATCGCCCTTCAACAAAGAAAATTGGCGCATTTGGGCCACACCCTTTATCGGCAGCCCATGATATCCAAGCTCAGTAGATCATAAAGAATTGAAGCAGGTGCTGAATCCTTAGAAAAGGGTAAGATCAGGCCAAAAATATTGGATGAATAGCCATGACAACCTGCCCTTCCTCAGTATTACCTCTGCCCGCATTGATTAACGATTTTACCTTGAATGTCGCCTACAGTGCCTGAAGGCCCATCTGCACGTGGACGATGCAGGGGGAGTATCGGCCAGAGACCTTCTACAAAGAGTTGCTGTGGGCGGCAAGTCATCTCGATAGCATTGAGCATGCGGCCCAACAGCTGACCAATCTCTCTGCAAACAGAGTGCTTCACATTTCAACTTTTAGGTTTAAGTCAGCGACACGGAAAGCTGTAGACTCTCTGACATTAGGGCCGACCAGATAAGCACCTTCTTTTCCGCCAACAAGCTGGAGTATGGCATCATCTTGGTTCATTGGAGTTCCAACAATATATATATCTGCGTGCTGATTAATAGGACTGTTCGCCAAGCCTGGATCTCCTATAGCCTGCCCAAATTCTACTAAACCTTGCTTAACTTGGTGAATAGTTGGAATAATAACTTCAGCTTGAAAACGGCCATTAGAAACGGCAACCTTGGCACTATTGCCGGGATGAACGGTAGACATCTCATGTGGACCATCGGCTTCAATGTGATAACGACTGCCACTTACCGACATAATGAAGCCATTAGGCAAATTTGTTTCTCCAGATACGATCACGGTTTGACCTTGAATTTGAGCAGTAGCTCTCAGAAAAACCTGAGTGTTTTGTTTCGCATATTCAAGGTTGGGCTGATATGCAACGACTCTTTCTTGAGCAGTTGCGTAACTGTCATGTGATTCAGGAACAGCTTTCATTTGCTCAATTGACTGACTCCAAAGATTGGCAACTTCATGCCATTCGTCAATGCTTTGAGCATCTTGAGCAGCTTCAGAAGCAGCAGTAGCACTATTGACTGCCTCCCTAAAAAGATCCTCGGAGACACTTAATGAGTCTTTATCGCTGGCAACTTCGACAGATACTGCATCCTCAATTTCTGGAGAAACATCCTCACCTATAGAAAGCGAGGATGTGCAAGATACGACTCCCATCATGGAAAAGGCTAAGCCTGCTAAGAAAAAGGTCAAGGCACGCATTGTATTGCTATCCAATAAAGAGAATTAGCTTATTTGTTCCCAGAAATCGTCGCTTGCCACCAAATATCATCACGAAATAATGGAATGGCAATAAGAATTGACATTCATTCTGTATCATCTACCTATTCTTTTCTTTAAGTCTCTAGTCAATTCGAAATAAGCTTTCTGTCTCTTTAAGTTCTTCAAATTCGAAGTCGTCGTCTGTTGGGTGAAAACTTAGGATCACTCGCTTTTACATTACAGCGGTTTTACATCCCTGCGCGTTCACCCAACAGACTGCCGCTTAGCTGCGCAACACCAATACCGGGCAGTGGGCATGACGCACCACACGTTCGGCTACTGACCCCAGCAAAAACCGCTCAATCCCAGTTTTCCCCTTTGAGGGCAACACAATCAGGTCAATCCCTTGAGTGGTGGCATAGTCAATAATTTCAGAACTAGGGTCACCAATTGCTGTGCTGAAGTGAACGCCACTGAGCCCCATCTCTTCCATTTTGCTGTCAAATGCTTGTTGCACATGCTCTTTGCGGCTGTCGTTGCTAACGCTCTCGCTCTGCCAAATCATGCCGGGATCGGTTGCTTCTAGATGGGGCACCACATGCAGCACATAGACTCGAGTTGGGTCGGCGGTAAAGTCGATGGCTTCTCGCAGCGCATCAAACGAAATGTCTGAAAAATCAATTGGGACTAGAATTCGCTCTTTCTCAAATAGGCTCATGGAACTCATCCTGAATGGGTGGTGGTCTTGAGGTCAGGAGTTTGACAGGGTGAATGCTGTCGTGCCATGTCAAAATCCTGGCTCAACTAGGGACTACCCCTGACTTGAACAGGTGGAATTCTCATTAGAGTACAGCATCCAGTCCTCTGACACTGTTGGGGTTGCAGCGGTTTGGAAGGGCGATCGCCCTCTTGCAAAGTAATAGGTTAATAACAGATTGCCCTCAGCTTGGGTTCGCAAAGTTTGGGCTGATCTCGAAGGCACGTTAGGTTGAGAAACGGTAATATGGCGGTACTTTACAAATCGGCGGCTGGTCTAGGACGTACAATCCTAGTCAATTCAGGTCAATGTAGGGATGCACCCCATGCCCTAATCTTTCAGTTTAGGGCTCACAATCTGCTCAACCTGAGAACGACAACGCTGGTTTGGAACGCGTTCTGAGAATAAATCTTCAAGAAATATTAAAATTTCCATTTCGCAGAATTAGTCTAACTGCAGTGACAATTTCGGCACATCAAGGGCGACAAGTCTCATGCCCAAAGCAGAGCAGGCTGCTAGCGCAGCCTCAACGGATTCCCACGATTTGCTTAACCGTGATATTAGCTGGCTGGAGTTTAACTGCCGGGTGCTGCATGGCGCGATGGATCGCCGCACGCCGCTGCTGGAGCGGGTGGCGCTGATTGCCACCTTTAGCCAGAATCTGGATGAGTTCTTTATGGTGCGGGTGGCTGGGCTAAAGCAAAAGCTGGCGGCGGGGCTATCGCAGCGATCGCCCGATGGCCTCACCCAACGGCAGCAGTTGACCGCCATTCACCGCCACCTGCGCCCCATGCTAGAGCAGCAGCAACAGCACTGGCAGATGGTGTTGCTGCCTCAGCTCAGCTCAGCAGGCATACATCTGCAGGACTATGCCGAACTGTCTGCCCCCCAGCAAGACTGGCTCGCCCATGCGGTAGAAACCAACATTCTGCCAGCCCTCACCCCGCTGGCGATAGAGCCTGGTCAGCCCCACCCAGCGTCGTCTAACCTCAGCCTATGGCTACTGGTGGTGCTGCGGCAGCCCCCCAGCCGGTCACGAAAATTGGCGTGGGTGCAGGTGCCCCCTCAACTCTCCCCGCTAGTGCCGCTGCCGCCTGAGCAGTGGACGCATCCCCACCCGCAGGCAACATGGCAGGGATTATCCCTCGTGGGGGCGATCGCCCACCATAGCGATCGGCTGTTTCCTGGGTTCGACGTGCATCAGGTCTATCCCTTTCGGATCACCCGCAGTGCTGCCTTGGGGGTGCAGGGGCTAGATTTGCAGAGCGATGACGACGACGGCGACTTGGTGAACGTGGTGGAACAAGGGCTGCATCGGCAGCAGTTTGGTGGGGCTGTTGTGCGGCTAGAAGTGGCGGCCACCATGCCCCGATCCTTGCGGCGATCGCTCAGCCACGAGCTAGACATCGGCTCTACCGATATCTACGAGCTAAACACCCCCTTGCCGCTCGGGGATCTGCTGGCCCTAGCGCAGGGGTCTCACGCCCCCCTGCACCAGCCTCAGCACACCTATCCTGCCTGGATGCCTACGCCCCATCCCCAACTGCGGCGCAGCGCAGCGCAAACGTCCACGAGCGCCACGCCCAGCCTGTTCAAGTTAATTCGGCAGCATGATATTTTGCTGCATCATCCATATCACTCCTTTGCCGGATCGGTGCAGCGGTTTTTAGAGCAGGCAGCGCAGGACCCTGACGTGTTGGCGATTAAGATGACACTCTATCGAACCTCAGGCGATTCGCCCATTGTGGCGGCGCTGCTGGCCGCGGCAGAAAACGGCAAGCAGGTGGCTGTGCTGATCGAAATTCAGGCCCGGTTTGACGAAGCCAATAATATTCAGTGGGCGCGTCGGTTAGAGGAGGTGGGGGTGCATGTGGTTTATGGCATGGTGGGGCTAAAAACCCACGCCAAGCTGATTTTGGTGGTGCGGCAAGAAGGGCAGCGGCTGCGCCGATACATCCATGCCGGCACAGGTAACTACAACCCCACCACAGCGCAACACTACGCTGACCTCGGGCTGTTGAGCTGCCGCGACGATCTAGGCGCCGATATGACTGATTTGTTTAACTACTTAACGGGCTACTCGCGGCAGCAGCTCTTTCGCAAACTGCTGGTCGCGCCGATGAATTTGCGCGATCGCCTGTTGCGGTTGATTCGACGCGAGGCGGAGCATAGCCGAGCTGGGCACCATGCCCGCATCGTTGCCCAAATGAACGCCCTGTGTGATCCCGTGCTGATTGCAGCGCTATACGAGGCGTCTCAGGCGGGTGTGTCTATTGACCTGGTGGTACGCGATGCCTGCTGCCTGCGCCCCGGTATCAAGGGGCTGAGCGATCGCATCCGCGTGATTAGTCTCATGGGCCGTTTTTTAGAACACAGCCGCGTGATCTACCTGCACAATGGCGGGCAGGAAGAGGTGTATATCGGCAGCGCTGATTGGATTACGCGCAATCTCGATCACCGAGTTGAGACGCTCATTCCCATTGAAGATCCGGCGTTAATTCAAGATATTCAGGAAACGCTGGGGCTGTTGTTGGTCGACAATCGCCATGCCTGGGATCTGCACCCCGATGGAAGCTATCGGCAGCGCCGCCCGCGAGGACGGGTGAGCGAGCGTAACGCTCAGGCGTTTTTGATGCAGCGGGTTCAGAGCAGTGGGTCCACGGTGGACTAACAGGTCAACTGGCGATCTATCTTGCTGTTCATCTGCATCACGGCTAGAGTAACCTAGAGCGTGTGCTCTCTTGTTTAGGCAGAAGGGCGCACAGAGTCCAGCCCATCACTCTGGCTGATTGCTCTAGCGGTTGCCCTAGCGGAAGCCGAAGGGCGTGCCTTAGCTCTATGTCTTGTTTTATGTGGGTTCTGGTTCCCTGTAATGGATGTCTACTGCACTCGACCCGGTTGCTCTCGACCGCAGAACCATTTTTCAGATTTAGATGACCCGGCGACTTTGCGCACGGTGCAGCAAAAGTTTTGCACTACCTGCGGGATGCCCCAACTGTTGGCGGGGCGCTATTTGCCCGTGCGGTTGCTGGGGCAAGGGGGCTTTGGGGCGGCGTTTTTGGCGCGCGATCGCTACACACCCGCCATGCGACAGTGTGTCGTGAAGCAATTTCAGCCCTCGGGCGACCTCAATGCGGCGCAGCTTCAAGTGGCGCAAAACCTATTTGAGCGCGAGGCGCAAGTGCTGGAATCGTTGGGCAATCGGCATCGGCAAATTCCAGACCTGCTGGCGTTTTTTGAAGTTGACGCTCCCAGCAGTAGCCCCGGCAAGGCAGATACCTATTTCTATCTGGTGCAAGAGTTTATTGATGGAGAAAACCTGGAGGAAGAACTAGCGCGGCGCGGCACGTTTTCTGAGGAAGCGGTGCGCGAGGTGCTGCGCGAAATTCTGCAGGTGCTGCAGTTTGTCCATGAGAACGGCTCTATTCATCGGGATATTAAGCCATCCAATATTATGCGTCATAAGGATGGGCGGCTGTTTCTGTTAGATTTTGGGGCGGTGAAGCAGGTGACGGCGGCGGCGGGTTCTCCCGGCGGCAAAGCCTCAACTGGCATTTATTCCATGGGGTTTGCGCCGCCGGAGCAGATGCGGGGGGACATGGTGTATCCCGCGACGGATCTTTACGCGCTGGCCGTAACCTGCATTACCCTGCTGACGGGGGAGCAGCCCAGTCAGCTCTATGACGCCTACAGCAATACGTGGAAATGGCGCGATCGCACCACCGTGAGCGATGCTCTCGCCACCCTGTTAGATCAGATGCTAGAAGCCACGCCCAGTCAGCGTCCTCAGTCTGCTGAAGCCGCGCAGGCTAGCCTCAGACCTGTTCCGCCAGTCGGTATTCCACCAGCGGTGGTCTCCTCCACTGGCGCAGCCGCCGCAGCGGCAGCACCTACGACTTCTCTGCAGGGAGCCGCGGCTCCGGCTCCGGCGGCAAGCGCGAGCGCGACACCCGCACCTGCGCCTCAATCGATGGCATCCCGCCCCGTCTCGGTCTCGTCGCCCCCCTCACTGCTGGAATATCTGGCGGGCGCCGCATTTACTGGGTTTGAGGGTGGGCTGCTAGCCATTGGCATTGCCAGCCTGATTGGCACCCTCGTCAACCCTATGTTCTGGGTGGTCTGGCTGATGGGGGTGCTGGGGTTAGTCTACGCCCAGTCTCGCCGTTGGATCGAGCGTATGGATCTGGTGATCATCTCCGTCGGCACGCTGATTGTGGTGGTGATGTTCCCGTTTTTGAATCGAGTGCTGCCGGGTGTTGACGATAATCTCTTCAGTTTGTTTCGGGTTGTGCTGATTTTAGGAATTTTGACCGGATTGGCGGCGGTGGTGATTGCAATCATATTCAGGCTGGTGTACCTGCTGCTGTCGCGGGTGCTATAGCGCTAACGGTGCATCCTGCTTGTTTAGGGCTTTATGTTTTCTCATCGCGAAACGCCAGCGCTAGTTTTGGCGCTCTTGATTACATTGGGGCTGCTGACGGTTGGCCTGCGCTGGTCGCTGGGGTCGCTGGCCACGCTGCATCTTCAGGGGTTGCGGCTACCGCCTCGATCGGCTGAGGTTGCCCGCATTAGCCAGGGCGAGTTGCTGCTGCTGCCTGCGGAGGCGCTGCCCGAAAAACGACTCGGCAGTCGGGCGGTGGCACACGGGCGCTATGCAGAAGCGGTGATTCACTTTGATCAGGCGCTGCGAGCGGCTCCGGGCGATCCAGAAACGCATATTTATCGAGCCAATGCTGAGATTGGCACGGTGCCTGCCTATACGCTGGCGGTGGTGGTGGCCTTGGCGGGCGATCGCCCCACAGCCCTAGAGGTCTTGCAGGGGGTAGCCCAAGCGCAACAGACGGTGAATCAGAACGGCGGCATCCACGGGGTGCCGCTGCGAGTGGCGATCGCCACCGACGAGAATTCTGCTGAACAGGCGATCGCCTTGGCTCGGCATCTGACTCAGGATGCTGCAATTCTGGGGGTTGTGGGGCATGGGTCAGAGGCCACGACTCGGATTGCGATCGAACAGTATGCAGCCGGGGGCCTGACCGTGATGTCGCCCCTGAGCTCTTCGGTGACGCTGACCAATGTGAGTCCCTACCTGCGGCGCACGGTTCCCAGCGATTTTATTGCTGCCCGCGCGTTGGCGCAGCATCTGCTGAACAGGCACCAGCGGGTCGTGGTGGCCTACAGCAGCGAAAGCGACGAGAGCCGTTCACTTAAAGATGAGTTTGCAACGGCGCTCGTGCTCGGGGGTGGGCAGGTGGTGCAAGAGGTAGATCTGAGCAGTGCCAGCTTTAGCCCAGGAGCTACGGTGGAGCAGGCCATCGCCTTGGGCGCAACGGTGCTGGCGCTCGTGCCGAGCGCCACGCGGCTAGAGCGGGGGCTGCAGTTGGTGCGCGTTAACGCGGGGCGGCTGGGGATGGTGGCGGGCAGTGCGCTCTATGCCCCGCAAACCTTGGAGGTGGGCGGGCCGGATGCCATTGGGCTGGTGGTGGCGGTGCCGTGGCACGCCCAGACCGCCGGGGCCTCGCCCTTTGTGGTGGCGGCGCAGCAGCAGTGGGGACGTGAGGTGAGCTGGCGAACGGCTGCCGCCTATGATGCGGTGCAGTCGCTGGTGGCGGCAATGCGCGTTCAGTTGCCGGGCGCTCTGTCCCGGTCGCCAAACCGTCAGAGCATTGGGCGATCGCTCCAAGATCTCAGCTTTTTTGCCGAGGGGGCGACGAGCATTGTGCGGTTTCTGCCGTCGGGCGATCGCAATCAGGGGGTGCAACTGGTAGAAGTTCGGCCAGGGCTGCACTCCGGCTATGGCTATGACTTTGTGCCGATTGGGGTGCCGCCGTCCCCGCCGCGGACTGAGGCGTTGGGCATGGCTCGTCCCTAGCGCTGCATTATTTCCCTCAGGTTTACCCGTTAGGCTTGCCCCGGAGCGTCGGCCTTGTAGACAATCTCGTCCTCAACGTTCCAAGCGGGATCGACGATGCAGATAAACACCAGCGGCTCTGGGCCGGTGTTGTGGATGAACTGTCGCGCCATGGGCGGGATGTAGATAGTGTCGGTGGGTTCTACGGGCTGCACCGCATCGTCGATGTGCATCTCGCCGTAGCCGCTGAGAATGTAGTAGACCTCAGAGGTTTTGAGGGCGTGGGGAGTGGAGGTATCGCCAGGTGCCACCGTGGCGTGGGCCAGGCTATAGCGCAGGGCGATCGCCTGTTTGTCGGGGTGCAGCATTTCGCGGAGTCGGGTGCGATCGCCCGCAATAAACTCAGGACAGTCCATCAGTTTTTGAATCAGCATAGGTTGGCACACTCGGTAATGCATTTTAGTAAAGGACAGAGGGGAAGACCCTGTCTTTCCCTTCTACCAGCTTCTCTCTGACCTAGCGATTGTAGTCGTGGATGAACATCCAGATCGCACCGATGTGATTCTCTAGCTTCTTTGAAAAGGACAGCTCCCTCAAACTTTAGACATGCGACAGCAATGTCTTAATTTTCCTCTATCCTTTACGTTAATGCACTACCTACACCACAGCACACCAAAGCCTTAAGGCGCCGTAAGCTTAGCGTACTGGGGGTTTAAGCTTATCCTGAACTCACGGTATTAAACTATCTTAGAACTATCCACTTATGGGATCTTTTGCTCTATGACTTCTCCGTCCGAACCTCCTCAGCATCTGGCTCAAAAGCTGTTCTATCAGGGGCGCAAGTTCAGCTTTGAGGTGAATCGGCTGCGATTACCCAATGGCGTAGAGGGCGACTGGGACTGTGTGCATCATCCGGGTGGGTCGTTAGCAGTGCCGATTACCCAGGACGGAAAGCTAGTGCTGGTGCGGCAGTATCGGTTTGCCGCAGAACGACGTTTGCTGGAGTTTCCGGCAGGTACAGTAGAACCGGGTGAAGACCCCCTGGCCACGGCTCAGCGTGAAATTCAAGAAGAAACGGGTTATCGAGCGAGCCAATGGCAAACGCTGGGGCAGTTTTATCTGGCCCCTGGCTATTCTGATGAAATTATCTATGCCTACCTTGCCACAGACTTAGAGCAGTTGGCTCATCCGCCGAATCAAGACGAAGACGAGGATATTGAAACAGTGCTGATGACGCCAACAGAGCTAGAGCAGGCGATTCTAGATGGAGAACCCGTCGATGCCAAGTCGATTTGCAGCCTGATGCTGGCGCGGCGCTATTGGCTCAGCACTGGCTAGCGTTGTGGAGTGAGAGACCGTTTATCCAAAGGCTCTGCTGATGCCGTTCTTAAAGAGGGGTTCAGAAAATCAACCGCCGCCTTCGAGTTAATGGATTCATTTGAGGTCAACGCCTGCTGAATGGGTAGCGTCACAATAAACGTGGTGCCTCTGCCCACTTCAGATTCAACCGTCAGCGTACCGTGATGCTTCTCGGTCACAATCTGGTGGCTGATTGCCAAGCCCAACCCTGTGCCTATGCCAACTGGTTTTGTGGTGAAGAACGCCTCAAAAATTTTGCTGATAGCGTCTGGGGCAATGCCGGTGCCATTGTCGCTTATGGATACTTCCATTTGGCCGTCTTCAATCCGTGCAAGGCGAATGGTCAGCGTGGGACGGGCAGGCGAGTGGTCGGTGGCATTGTGAGAACGCCTCACGCCCTTGGGCACATCCCAAGCGTCTTCAATCGCATCAATGGCGTTGCTCAAGATGTTCATAAACACTTGGTAGAGCGGGCCAGACAGACCTTGGATCTGTGGAACTTGCTCGTACTGACATTCAACCACAATGCCTTGTTTGATGCGGTTGTTGAGAATCAGGAGCGTGCTATCGAGGCAGTCAGCCAAATCTACCGGGTGCATTTGGCCTTCATCCAAGCGGGAAAAGTTTTTGAGGCTGAGCACAATTTGCCGTACGCGGTCAGCTCCCATCGCCATAGATTCCAACACTCGGGGCAAGTCTTCTTGCAAAAACGGCAGATCAAGGTCATCGGCCAGCTTTTGAATATCGGTGGGAGAGACATTGGCTCTATAGGCGTCAGCTATCGTCAAAAGATCTTGAACATACGCACGTATATGAGACACGTTGCCAAATAGAAAGTTGACTGGATTGTTGATTTCATGGGCGATGCCGGCCAACATTCGTCCAAGGCTCGACATTTTCTCGGCTTGAAGCAGCTGTTGGTTGGACTCTTCTTGCTGTTTGAGCAGCAGGGTTTTGACGCGCTGCATGAGCAGGTTGAGGGTGGTGGCTAAGGTGCCGATCTCGTCTTGGGTTGTCACAGGAATCTTTTGATCGAAGGTGGCGGCGTCAATCATTTGTTGGGCGATCGCCGTTGTTCTATTCAACGGCTGGGCGATCGCCCGACTTGTGAGCATAGCCAACACTGTGGCTACAACGGCAGAGATCACCATGCTCCCAATTAAAATTGAATCTTTAATGCGAAGCGCTTGCTGCTGCTGCTCCCACGCCACTATTTCCAGATCAAATGCAGTTTCACCGAGTTCATGCATCTCGTGAACAAATTCGCGAAACTCAGTAGCCGCATCACTCTCTGCGAAACTGAGCCACTCAGCTTGTGCTCTATCAGGTTCCCCCAAACTTGAATTAGCATCCAAGCCAAAAACTCGTGAATCCACAGCTTGCCTATAGGCATCTAACGCACCACCCTGCTCGGCCAACAAAGTCTGGATTGCCACCACCCCCTGTAGATCATCAGAAGCGATCGCCTCCTCTAATAGCTCCTCAGCTTCATCCATGTGCTCTTCAAATTCCTTATAAGCATCCTCAAACGCCCTGGGTGAATTCGCCGCTGTCACAAACTGCTGCTGTTGTGACAGCGCTAGCAACAACTCTGCCTGCAAATGGTGAATGAGTTCTCCAGCCTCGTGCCCTTCCTTAGCTGCTTGTTGCGCATTGCGCTGATACTGATGCCCGATCCACAACCCTAACGAGGTTCCCAAAACTGCCACACTCAGTGCTAAACCTTGGCTCCATGCAATCTTGTGGCTGACACGCATCTTGGTTAGTGGCCTAAAACATGATGGCATTGGTCTGGCTCTCTCACTAATTTGAATCCCCTACTGATGCCTTAAAAATGCCCATCTGCGTTGCGTTGCTAACAACCCAGCTTAGGCAATTCAGGATTGCAGTTCATTAGTTATGCCTGAGCCATCATCCATCCACTAACATCCACTAAGCCAAGCATCCAAGCCAAGCATAGAGCCTTCAACTTTTTCGTAGATCTACCTTAACCTGGCCCTAGAAGTAGTCCAAATCCTACCTCTAAGGGAATATGGAACTTCCGTGAGCTTAGTGAGACACTAACAAATAGATTACTGGAAAAATTTTTGCTCTTCTATCCTATACATTCTCGTATTCTTTATCTCTATAAATAATTCCTATGAATTGAACAAAGAGTTGAACGGAAGCCTAGCCTTGACCCCTCTTCGTAGAGCCCTCTTCGTATAGTGAGTCTCACAACGAAAAGTCAGGGATTCTGACACGGGTTTAATTTTTGTTCTGTTCTGCGGGTTTTCCAGATAAGCTAACCACAGTATCAATTCAAACTCTCTCTATCTTCAAAAGGATGGGTATCATCATGTCTGCACCAAATGGCGTAATGATGCAATATTTTCATTGGTACATTCCCCCAGATGGAACCCTTTGGAACGAACTCAAGGAAAAGTCTAAAGAACTGGCTGATGCTGGGTTTACCTCTGTCTGGCTTCCTCCGGCCTACAAAGGTACAGCAGGTGGCTATGATGTGGGGTATGGAGTCTATGATCTATTCGATCTGGGTGAATTCGATCAAAAAGCCTCTGTACGTACAAAATATGGCACAAAAGACGAATATATCGCAGCTATTAAAGCAACTAAAGATGCAGGAATTCGAGTCTATGCTGACGTAGTTTTAAATCATAAACTCGGAGCGGATGAGCCTGAAGAAGTAGAGGCAACTCCTTACAATCCACACAATCGGAGTGAACCGATTGGAGAGATGCAGACCATTAAAGTGTGGACACACTTTACATTTCCTGGGCGCAAAGGAAAATACTCAGAATTAGAGTGGCATTGGTGGCACTTTAATGCAGTAGATTACAACGTTTATAACGAAGGTGAAGATGCTGTCTACTTGTTTAAAGACAAAGCATTTGATGAGAATGTCGATCTGGAAAAAGGCGGCTTTGACTATCTCATGGGATGCGATCTAGACATGCAATCGTCAGACGTAAGAGATGAGCTAAAACATTGGGGTGAATGGTTTGTAGAGACCACTAATGTAGATGGATTTCGCTTTGATGCAGTGAAGCATGTCAAAGCAGGATTTTTCCCGGAGTGGTTAGAGCATTGTCGCCAAAAAGCAGGCCGCACGCTGTTTGCGGTAGGTGAATATTGGTCTGCTGAAATTGAGGCGCTACACCACTTTATTAGCGTTACGGGGGGCGACGTGCTGTTGTTTGATGCGCCCTTGCACTATAACTTCAGCCGTGCCAGCAAACAGGGAAGTGACTATGACATGCGTCAGATTTTTGACGAGACGCTGGTTCAACAGCAGCCTGCCCTTGCTGTTACCCTTGTTGACAATCACGATTCCCAACCGTTGCAGTCGCTAGAGTCTGTGGTAGAAGGCTGGTTTAAACCCTTGGCCTATGCGCTGATCCTGTTGCGGCAAGATGGATATCCCTGCGTATTTTATGCAGACTACTATGGTGCTCACTATAAGGACGCTGGTAAGGATGGAGAAGAATACGAGATTTGGCTGGACAGTCATCAATGGATCATTGACAAGTTCTTATATGCCCGTCAGACCTATGCCTATGGCGATCAGTATGATTATTTTGATCATGCTAATACGATAGGCTGGACGCGGTTGGGGAATGATGAACACCCGGGTGGGATGGCTGTAGTGCTAAGCAACGGGGAGGAAGGGCATAAGTCTATGGAGACTGGTCAACCGAACTGTACGTATGTTGATATCACTGAGCATATTGATGAACCCATTACAACTAACGATGACGGTTGGGCTGAATTTCGGTGTGACGCAGGCTCTGTATCTGTCTGGGTTCCACAATCTTAGAGCGACGGCTTGCGTTAGGGGTCATTTGCACTGTTGATGCAGTGCTAATTAGAAGGAGTTTCAGATACGCCTCTGATGGAATCAATGCTTAGTTTGTCTGCTTGTGGCTTAGCTATAAGCGGCTAAACGAAGTATTTAGAATTTACGCAATTGGGCAACTTTGGGGAGACTAGGCCTCCCCAAAATTGCCTAAAGCTTCCAGGATGCTACACGCAGTGTATAAGTCTTGGCATTATTAAAGATGCAAGTTTAAGGTGAGATTTTTTCTAGAAACAGAACCCAGCAGCAGAGTGAGCGCGGAGATGTCCACTCATTCTCTCGTCAGATACAATCTCTGCTTTTTGAAGGATGTCGTAGGTAGGGGATCTGATAGTTTGTAGAAGAATCTTTCGTTCATTCTCCTGTATGAAAAGCCTGCTGATGCGCAGTCCCATTGCGGTGGCGCTGTTTTGGATTACTACTTACTTGGTATGCACAGTATTTCCTCTGCTGGTGTTGCTGCTATATCCACCAACGCCCAATGCTGATCGAGGTTGGTGGGTTGAGTTTTCGGTTGCGTTGGGGTTTATTGGCCTGGCGATGATGGCCCTACAGTTTGCCCTTACCGCTCGAATCAACCGGATTGAAGCATCTTACGGTGTTGATATTATTTTGCAGTTTCACCGCTACACCTCGATTGTGGCGTTTGTGTTTATCCTGGTGCATCCAGTGATTTTGTTTATCGAAGACCCAGAGACGTTGGGACTGCTAAATGTGCTGGAAGCTCCATGGCGCGCCCGCTTTGCGGTAGCCGCAACGTTGGCACTTACGGCGTTGATTGCGACGTCTATCTGGCGACAGCGGTTAAAGATTCCCTATGAAACCTGGCGCATTTTGCATGGCCTGTTTGCAGTGCTGGCGCTGTCGTTCGGGTTAGCGCATATTTTGGGTGTCAGCTATTATCTGTCGCTATTTTGGAAGGTACTGCTGTGGTCGGCGATCGCCCTAACCGCGTTATGGCTATGGGTCTATGTGCGCGTTGTTAAGCCCTGGCTGATGTTGAAAAAGCCGTATCTGGTGGAAGAGGTGATTGAGCAGCGAGGGGACACCTGGACGCTAGCACTGCGACCCCACGGTCACCCAGGGTTTACCTTCAATCCTGGGCAGTTTGCCTGGATCACGCTCGACATTTCTCCATTTCGGATGCGCGAGCATCCCTTCTCAATGTCGTCTAACGGCGACAATTCCGAGCGGCTGGAGTTTAGCATTAAGGCGTTAGGTGACTTTACCCAGGGAATTAAAGATGTGAAACCAGGAACCAAAGCTTATTTAGATGGCCCCTATGGAGTGTTTACGAGCGATCGCTACGAAGACACCTCTGGGTTTGTGTTTATTGCGGGCGGCATTGGCATTACGCCCTTTATGAGCATGATGCTGACCCACGCCCAGCGCGGCGACGACGAACGCCCCTACCTGTTGATTTATGCTGCCAAAAGTTGGGATGACATCACCTTCCGCGATGAGCTAGGTGAGATAAGCCAGCGGATCAACCTTAAGGTGGTGTATGTGCTGCGCGAACCCCCAGAAGACTGGACGGGAGACACTGGGTATGTAGATCGAGATTTGCTAGAGCGCTACTTGCCCCGTCGCCGAGGCACTCGGCAATATTTTATCTGCGCCGCACCCGTGATGATGGATGCGGTGGAAGCCGCTCTGCACGATTTAGAGGTGCCTGTCACCAACATTCACATGGAACATTTCAACATGGTTTGATGGGCTGAACTTGCGTTTAGGTTTTGGTCTTGCCAACAAGATAATTTTACAGGCCATAAGTAGGCCGTTGATTAGGGAATCAAGCAGTCCGTGAGATTAAACCCATGCGCTACAGCATCATGCTCCAGCTCGTATTGATGGTTACCGTTGTGATGGTGGCTACATCTGCCATGTTTGCTTGGTTGCAAAGTCGCCCTAGCGATGCGCCTGATGAACCCGCGGAACAGATGAGCCGCCGAATTGAGTTTGTTCTAAAACTGTTCTGAGACTGCAAGCCTAATCAAACTTGCCTAACGAACTTACCTAAACAAACTGATGGGGCGAGTCGTGCGATCGCCCCATCACCACTACCAGTTCCACCAGCCGCGTAACGGCAGACTCTACCCCGCCAACTTCTTAGCCTTGGCCATAATTCCCGCAGGATCTAGCCCCTGATGCGGGAACTGTTCCCACAGCCCCCCACTGCCCTCTTGATGGGTGCCCAAATAACCGAATTTTGGCGTATACCCCCGTTCTAGTAGCCAAGAGCCAAACCGGCTACCCAACCCGGTCTTGCGGTTAAAGCACTCTACCGTCAGCACAAAGGGAGCCTTCCCCACTAGCGCCATCGTCTCTTCATCGACCACGTTGAGCGTGGGCTTATTAATCAGACCCACATCCAGCCCCTCTTGCTTCAGTCGCTCCACTGCGTCGAGCGACCGATACAAGGCATCGCCAAAGCTGACAATGTAGCCCGCAGTTCCTTCGCGTACCACCTCATCTTTTCCAGGTGTAAAGCGGTAGCCTTCGCCATACAGTTCCTTACCCGTGCTGTCGAGCAAAATCGGCGTTTTTGACCGAGTAGAGAAGATGAACCGCAGCCCCGGATCATGGAAGATTGCCGCCACCACAGCCCGCATCTGATTTGCATCAGCTGGGAAGTAGAGCTTGGTGTCATAGGCGTCATCCAACCCGTTATCCGCAAAGAAATTGTTGATGCCAAAGTGACAGGTGTTATCAGCCATGTCATCAATGCCCGAGTGAGAGAAGTGGCAGAGCAGGTTGGAGAAGTTCAGCCGCGCCATCGTAATCTCGGAAACACACATTTCCAAAAAGGCCGCAAACGTGGCAAAAATTCCCTGTTTGCCCTCCTGCATGCCAAAGCCCGCAGCCGCAGACAAGTTACCCCGCTCCATAATCCCAGACGGGATAAACACCTCAGGATAAGCATCGTGGATTTTCTTCAGCCCGCAAGAGCCTTCTAGGTCGCTGTCAATCACCAGCACCTTGGCTTTGCGATCGGCTTCGCTCATTTGGCTCAGTGCGCTGTTGACTGCATCGCCAAACACGTTGCGATTGGAGTCCCAGGTTTCGCTAATGCCGAGAAACGTATCAGGATTGCTGGGCTTTTTGATCGCTTTGAGGTAGTCCACTGCGGCAGTGTGCCCCTTGGACTCAAGGTATTGCAGCGCCATCTTCACCGAAATAACGTCATGCCCGTGGTTTGAGCCTTCTAGCCCTTCGATGCCGGGGCACATGGGGCGCTTGCAAATGATGGCCATGGGGCCCGGTGTGTTGATGGCTTCGCAGATAGCGGCATAGAGCGCATCGATATCTTCGCCATTCACTTCCAACACCTTCAGGCCATGCCCCTCTAGGGTTTGCTTAACGCTATAGCCTGGCAAATACTTGGAGGGATGTCCAGCAATGGTGACATCGTTATCATCAATAATCAGCTTGACGTTGATGTGCTGCGCCACGGCAAGGCGGGCGGCTTCGGCATCGTTGCCCTCTTGCTGCGACCCATCAGAGCCTAAGCAGAATACGGTTTTGCCAGGGTTTGCTAGCGCTACGCCGTTGACATAAGGCCACATGTGGCCCAACCGTCCCGAGCTAAATTCCACGCCGGGGGTCAGGCGAAGCTCGGGGTGCCCAGGTAGTTTGGCATGGGGCATGCGGTATTGCATCAAGTGCTCAGCAGGCATGTGCCCCCGCAAAACAGACATTAAGTACTGCGTGCCGACACGATGCCCTGCTTCATCAAAGAAGGTGGGCACAAACTGGTCAGGATGGCTGCGGAAGAGCGCATCCAGAATCATCACTTCAGGGACAGTGTCGTAGGGGCCGCCTGTGTGCCCGCCGACACCATGGGCTGCACCTGTGGAGGTGAAGAAGACTAGCGCATCACGACAGAGCTGAATGTTGGATATCAGAGCACTGCGCTGATCAGCGGTGAGTGTGGGTGTCGCGGAGTCTAGGGTGACGGGTTTGTAGGCACTGAGGTCGATAGGGAAAGAGACGTTACTCATGGCGAAGATTCCTGGAAAAGGATAGAAAAACTTGACGACAGGTGCAGCCTACGGGAGAAGCGGACAAATGATACTACCAGCAGCAACGTGCACCAGACTTTCGGGCAAGGTGCCTAGAGACGAAGTCGCTGACCCTCAATGCACTGGGTCAATGGTTGGGTTTGACTGGTGGAGCCTGCGGCGCTATGCCACAACCCAGATCTACGCTGATGGTAGGGAATGATGGATCGGAATGCAAGTTCAACAAGATAGAAAAATGGCGCGGGTCAGCAGGGTATAGGCCCATCGTGCAGCATCTTGAGAAGGTTGGACGGGTTTGGGCTAATGTAGCGCTCCTAAAATCTTCTCACTGCAAATCCTCTCACTGCTTCAGCTCGGTTTGGGTTAGATAGTGAGTCCGATGTGAGTTGGATGTGAGTTGGATGTGATGAGTGCATCCCAGTTTTGCAAGTTTGCCCTCATCCCCCAGCCCTTCTCTCGTTTTGGGAGAAGAGGAGCCGGATTCAAAGCCTTTCTACCGTCCTGGTTATTAAGATACAAGGGTGAGGGTTGCAAACGTGGGATGTACCCGATGTGATCAGAGGAGGAGCGATCGCCCCTTCTCTGGCTTAATGCGTTCACCGACTCCCGCCGGAGGCTTTCCACACCTGCTTTAGGGATGCGATCCACACCTGATCAACCCGTCATCTACCCAGCCAATCCGCGATGATCGAAGGTGTTGTGTGTGGAACACCTATGAAATTTTTTGCTCGCCCTCTCTATCAACTCTTACGCAAACTGCTGGCTCACCCTAAACACCGCTGGTGGGTGCTGGCGGGGGCACTGGCTTACTTGATTAATCCTCTGGATATTTTGCCCGATGCGATTCCTCTCGTGGGGCAGCTCGACGATGCCCTGCTGGTCTCGCTGCTGATCTCAGAACTTTCGCCATTGCTGGTGCAGCAGGTGCGATCGCTCAAGTCTCGCCGCAGTGGCGATGAGGGTGGCGATGAGGTTAGCGGCACTGGAGTATCGACTGAGGCGGCAAAAGCCTAGTTTCGCGAGGCTATCGTGAGTTTACGGAGCATGACGACAGCCCTACATTGCCGCTGCACGGGTGTCTTGTCAGCGTCAGAGTTCAGATAGAGTCTTGTGATCGGTTAGCGACTGGAGCCGTTGGTGATTGATAGCGATGGATAGCGATGGATAGCGATTGGCATGCATCTCAGGTCGCATCAGAGCCTGGAGGGGAGTGGTTCCCTCCAGGCTTTTGGCTTTAAAGGAGGGGCAAGTCATGGCCTATGCCGCCAGATGGCATCGGCAACCCGCGCCACGTCCCAGAGTTGCGGCAAATCGTGAACGCGCAGAATATCGGCTCCAGCGGCGATCGCCCCCGTACAAGCGGCGGCAGTTCCCCACAGGCGTTGTTTGGGGTCAGGTTGGTCTAGCACCTTGCCAAGAAAGCTTTTGCGCGACACGCCGACCAGCACCGGATAGCCGAGTGCCTTGAGTTCTGGCAATCGCCGCAGCAGCTCTAGGCTTTGCTGCGGGGTTTTGGCAAACCCGATGCCAGGGTCAATCGCAATGTGATGGGGAGAAACGCCAGCGGCGATCGCCGCCTCAATGCGCTGCTGCAAAAACTCACCCACCTCTTGCACCACATCACCATAGTCTGTGAGCTGCTGCATGGTTTTTGGGGTGCCCCGCAGGTGCATCAGCACGAGGGGAACGCCCAATTCCGCCACCACCGTTAGCATGTCTGGATCGTAGGTGGCCCCCGACACATCGTTGACGATAGTTGCGCCAGCCTGAACCGCCGCTCGGGCGATCGCCGCTTTGGTGGTATCAATCGAAATGGGTATCGTCAGCGGCGGGGCCTGGGCCGTGCCCTGGCGGATCGCCTGAATCACGGGAATCACCCGCTGCATCTCGTCGTCTAACGACACTGCTGCGGCATTGGGCCGTGCGGATTCCCCGCCTACATCCAGCAGGTCTGCTCCATTAATCGCTAGATGGTGCGCTTGGGCGATCGCCGCCTCTAGCACTGCAAACTCACCCCCATCGCTAAAGCTGTCAGGCGTTACGTTGAGCACCCCCATCAAATAGGTGCGATCGCCCCAAACCCAGGGCTCAGCATTTGGAAATATCCACATGAAACTCTCCCACCGTCTAGGGTGTGCAGAATCAACTGGGCCGTGGGGTTTTGAGGGTTTCAGGGCCGGGTTGAGGGCTGGCTGACACCCCCTCCAAGCTTCCTCGACCCCAAATCCCCAACGCCCCCTCTCGTTGAGAATACCGAGGATTTGGGCATCCTGAAACCACAGGCAGCTCTCGTCGGCAATTTTTGCTATAGAACCCCCACATCAACCCGCCGTCATACCGTAGAGGCGAACGGCTGTTGAGCTTGTAGGGAACAATCTTGCCGAGAAATAGTGTGAGGGAGCGACACCCAAGCCCATGGATTTACCACAGCGGGCCTCGGTCGAGCCTGTCTCGTTGCTAGGCGTGTTTTTTGATGACAGCCTCGCGGTGAAACCTCTGGCGGAAGCTGACTCCATCTTGCCACTGCCGATCCTCGCTCAAGCGTCTCAGGGTGTGCTGGGTTGCCATAGATCAGCTCTATTAGTCCTGATTGATTGCCCTTTTCCTGGAAAAACTCGAAATGTCCCATCATTGCGCTGAAGAGAAATATCGCAGCATCTTTGAAAATGCCATGACTGGAATTTTTCAAACCACTGTTGATGGGCAATACATTAGCGTCAATGCAGCACTGGCAGCCATCTATGGCTACGAGTCGCCTGAGGCCATGATGGCCGCCATTCTCAACATTCAGGATCAGCTCTATGTCAACCCACAGCGGCGGCAGGAGTTCGTTACCTTAATGAAGGAAACGGGTGCGGTCTCCGAGTTTGAGTCTCAGGTCTATCGTCGCGATGGCCAAGTGGTGTGGATCGCTGAGCAAGCCATTGCGGTTCGGGATGCGGATGGGCAACTTCTCTACTACGAGGGCACTGTGGAAGACATCACCCGCCGCAAAGAAGCGGAGCTAACTATGTGCCGTCAGTTGACGGCAATCGAAGCATCGGGAACCGGGATTGGCATCTTGAATGCAGCGGGCGAATTTATTTATATGAACCGTGTGCATGCGGAAGTGTATGGCTATGAAGACCCTGCCGCACTGATTGGCAAATCTTGGACGCTGCTTTACGATGCGCAGCAGCTACAGCGCTTTCAGACGGAGGTAATGCCCCAGTTTGCCCAGCAGGGCGGCTGGAGCGGCGAAGCCGAAGGGCTGCGGCAAGATGGCAGCACCTTCCCTCAGCAGGTATCGCTAACTGCGCTAGATGATGGCGGGCTGGTGTGTATTGTGCAAGACATCACGCAGCGGCGACTGGCTAATCAGGCACTCAGCGAGCGCGAAGAGCGGTTTCGCTCTCTCCTGTCGAACATTTCGGGGGCGGTGTACCGCTGCGTGTTTGATGAAGACTGGACGATGGAGTTTATTAGTGACCCGGTTGAGCAGATTACGGGCTATCCGGCTAGCGCGTTTATCAACAACCGCGACCTCACCTATGCCAGCATCATTCTGCTAGAAGATAGCGACTATGTCACTGAAGAGATTACCCGAGCGCTAGAGGAGGATCGATCCTACAGCCTGGAATATCGCATTCGCCATGCAGACGGCAATATCCGCTGGTTCTACGAAAAGGGACGCGGCATCTTGGATGAGCAGGGGCAGGTGATCTGCCTAGATGGCGTGATTTTTGACGTTAGCGATCGCCGTCGCCAAGAAGAACGCTTGCGCCTGCTGGAGTCGGTGGTGGTGAATACGGGCGACGCGGTGATGATTACAGAAATTGCGTCAGACGCGTCTATGCGGTTGCAGATTGCCTATGTCAACGCTGCCTTTACCCGGATGACAGGCTACACCCTGGAAGACGTAATGGGGCGATCGCCCAACTTTTTGCTCGGTGAGAACACCAGCCCCACCGAGATTTTCCGCATCCAGTCAGCGCTGACCCGGCTACAGCCCCTCCAGGCCGAGATGGTGGGCTATCGCAAAGACGGCTCTGAATTTTGGATGGAGTTTGAGATGATTCCGGTGGCAGACGATGTCAATACCCACACCCATTGGATTTCTGTGCAGCGGGATATTAGCGATCGCAAGCAGGCCGAAGAAACCCTGCGCAACAGCAAAGAAGCAGCCGAAGACGCCAACCGCGCCAAGAGCCAGTTTTTGGCTAACATGAGCCACGAATTGCGAACGCCGCTCAACGCCATCATCGGCTATAGCGAAATGCTGCAAGAGGATGCAGATGACTTGGGCTATAGCGATATCGTGCCAGATTTAGAGAAAATTCGCGGCGCGGGTAAGCATCTGCTGTCGCTGATTAACGACATTCTCGATATTTCCAAAATTGAAGCCGGGAAGATGGAAGTCTATCTCGAAACCTTCGAGGTGTCTCAACTCGTGCATGAGGTGCAAGCGACCATTCAGCCCGCCATGGACAAAAACCATAATGCTTTTGTGATTGAATGCCCCTCTGACTTAGGGATGGTGCATGCCGATCTCACCAAGGTGCGGCAATCTCTGCTAAACCTGCTGAGCAACGCGGCTAAATTCACCGAACGCGGCACCATCACCCTCACGGTGTTGCCGTCTACGCGCTATCCACATTCCCTCCCCCCCACGTCCTCGCTCCCCCTTTCTCCTTCCCCAGCCTACATTGGCTTTCGGGTGTCTGATACAGGCATTGGCATGACAGAGGCTCAGATGCAGAAGGTGTTTCAGGCCTTTAGTCAGGCTGATGCTTCTACTACTCGCAAATATGGCGGCACGGGGCTAGGGCTGGCGATCAGCCGCCGCTTTTGTCAGATGATGGGCGGTGATATCACCGTGACCAGTGAGGCCGGACAAGGCAGCACCTTCACCATTTGGCTACCGATGAATGTGGCCGACACTCAGCGGGATCTGGAGCAGATGACCCAAGGTCAGGGGAGTGTATCGCTGCACCACGAGTCGAGGCAGGCGATCGCCCAAGGCAGCACCGTGTTGGTGATCGATGATGACCCCGCCGTGCGCGACCTGATGCAGCGCTACCTCATGCGTGAAGGCTTTCATGTTGAAACAGCGGCAGATGGGGCTGAGGGACTGCGGCTAGCGCGGGAGCTGCGTCCCGATGCCATTACCCTAGATGTGCTGATGCCCACCATGAATGGGTGGTCTGTGCTGTCTGCATTTAAGACCGATCCCGAGCTGGCCGATATCCCCGTTGTGGTGATGACCATTGTGGATGATAAGAACAAAGGCTTTGCCCTGGGGGCTGCCGACTATCTCACAAAGCCGGTCGACTATCGCCGCCTTACCACGCTGCTGCGGCAGTACCAGCCTGCAATGTCTAACACGCCCGACCGAGCCGGTCAGGTGCTCTTGGTCGAAGATGACCCTACCATCCGCGTTATGTTTCGGCGGATGCTAGAGCGCGAAGGCTGGGCCGTGGCCGAAGCCGAAAACGGACGCGTGGGGCTAGAGCAGGTAGCCGTTGCTATGCCCGATTTGATCTTGCTGGATTTGATGATGCCAGAAATGGACGGATTTCAGTTCATCACAGCACTGCGCCACAATCCAGACTGGCGATCGCTCCCCATCGTCGTCGTCACCGCCCTCAACCTCACCCCAGCAGACCACCTGCACCTCAACGGATACGTTGAGCAAATTCTGCAAAAAGACGCCCACAGTTGCGATGATCTGCTGCGCGAGGTGCATGACTTAGTATTAACCTGTATTCGCCATCGGCGAGCCAAAACAGGGGAGGCACAGTGATGCAGCCGGGATGGGGCAGCGTACTGGTGGTAGATGATGATCCAGCGATGGGGCTGTATGTGTCGCGACAACTGCGCCCCTTGGTGGAGTCAGTGGCGATCGCCCAATCGGGGCCCGAAGCACTAGAGCTGTTTCGCACCCACGCCTTTGACCTGATGCTGCTCGACATCATCATGCCGAAAATGAACGGCTACCAAGTGCTCGAAGCCATTCGGGCAGATGCCAGCCAGCTCCGCATCCCCATTTTGGTGATTTCTGCAGCGGATGATTTGGAGGGTGTCGTCCGCTGCATTGAACTAGGGGCCGAGGACTATTTGGTAAAACCGCTCAACCCGGTATTGCTCAACGCTCGCGTCACGGCCTGCCTAGAGCGCAAGTGGCTGCGCGACCAAGAGCAAGCCTACTTGCGCCAGCTCGAAGCCGAAAAAGCCGCCGCCGAAACCGCCAATCGCGCTAAAAGCATCTTTCTGGCTAACATGAGCCACGAGTTGCGCACGCCGCTCAACGCCATCATTGGCTATAGCGAAATGCTGCAAGAAGACGTCGAAGCCGAAGGCTGCGGCAATCTGGTACCCGATCTGCAAAAAATCCGCCAGTCCGGGAAACACCTGCTCGGCATTGTCAACGACATCCTCGACATTTCGAAGCTAGAAGCAGGTCGAGTCGATACTACACCGACCACCTTTGCCGTTGCGGCGCTGCTCGACGATGTAGTGCAGCAGGTGCAGCCATTGGTCGTGGCCAACGGCAACCGCCTGATTATTCGCAGCCCCGAGCCTAGTTCTGCCGCGCCCCTCACTTTACACACCGACTGGACGAAGGTGCGTCAAGTCTTGCTCAACTTGCTGAGCAACGCAGCTAAATTCACTCATAACGGCACCATTACCTTAACGGTAGATCCGCCTACCCCCCGTGCCCCATCCCCCAATTCTCAGCCCTCCCACATCACCTTTGGGGTCACTGATACAGGCATTGGCATTCCGCCTGAGCAGCAGCAGCGCATTTTTCAAGCGTTTACCCAAGCCGATGATTCTAAAACGCGGCGCTACGGTGGAACGGGGCTGGGGTTGGCCATCAGCTATCGCTACAGCGAGCTGCTAGGAGGGCGCCTGACGGTCGATAGTGCCCCTCAGCAAGGGACTCGGTTTGCTCTCACCCTACCGGTCGATTTGCCGCAAATCCACGCGGCTCGACTAGAGTCGATGCAGCCGCAGTCAGGCGCCACCGCTGGCCTAGTTCTGGTGATTGACAATGACCGCGCCGTGCGGGATTGGATGGTGCATCAGTTAAACCAGCAAGGCTGTCGCGTGATTACGGCTTGGAGCGGGCAAGAGGGGCTGCGGCTGGCGCGCGATTTGCGCCCCGACTGGATCGTGCTGGACTTGCTCATGCCCGGACTGGATGGCTGGGGTGTGCTCGCGACCCTCAAGGCCGAGCCAGATCTGGCTGATATTCCGGTGATGGTGATGGCAACAGAGACGGGAGCCACCCCATCGGGGTATCTGGTGGGCTGGGTAGAAGTGGCGACCCAGCCTAGCGATGCCCAGCAGATTGAGCAGTTGCTGCGGCGGTTGCCCCTGTCACCCACGTCTGCGTCACCTGCGCCTGCTAGCGATGCGACTGCCGCCGCTGAGTTCTCTGCTAGCGCTTCAGATGCACTCGAATCTCAAGGGAACTCGCGAGTGTTGCTGCTGCATGGGGATGCCAATCTCCGCTGTGCCTTGGCGCAGCAGTGGCAGCAGGCGGGCTGGGAGGTGGTGGCGACCGCGGAGGCAGAGGTGGCGCTGGCAGCGGCGATCGCCCATCCTCCGCGCGCCGTGGTGTTAGATCTGCTGTCGTTGGGGAAAGATGGCTTTCAGCAGCTTGAGCAGTTTCAGGCCGCAGCAGCCGGACACCAGTCGATTTTGGCGATCGCCAACCGCGACCTGACCCCCGCCGATCAGTCACGGCTCAACGGTCGGCTAGAACAGTGGTTGCAGCAGCAGCCTCAGCAAGGCCAATGTCTCACTCACTCCATACCCGCGCTAATTCTCAAACCCGGCATCAGCTCTGCGGCGTCTCAAGATTAGCTCTGCCCTTCTGCTCTGCCCCGCTACTCGACAACATCAGTCCCATTCCCAGGATTTGAACGGTTATGAAGCTTCGCACCCGCATTTTGGTTCATATTGTGTCTCTGCTAGTGGGAACCGTTGCCTTGACAACGGGGGTGCTGGTGTTGGGTACGCGGCAGTCGATCTTGGCTAAAACTGAGCGAGATGGGGTGATGCTGGCGCAGTTTCTAGCGCGCATGACTCGGTTTGTCGAGCAAGTTCCGCAAAATGTGGATGATTTGATTGGGGAACAAATGCTGGCCCAGGCGACGCTGACCAGCCATTTTGTAGCGATCGCCCAAGAGGCTGGGCTGTCGCCTGATGAGATCAGCGATCGCCTGCGGCAAATCACTGCCACCAGCACGATCGACGAAATTTGGGTCACTGATGAAACCGGCTATGCCCACATCCGCACCATTCCCAACATTGACTTTACCTTTAGCCCTGACCCGGCAGAGCAACCCCAGGCCAGTGAGTTTTGGCCCCTGCTAGCAGGCGATCGCGCGTCTGTGGTTCAGGACTCTCGCAAACGCGAAGTTGACAATCGAATCTTTAAGTATGCGGGGGTCGGCGGCATCGATCAGCCCCGGATTGTGCAAGTTGGGGCTGAAGTGAACCTGCTGCAACAGCTGCGGCAGCAAGTGGGGATGCAGCGCCTCGCCAACGAACTGGTGGATGGGAATGCGGTGGTTGCAGTGCGAATTGTGGATCGCACCCTTACGAACCGCGCCCGCGCTGTGATCTCGAGCAATACCAATACTGCCAGCCTGAGTCCGCGCGATCGCCTGATGTTGCAGAAAGCGATTGACTCTGGCGAAGTCTATACCTTTTTGGAGGGGCCGCTACTCAAGGTTATCGCCCCGGTGATAGAGCCCGACAGCTCGGTGAGTGGGGCCACGCTGGTTTACCTTTCAACGGAATCGGTGCGCTTGGCCATGCGCCGCGATCTGCGCCGCGTGGCAACGCTATCGGCGGCAATGCTGGCAGTGGGCATGTTGGCGTCGCTGTTGCTGTCGCGCCGCGTCACCCACTCCGTCGATCGCCTGATCGACGCGGCCAATGATTTAGAAGCGCAGAAGTTTGATCCCAAAACCCTCAAGCGCATTGCGAGTCGAGGCGATGAGTTGGGCACCTTGGCCCAGGTGTTTTTGAACATGGCCGCAGAGGTGCGCGATCGCGAGCAAAGCTTGCGGCAAGCGCAAGCCGAACTGCGCCGCAGTGAAGAGTACTTTCGCGCGCTGATCGAAAACGCATCCGACATTATCGCCATCCTCACCCGCGAAGGCACCATTCGCTACAGCAGCCCCTCGATGCAGACGGTGTTGGGCTATAGCGCCGCCGAGTTGGGCGATCGCCCCATTCTGGCCCTAGTACACCCTGACGACTTTGAGATTGCCACCCAGTTCTTTAGTGACGCCACCCACCAGCTCGGGGTGACCACCCCCTTTGAGCTGCGCTTGCAGCACCACAACGGCTCTTGGTGTGTGCTCGAAGCCGTGGGCAACAACCTGCTGCTCAACCCGGCAGTGGCCGGCATTATTCTGCATTTGCGGGATGTCACGGAACGCAAACGCGCCGACGAACTGCAGCGACAAAAGGCTGCTGCCGAAGAAGCTAACCGCTCTAAGAGCCAGTTTCTCGCCAATATGAGCCACGAACTGCGCACACCGCTCAACGCCATCATCGGCTATAGCGAAATGCTGCAAGAAGATGCTCAGGATCTGGGGCAACCCGAGTTTGTGCCCGACTTGCATAAAATCCACACGGCGGGCAAGCACTTACTCGCGCTGATTAATGACATTCTCGACCTGTCTAAAATTGAAGCCGGGCGAATGGATTTATTTTTGGAAGAGTTTGACCTAGCGCATCTCATTGGCGATGTGGTGAATACCATTCAACCCTTGATGGATAAGAATCATAACCAACTACTGGTGCACTGCGCCCCCACCCTGGGCACTATGTACTCCGATCTAACCAAGGTGCGCCAAAACCTGTTCAACTTGCTGAGCAACGCGGCTAAATTCACCGATCACGGCACCGTTACCCTCACCGTCACCCAGAGCATTCCTGAATCGGCCACCTTAGCGCCTGAGATCCTGTTCCGCGTGACGGATTCGGGCATTGGCATGTCTGAGGCACAGTTGCAAAAAATCTTTCAAGCGTTTACGCAGGCTGATGCATCCACGACGCGCAAATACGGCGGAACCGGGCTGGGACTGGCGATCGCCCAGCGGTTTTGTCAGATGATGGGCGGCGAGATCACAGTTCACAGCGTGGTCGATGAAGGCAGCACCTTTACCATGACGCTTCCGGCTCGGATGGGCACTGCGCCCCCAAGCCCAGACCAGCCAGCGGGCGATCGCCCCGATGCTGCTACCCATAACACGGTGCTTGTGATTGACGATGATCCCACCATGCACCATCTGCTGCAGCGCTTCTTAACCCAAGAGGGCTACCAAGTGGAATGTGCCCCCACAGCCGCAAAAGGAATTGCTCTAGCTCGGGAAATTCGCCCAATCGCCATTACACTAGATGTCAACATGCCAGAGATGGATGGATGGTCAACCCTAACGGCGTTGAAGAGCGATCCCGATTTGGCAGATATTCCGGTAATTATGCTCACCCTGTCGGATAACCAGACGATGGGGTTTGCCTTGGGTGCATCTGATTATTTAGTTAAACCATTTGACCGAGCCCGGTTAGCTGCCGTCTTACAGCGATATCGGTGCGATCGCCCGCCCTGCCCCCTGCTGCTTGTGGAGGATGACCCCGCCACTCGAACGCTAATGCGCGCCATGCTAGAGCGCGACGGCTGGTGCGTCATCGAAGCCGAGAACGGTCGCATTGCCCTAGAGCTGTTAGAAGAACATCACCCCGAGCTGATTCTGCTAGATCTGATGATGCCCGAGTTGGATGGCTTTGGTGTGGTTGCAGCCTTGCAACAGCATCCCGAGTGGCGATCGCTCCCGGTCATCATCATCACCGCCAAAGACATCACCGCCGAAGACGACAAGCGACTGCGAATCGGGGTCGAGCGCATTCTGCAAAAGGGGCTGTATAGCCATGACGATCTGATGACCACGGTTCGCAGCCTTGTGACCGGCAGTCGCGGCTAGGGGTTATCCCTCCTCTAACGTCTAAACGAAAACAACGCTCAAGCAACAACAACGTCTAAACGAAAACTCCTATTCCTACTCCCCAACTCCCAATCTCTAATTTCAACGTCTACCCGCTATGCCAAAAATTTTACTGGTCGAAGATAACGAAATGAATCGCGATATGCTGTCGCGCCGTCTGGAACGCCGGGGCATGGAGGTGTTGATAGCCATAGACGGCGCTCAGGGTGTAGAAATGGCCACGGCAGAACAGCCGGACTTAATCTTGATGGATATGAGCCTGCCAGTATTGGACGGCTGGGCTGCTACACGGCAACTCAAAGCCAACGATACCACCCAGGCAATTCCCATCATTGCCCTGACCGCCCATGCAATGGCTGGAGATCAAGAAAAATGCATGGACGCAGGATGCAACGACTACGACACCAAACCCGTGGAATTCGCTCGGCTGTTGAGCAAGATTCAGGCGCTGCTGGGAGAAGGAGCCGTGAAATGACGGAGCAGGGCTTCTTGCTGGTAGTGGATGACAACGAAATGAACCGCGACCTGCTGACACGGCGGCTCCAACGTCAAGGGCACGACATTGTGGTGGCAGAGCACGGCAAAGATGCCCTAGAGAAAATGCGGCAGCATACCTTTGACCTAGTGCTGCTCGACATTATGATGCCGGAGCTAAACGGCTATCAGGTCTTGGAATATATCAAGCAAGATCCCGATCTGCGCCATATTCCCGTGATTATGATCTCAGCGCTGGATGACATTGATAGTGTGGTGCGCTGCATTGAACTAGGCGCCGAAGACTATCTATTTAAGCCGTTTAACCCCATCCTGCTCAAGGCACGCATTGGCGCTTGTTTAGAAAAGAAGCATCTGCGTGACCAAGAGCAAGCCTATCTAAAGCAACTCGAAGAAGAGCAAGCAAAGTCTGAAAAGCTTTTGCTCAACATTTTGCCCCAGCCGATTGCCGAACAGCTGAAGCAGGGTGCTAGAACCATTGCCGACAACTTTTCAGACGTCACGGTGCTCTTTGCCGATATCGTCAACTTCACAGAGCTATCATCAAACCTGTCGCCATCGGAATTGGTTGAGCTGCTTAACACCATTTTTTCCTGCTTTGATAATTTAATCGAAACGCATGGGCTGGAGAAGATCAAGACCATTGGCGATGCCTATATGGCAGTGGGTGGGGTGCCCACCCCCCGAGCTGACCATGCTGAGGCGATCGCCGATTTAGCTTTGGATATGCAGGCGGCGATCGCCGCATTTAGCAGCTCACCCCAGTATCCCTACCCCGACCGCCCCCTTCAGCTACGGATTGGCATTAATACAGGTCCCGTTGGAGCAGGCGTAATCGGCATTAAAAAGTTTACCTATGACCTCTGGGGCGATACCGTCAATATCGCCAGTCGTATGGAATCAACCAGCCTGCCAGGCTGCATCCAGGTTCCCGCAACCACCTATGAACGGCTCGCCTCGCGCTACACCTTTGAGACGCGAGGACATATTGACGTGAAGGGCAAAGGCGACATGAAAACGTATTTTTTGCAGGGGCGGAGTTGAGGTGATCCTGTAAGGTGTAGCTGTCCGCTTGCGAAACTGAGAGCAATACCGCCAGCAACCAGATCTCGACGATGGAGCGTCGCCTGCTCCTGAGCGATCTGGCTGCTGGCCGACTATACCGCTCAGCGCTATTGGCGGCTGCCATTGCAGCCGAACGATATTGCGCAAATGGCGTAGGTCGGCTATAGTTTTTCTGTACTATCAAACCTGTTAGACTGGCTAGCTCAAGCTGTAATGCGAAGTCAGCTCTGTGCGTAGGTTTTACGCGCCTTAATGCGCCACGGAGCGCTTCAAGTGCTGGTTTAACTTCTATTTTTTGATGCTCTGCACAGGGAGGTACCCCGAATGGACGAAAATCCCAGTATTCTTTCTCATGTCTCCCTCGGGACAAATGATGTGGATCGAGCGTCGGCGTTTTATGATGCGGTGCTCGCGCCGCTGGGGTATGGCCGACTGATGGAGCATCCAGGTGCGATCGCCTATGGCAAAGTCTATCCAGAATTTTGGATTCAGGCTCCATTTGATGGACAGGTCGCCGCTGTTGGGAACGGAACTCACATTGCTTTCGTGGCCTCTTCTTCGGAAGCCGTTCACGGGTTTTATGAGGCGGCGATCGCCGCGGGTGGCACTGGGGATGGCGCACCTGGCCCTCGGCCTGATTACGGGCAAGAATATTACGGCTGCTTTGTAAGAGACCTCGACGGCCATAAAGTAGAAGCCTGTTACTGGGCAACAGACTGAGCCTAAACCGTGATGGCAAGATCTCGTAAGTTAGAAGCTCTGCTGGCACAGGTGAATGCGGTGCGTTCGGCGTTGCCGCCTCAGGGAGACGCAAGCCCTAAGGATGCGGCGACGCAAGAGAGGCTGCGCCAAGTGTTGCAGAGTAAGGTCGGCGTGGCGATCGCCCAAGCCGCACGCTTAATCGGTCAGCACAGTCTCACAGAGCTGGTACCCGATCTGGTTGCTGCGTTTGAACAGGCTAGGGTGAACCCAGAGAAAACAGACCCCAACTGCTTGGGCAAAACAGCCATTGCTGATGCGTTGTACCGTCTCGACTACAGCGATGATGCACTGTTTTTGCAAGGCATCCACCATGTGCAGATGGAGCCAGTGTGGGGCGGGCAAGAGGATACGGCGGCTGAGCTGCGCGGCACCTGTGCCCTAGGCTTGGTGCGGATGAATTATCCTGACGTGATGACTGAGTTAGCGGATTTGCTGGCTGATCCAGAAGCGCCAGCACGCATTGCTGCAGCTCGGGCGATCGCCTATTCCGGTAATCCCCACGGGGTGCCGTTGCTGCGCCTGCGCGCCCGCATTGGAGATGATCCCCCGGTTATCGCAGAATGCCTCGCCGCGTTGCTGAAGCTAGCCCCTACACCTTCCGTACCGTTTGTGGCGGAATTTCTCAACCATCCCCACCCTCAAACCCAAGAACTCACGGCACTAGCGCTGGGAGAATCGCGCCTGCCTGAAGCGTTGCCACCCCTGCAACACTGGTGGGCGCAAACTCCAGACCCAGAGTTCCAAAAGACGGCACTCTTGGCGATCGCCACTCTACGCTTTGATGCGGCTCTACAGTTTTTGCTCACCCTGCTCACGCACTCCAATCAGGCCACTGCCCAAGCCGCCTTCGATGCCCTCAGCATTTATCAGCAAGACACCGCGCTATGGCAGGAGGTGCGATCGCGATACAGCAGCCGTGAGTGATGACAACAGACAGCGCCCACGAGACTAGATCAACGTGAATACGGAATACGCGCAACCCTCTGTTAGACCGAGCTGCGATTAAGTTATCAACAACGTGCCTTTTTCTAACGAGATGAACGCAGGCGTAACACTTGACCCGGCAATCACCCGTCAACTTTACGTCCCATAATCACAAGGTCACAGGGGGTGCCATCTAGCACCGCTACCGCAGGCAGCACTCCCCAGCGCTCAAACCCAAACTTTTCGGCTAGACGCAGACTGGGTGCATTATGCCCAAAGATGAAGCCTAGCAGCGTCGTGACGCCAAACTCTGGACACCGATCAACCATTTGCCCAAGAAGAGAGGTTCCAAGACCTTGACCGCAGCAATCCGGGTCAATGTAAAGACTGAACTCTGCTGTAGCGTTGTAGGCAGGGCGTCCATAGAAGGAGCTGAGGCTGATCCATGCAATGATGTGGCGATCGCGCTCCAGTACCCAAATAGGACGCGTCTGTGGGTTATGGCTATGCCACCAATCCCAACGACTATCGACAGAGATAGCGACCGTATCTGCGGTTGCCAGCCGTCCTGGAATAGATGCATTGTAAATCGCCACAATGGCAGGCAGGTCTTGCTCGGTCGCATCGCGCAACACATCAGTCATAGAGAATCAGTCATAGAGAAACTGTGACGACAGAAACGTTGAATAGCAGATTAAAACCCTCATCTCGTCAGGGTTCCAGTACACGAATTTATCAGATTTCCTTCGGGGCTGATATTGCACGGCACGAATCGGTAGACCTAAAATCGGTAGACCTAAATAATAAATAAGTAATGATGGCACTGCCAGAAGACCAAACCCATTCGCGGATGATTATAGCGGGTAAAATCTATGAGCCGTGGTGTGTCGCAGCCATAGCTATATTCTCAAACGAATGAACTCCAGCAGTCTATGGCCAAAGCTACCGTTTTTCCTATCATTGGGCGCTAGACTAGACGATCTGTCCATGCTGGAATTCAGAGCCAACGTTTCCTTGACGCTGCGTGAAACCTTTTCACCATAAGCGTTTCACCCTACTCTATAGGCTGATTTGGAAGCTTCAGCTCTGGATGCCTGGTACAGTATGGCATCGGGTTTTGCTCTAGAGCACCCTCTTTATGAAAGCTAATCCTCAAAACCAAATGAAGCTCTCGCAGCTTCGAATCTTGGTGGCTGTTGCCGATCACGGCAATTTTAGCGAAGCGGCACTGCACCTTGATATGTCTCAGTCTGCGGTGAGTCATGCGATCGCCGCCTTAGAAAATCACCTGGGCGTAATTCTCGTGGCGCGGGGACGACATGGAGCACGGTTAACGCCAGTAGGGCAGCAAGTGGTGGAGCACGCTCGAGAAATTGCGTCTCGGGCCGAGGCTATTACCGAAGTCGCCAATGCCGCTCGAGGGCTGCGGGGCGGGCAAATTCGCTTGGCATCTTTTCGCAGCGTAGCCACGCATTTGCTACCGGCTGTCATTGCCGAGTTTCATCAGCGGTTTCCCCATGTCAATGTGAGCCTGACGGAACACGATGATTGCCCCCAGGTAGAGGCCGCGTTGACAGACGGCAAGGCCGAGATTGGGTTTACGCTGCTGCCTGTGAGCGATGAGTTCGACAGTTGGGAGATGCTGCGAGATGAAGTCGTGGCGTTATTTCCAGCCTCTTTCCGGCCTAAGGGCGATCAGCTCACCTGGCATGACTTGAGTACTCAGCCGTTGGTGATGCCGCCGATCGATTATTTGATGATGCGCGATGTCTATGCCCATGTCCACACCCATGGGCATAGCCTCAACGTGGCCTATGAGGTGGGCACTGATGCCGCAATTGTGGGGCTAGTGGCCCAAGGACTGGGTGCCACGGTTTTGCCGCGCCTGGCCGCAGAACCCATTCCAGCCACGGTGCAGGTGTTTTCGCTACCTGCACCGTTAGAGCGCACGATTGGCGCTATTGTTCTCGCTGACGCGCTTTATCCGCCTGCGGTCTATGCGTTTCTCGACATTCTCAAGGCGCATCCGGCTCTGGTAATGGGGCGACCGCTGTCACCCCTGGGGTAATGCCACCCATAGGGCAATGGGCCGGTTAGCAGGTTGCTAAATCGCTGGTTACCCTATCCATTCACCACGTTGCCCCCATTGGGATGCAGAATTTGGCCTGAAATGTAGGAGGCATCCTGTGATGCAAGAAACACATAGCAAGTGGCAACTTCTTCAGGCTGCCCAACCCGCTGCATCGGCACCTGTTGGCCAAAGTTAGCAACTTTGTCTTCAGGAAAAGTGGACGGGATCAGTGGCGTCCAGATGGGGCCGGGAGCTACACCGTTAACCCGAATATCCTTCTCAACCAGTGCATGGGAGAGCGATCGCGTAAACGCCACAATTGCGCCCTTGGTTGCAGAATAGTCTAGTAGCTGCTTCTTCCCTTGATAGGCCGTCACAGACGTGGTGTTAATAATGCTGCTGCCTGCTTTGAGATAGGGCACTGCTGCCTTAGTCAGATAGAACATGCTGAAGACGTTGGTGCGAAAGGTTCGCTCAAGCTGTTCAGCTGTGATGTCTGCAATGCTGTCTTGAGGATGCTGTTCGGCAGCATTGTTCACCAAAATATCTAACTGCCCCAGATCACTTACCGTTCGCTCAACCAAGCTTCGGCAAAATATCTCATCGCCAATGTCTCCAGGCATCAGCAGACAATGCCGCCCTTCCGATTCGACTAGGCTCTTCGTTTTTTCTGCGTCCTCATGTTCATCTAGATAGGAAACCGCCACATCTGCGCCTTCTTTGGCGAAGAGAACTGCGATCGCACGACCGATGCCACTGTCTCCGCCGGTAATGAGCGCAACCTTTCCGCTTAGCCGTCCGCTGGCGCGATATTCAGAAGACTGAAACTCTGGCTTGGGCGTCATTTCTGACTCTAACCCAGGCTGGCGTTCTTGCTTTTGAGGCGGTTGTAGGTTTTTAGTTTGAGTCACGGGTTTTCCTTGCTTTATGAATTTTGGAGAGTTAGCGTAAGCCTGAAGTCGCAGCGGATCGACAGCCGTTAGTGCGTCTTTTGATAAATGATTAGGACCAAATCCGATTTCCGTCCTCATCGACTCGGGCTTGTCGAATCACGTCAGAAATTTCTTCTGCATCCTTAACGTGATGCAATGCTTTTTCTTCGCCGTTGGGTTGTTCGACCATGAAGTAGGTTGGAACGGTGATGTGGTCTCCCGTAATATCTGGCGCGTCTACTGCAACTTGAGTCGCTTTGTCTTCGTGGGATGCATTCGGCTCAGGGCGATCGCCCGGATTAACTGTTAGCTCACTCCCGCGCTCTTGAATCTCTTCTCTATGCGCTTGCTTTTGATTAGGATCAACCTCTTCCTTGGTCATCGGCTGATTCGTGCGAATGTTATTTTTTTCAGCACTATTTTCTAACGTCTTATCTTGTTCGTTGTTCATGGTTTTTTATCCCTATTTACATCGTTACCATCAGTCTATAAATGATGGCCTATATAGTTCTCATTCAATGGATAGATTCATGGCACGTCATAAGGCGCAAAAATAGTACGAAAAAATAGTTTTTTTAGATGGTGACTACTACTATTGAAGAGGTAAATCCTCCTATCATGATGCATGTTCAGCAACGATTTCTCAGATAAAAACCTTGCGATTTTGCCGAGTTTTACTATGCGTCAGAGTTTGATTTGTCTGTATTAATTTAAAATCTAAATAGACTGAGCCGGAGTATCTCAACGACATTAAGCGCTGTCAAAATTGACCCTTTAGATGGTCTGAAATCTTAACCCTCTTTACAATTCTTTTAAGTGAAGCAACAAGCCTACGTAGCGGATGATGGGTAGGTCGGATCAAGCCCGATTCATCCTCCCTAGTTCACCATGACCCGGTACTGCGACGCCAATAGGATAAGTGTGTCAAAAGCGGTCTATATTAATATTTTTTTATACGTCCGCAAAGTATTGGCTAGGATGGATGACAGTAGAACAAGCCTATCCAGGTTGTGCTGAGAATTCTTTAACTATCGGGAAATAAAGAGGCTCTTTAGAGCTGACTAAATTTAGGCCCATTGTTTTGTTGGGAAGCGGCGATCGCCCTCTGGTTTAGCCTACCTATCTGCTGAGAGGTCTAGAGTTGCGAACGGCGATCGCACGAACAGCGCCAAATAGCGAGGTCAGCGGCAGTGCTGGGTGAGGCAGAGTCCAGGGTTAGCAGAGTACTGTAGAGATAGAGCAGGAGTAGGGCGACCTCTTGATGCGCGGATTCAGCCGCTATCCGCCGCCTGGAATCGCACCCCCTTACGGTGTGGCTTTTCCTAACCGTAGCAGGACACCCCTATGGCAATTATTTCTCGACAGCTATTGCAAGAGCATATTTTAGAAAGGCTGGTGCTTACTCGCGAAGCTGGCATTGAAGAAGGCGTGCAGCGGGGGATTGCTCGGGGTCGCCAGCAGGGTGCTAGCGCGATCCTGATTTTGATCCTCCAGCATCTGTTTCCCTCAATTGATTCTCACCTGCTGGGGCGCGTGGGGAGTTTGCCCTTTGACCATTTGCAGGAGATGGCGATCGCCCTCCCCACTCTTCCTACGCTCGCGGCGCTCTTGCAGTGGCTGGATGCAGAACGCTCCTACTAGGCTCTTTTTAACGGGATGGCTCAATTGTCTATGCTGCTGATTCAGTTCGCCAGTGCCGTGCTATAGGATTTAGTAGGCGATCGAGGGTATTGTGCGATCGCTCACAACTCGCTCTGGCAATTCCTTCTAACGCCTTCTAATTTTATATGCCTGCACCGACTGATACTCCCAACCGTGATATTCCCGTGGCCCTCACCATTGCTGGTTCCGATAGCGGCGGTGGGGCCGGCATTCAGGCAGATTTGCGAACCTTTGCCTTTCACCAAGTCCACGGCACCAGCGCCCTCACCTGCATCACAGCCCAAAACACCCAGGTCGTCACCCGGGTGGATGCGCTGCCGCCTGACGCTGTGATTGCTCAGATTTCCGCGGTGGTAGACGATATTGGCGTTCAGGCTGTCAAAACCGGGATGCTGCTCAATGAAGACATTATCGCAGCCGTGGCACAGCAGGTGCGGCAATGGGCGCTGCCTAATCTGGTAGTTGATCCCGTCATGGTGTCGCGCACAGGGGCGCAGTTGATTGATGATGCGGCGATCGCCGCCCTAACCCGAGATCTAATTCCTCTCGCCGCTATTCTGACCCCCAATCGCTACGAAGCCCAGATCCTCAGCGGGTTAGAGCTGAATAGCCTGAGCGATATGAAAGCTGCTGCTGCCGCTATTTTTGAGCAGGGCACTGGGGCTGTGCTGGTCAAAGGCGGCGGCATGGAAGGGGATTTGCGGGGCGTGGATGTGTGGTTTGACGGCGATCGGCTAGAAGTGCTGCAAACAGAGCCGGTGGAAACGCGGGACACTCACGGCACGGGCTGCACCTTATCGGCGGCGATCGCTGCGAACCTGGCTCAAGGCATAGCGCAATTTAGCGCGGTGCAACAGGCTAAGCACTATGTGACTAACGCCCTGCGGCATTCGCTGCGCATTGGGCAGGGGCAGGGGCCCGTGGGTCACTTCTACCCGTTGCTGACCTAGAGCCTGTCATCAAGTCTGGCCGAAATCCTGATTCTATCGACGGTGCCACGCCCGACCCAGAAACAGGCTAGGGGCTGTAACCGTTGATTCTCAGGCTGTTAGCGGTCAATTGATGATAGCCCCTAAGCCAACACAGTCCTAGCCCATGCCAATTCGCTTGAGCATTGCCCAGTGCTGCGGCAACGAGGCTAGCGTGTTGGCGGTGATGAGGCTGCTGGCGGCGACGGCTGGCAAACCAATGCCGGGAAAGGTAGAGTCACCACAGCACCACAGTCCCTTCAGCGGGGTGCGCGCGCCGGGGAATAGCGCTTCTCCGGCGGCGATCGCTGGGCCATAGGAGCCGCGATGTCGCCGCAGAAATCGTTCGTGGGTTAGCGGTGTGCCCACCAGCGTGACCTCACAGCGCGATCGCACATCGGGAATCACCCGTTCTAACGCTTGCCACATTCCGAGCGATCGCGCCTGTTTCAGTTCCTCATACTCCGCACTGCGACGGTCCAACCTCTCCCATCGCGCATAGGGCTCATTCCCTGGCGTATAGGCGTGGATCACATGCTTACCCGAGGGTGCCAGCGACCTATCCAGCAGTGACGGAATCGAGATCAGTACCACGTTCTGAGGTGCGGTAACCCCCTAGTTCCAGTCGTTTACCACAATGGGGTGGCAGGGCAAATCGAGGGGCAAGTCGGCTGCATCAAGGCCCAATTCGAGTCGCGATCTTTTGAGTCCGCATCTTTCCAGTCCCAATCTAATGGGCACAGCCTAATCATCGGGAAACTGCCAGCACGCGATGCGCTCTATCGACCGGCCACCGCAGGTGCAGCGTTGTGCCTCAGAGGCTACCCACTCGCGATCGCACACTCGACAGTGATGCAGAATATTGTTGCGATTCGCAGCGGCTAGGATCTGCTGCCATTCTGCTAACTCGGCGAGAGTAAACTGAGACGAAGGTTGACCCGATGAATCCCGTGGACTGGATGGCATGACTCAGGAGTAACTCAAAAATAAGTGGGGTTTGAGTTTGGCAATCTATGCGGTTTGAGTGTCAGTTTTGAAGGTTGAATTGACCCGCAACTCAGCCCTCACCCTTCGAACGAGAGTCCTGCATCTGAACTCATTGAAGTTCGGTGAACTCACCTTGACTATTCAATCAGCTCTCTAAACTAAAAACTAATTGAATTCGGGTTTCTCAGTCTTGAATGATCCAATTCGGCTGGATCATCCTTCCTGCTCTGACACATCTAGCCACACCTCATCGGTGCCGTGATGCGCTGTTTTCACCCACTTCAACTGCTTGGGCCGCACCGAGATGCGGGCAGTCGTGCTGGACATCACGGGGAGCCAGTGAACCATATAGACTGTGCCGAGTATCGCCTGGTGCAGCGCTTGCCAGATGAGCGCGGGCGATCGCCCCCGTTCGCTACGCTTGGCGCGTTGTGCCTGAATGCGACGCAGCCCGGCATACATCCCCATCATCGACATGGCGACAGACAGGCTTGTTACTGGAGCCAACATCGGGGGACGGCTGCGGGCGATCGCCATCATCAGGTCGGGCACGGTGGCCGTGGGCAAAATGTATTGCAACACAAAAAAGGCCAGCAAATCGATGGTTTTCTTTAGACCTAGGCGGTTGCGAATAATCAGCCGCCAGTAGTCGAGATAGCGCTGATAGCCGCCCTCGGCCCAGCGGTTGCGCTGGTGCCATAGCCCGCGCGCTTGGGTGACGCCTTCTTCTACCACCGCGGGATGCATCAAAAACTCAATATCCCACCCGGCGAGATGCAGCCGGAAGGTGAGGTCTAGGTCGTCGGTAATGGTTTCTTCATTCCAGTTGCCGCACTGATCTAATGCCGCACGGCGAACAAACATGCCGTTGCCCCGCAACTCGCCCACGCCGCCAATGGCAATGCGCTGCTGCTGATAAAAGCTGTCGATCGCCATTTCGGCCATTTGCCCGCGAATCCACAGGTTTGACGAGTGCCGTGTGCGTTCTGCCTGGGCGATCGCCTTCCGCATTTGCACGGCACCCACCTGCTCCTGCTGAAACAGCGTCAGCACCCGCCGCAGCATATCTGACGGAATTTGGGCATCTGCATCAAATACGCCGATGATGTCTCCTGCCGCGAGCGCACAGGCCTGGTTCAACGCCCCAGACTTGCCGCCGCCCGCATCACTGCTACGGGTCAGCACCTTGAGCTGGGGATACTCTTGCTGCAGCTGATGCAACACTTGGGGCGTGCGGTCGGTGCTGTGGTCGTCAATCACCCATAGCTCATAGCGACTGGCCGGATAGTCCACTCGGCACAGCGCCTTTACCAGAGACGCAATCACCGTTTCTTCATTCTTTGCAGCCACCATGAGCGATACAAACGGCAGCTTAGCAGGGTCACGTTCTGGCAACGGCTCCGGCAGGGGTTGCTGCCGCGCTGTTAGCAATCGCAGAATGTGAATGCCCATCATCGTTGTCAGGGCCATCACCGCCCAATAGCCCCACGAAAACAGGTGCAATGCAATGGTGCCACTCCATACAATGGTGAGCGCTGCCGCCGCCTTTTGCCGTCGCCCAGCCAATCCGCGATAAAAATGAGCGCTAACATCTTCTGACTCAGAGAGGTCAGACACTAAGGAGCTAATGGTTTCCAGGTCATCGTAGGAATCAGAATCGTGCCAGGCAGAATTAGGCATAAAAATAGCAATAGTAGTCGTTCAGGTGATTAGGAGATGTCAGGCCATCGGCTGGGTTTCGATGGGTAAGCCATGCAAATGCTAGCCCCAAGAGCCGCATGAAGCCTCTGTCAACGGCAGCGTCGTCCCCTCAAACATACCCAAACCCTGATCTCTTTACGACATGATACTAGGGGCTGCCACCAATTAGCTGCTGATGGCCCAGAAATCAACGGTCACAGCCCCTAGCCTGTTTTTGGGGTTGGGCGTTGCAACGCTAACAGCACAAGGCTTTTGGTCGGAATTGATGGCACGCCCTAGGGGCTGCCACCAATTAGCTGCTGATGGCCCAGAAATCAACGGTCACAGCCCCTAGCCTGTTTTTGGGGTCGGGCGTGGCAACGCTCACAGCACAAGGCTTTTGGTCGGAATTCATGACACGCCCTAGGATTGCTCAATATCTTCTCATACGATAACAAGCTTAGAGGGCGTTCCGCTTCCTGCGTCTCTTCGGTATTCTGATTGAGGCTTCCCTTTTTGAGTCACTAGAGGCAATTCAGCATGGTTCGCCCCCGTTCCGATGGTCGCCACCCCGGCCAGCTTCGACCTGTGCGGTTTGAGCGCAAGTTTACCCGGTTTGCGGCGGGTTCTGTCTTAGCCCGCTGCGGTGATACACAAGTGCTCTGCACGGTGGCTGTGCAGCCTGGCGTGCCCCGTTTTTTAGAAGGCAGCGGTCAGGGCTGGCTCACGGCAGAATACCGTATGTTGCCGTCGGCCACGCCCCAGCGCCATTCCCGTGAGTGGATGAAGCTGTCGGGACGCACCCAAGAAATTCAGCGGTTGATTGGTCGCAGCCTGCGGGCAGCCCTCGACCTCCAGGCTCTCGGAGAGCGCACGCTGTTGGTGGATGCAGATGTGCTGCAGGCCGATGCCGGAACGCGCACCACCTCCATTACTGGCGGCTATGTGGCTCTGTGTGACGCGATTCAATCTCTCATTCAGCAGGGAGAGATCAGTGTATCTCCTATCGCGTGCCAAATTGCGGCGGTGTCGGTGGGGCTGTTGGAGGGCGAGCCGTATCTGGATTTGGATTATGCGGAGGATATAGCGGCAGAGATTGATTTTAATGTGGTGCTCAACGGCGACCGGCAGCTGATCGAACTGCAAGGTACGGCAGAGGCGGGGAGCTTTAGCCGCAGCCAGCTTAACCAAATGCTGGATATGGCTGAGGCTGGAATCGATGAATTGCTCATCCTGCAGCGCCAAGCGTTGCAGGTAGATTAGGAGGGGGTTTGGGCGATCGCCCCTAATCTCGACTCCCCGCACCGCCTCTGGCTCTTGTCTATACCCTTGTGCTCTTGTGGATTTTCTGTGTCATCCCATGCCTGATGTATCCTCTCCTGCGATCGCCCCTCGTCCGCAGCGCCGCCCTTGGCTATTGGGCGTATGGACGGCGATCGCCCTAGGGTTTCTCTATCTACCGATTGGGGTGGTGGTGCTGATGAGCGTCAACCAGTCGCGTATTTTGTCGCTGCCGTTTACGGGCTTTACCCTCGACTGGTATGGGCTCGCCCTGGCCGATGCGCCTCTGCGGGCAGCCTTGGGTAATTCGCTCAAAGTGGCGGCGATCGCCACACTGTTCGCAACTGGGCTAGGGCTCTTAGCCGCCTTTGCCATTTACCGCTATCAGTTTTGGGGCAAAACCGCGTTTCGGCTGGCGCTCAACCTGCCCATTTTGCTGCCGGGCGTCGTGACGGGTGTGGCGATGCTGGCCTACTTCTCTAGCCTAGAGTTGGGACTAGGGCTGGGCACGGTAATTTTGGGCCATGGTGTGTTTGGCTTGCCTGTGGCGCTGGGGCCAATTCTGACCCGGCTGGGGCAATTCCCAACGGCGCTCGAAGAAGCAGCCTACGACTTGGGAGCAAGACCGGTTCAGGTGTTCCGCGATGTGCTGTTTCCCTACATCCGCAGTGCGGTGGTGGCAGGCGCGCTGCTGGCTTTTACCCTATCTTTTGATGAGGTCGTGGTGACGATTTTTCTCACCGGGCGAGACAATACTCTGCCTATGGAAATTTGGGGTCGTCTCCGCACCAACATCACCCCAGAAATTGCAGCGGTAGCCACTGTGATTTTGACGGTTAGCTCCATACTAGTGGTGGCGAGTCAGCGCAACAGTGCGCCGCCCTCGGCGTAATTTGGTCAATTGTTGGGCAATAATTTTTGCGCTATTTTTGGGCAATTGAGGATATCCACGCGCGATGCAGACCCAGTCCCTGGTTTATTTAGATCGTGTTAGCAAGCTCTATCGCTCTGGGGGGGCTGAGATTTATGCAGTGCGGGATGTGACCTTGGCGGTGCAGGCGGGTGAGTTTTTCTCGCTCTTAGGGTCGAGTGGTTCGGGCAAAACCACGACGCTACGCCTGATTGGCGGATTTGAGCAGCCTGAGTATGGCGAGGTCTACTTAAATGGCGAGGTGGTCACGACGCAGCCGCCCTACTGCCGCCCTGTGCATACGGTCTTTCAGTCCTATGCGCTGTTTCCCCACCTGAGTGTGGCAGAGAACATTGCCTATCCGTTGGCGATCGCCCGCACTCCTCGAGAAGAGATTGACGCTCAGGTGCGGGATGCGCTCAAGATGTTTCAGATTCCTGAACTGGGCGATCGCCGCCCCCATCAGCTCTCGGGGGGGCAGCAGCAGCGGGTGGCTCTGGCACGAGCCTTGATCAGCCGCCCCAAGGTGTTGCTGCTGGATGAGCCGCTGTCAGCGCTGGATGCCAAAATTCGCGATGAGGTGCGACAAGAGCTAAAAGCCGTGCAGCGCCAAACCAATCTCACTTTTATCTATGTCACCCACGACCAAGACGAAGCCCTTGCCCTGAGCGATCGCATCGCCGTAATGGATCAGGGGCAGGTGCAGCAGCTTGGCACACCCCGCGACATCTACGATGCGCCCGCCTCGCTGTTTGTGGCGCAGTTCATCGGCAAGGCTAACTTTTTGCGGGGCACCATTGTGGACGTAGCGGGCGATCGCGCCACCGTCTTAGTCAATGGCCTAGCGCTGCAGGCCCGCCTATCCTCACCTGCCCCCGCACTCAACACTGAGGTCACGCTGATGGTGCGCCCCGAACGGCTGCGCCTGAGTTCTGCCGCAGATACCCAGAGTTCAACTCATTTTCTAGAGAATCAGGTTTCTGCAACGCTGACGCAGAGCACCTATATTGGCGCGGTTCAAGAGCTGCGTCTGACGACTGCCGTGGGTGACTTGCTCACCACTCAGTTAGGTCAAGCCCCCATTCACGCATCAAGCTCGTTCACCCTAAGCTGGCAGGCAGAAGACTGCTTGGTGCTACCCGTAGATTAGAGTCGATCTTGAGTCGATGCTGGCGCTGAAGCTGAGAATCCTCAGTGTGGGATACCTGCAAACCCAAGCGATGGCGAACCATCCTCCTTCGAGAATTCCGCAGAATTCCGCAGGGAGATGTTTCAAATATCACAGACCCTCGGTTCGGCTTAAAAGAACGTGGGTTCGATCGCGCTGTGTTGAACCCGCAGCGCAGGACTGAAGCAATGCTCAACGAGCCTGCCTGTGATGTGGGCCGCACAGCCTTAGGAATTTGCCAAACTGACGGGTTTTTAGAGGACAAATTGTGGGGTCAGGCAAATCTAGTGCAGCGGCTCTAATCCGTGTAGAGTGTTGACGGACTGACCATCAGGGAGCATCTATGCTACGTGTAACATTGCCCAATGGGCTAGATTGTTTTTGCCTATCGATAGAAGAAACAGAGTGGATTTATGCTGAAGTGTTTACCGAGTGTCACTACTTGCGCCACGGTATTTCCCTTCAAGATGGCGACTGTGTTGTGGATGTGGGCGCAAATATTGGGATGTTTGCGGTGTTTCTTAGCACTCGTTTTCCCAAAAGCACCGTTTATAGCTTTGAGCCCATGCCCTTCACTTTTGAGGTGCTGGAACACAACCTTGATCTCCACAGCGCCACTAATGTAACGGCGCTAAATGTGGGGTTAAGTGATGGCGATCGCACCGATGTGCCCTTCACGTTTTACCCCAACCTGCCCGGCAATTCCACAATTCATCCTCTTGAAAAGAAAGAGCATTTGCAGGTGTTAGGCGCTGCCATGGGCAACACAAAGGTCGCGTTTTTGTTTGAGCCGGAAACGGTCAAGGGAGAGGTGCGATCGCTCTCTTCTATCATCCGTGAGCAAGAGATCGACACCATTGACTTGCTCAAAGTGGATGTGGAAGGCGAAGAGTATGGCGTGCTGCAAGGCATTGCCGACCGCGACTGGCCGCGCATTCGCCAAGTTGTGCTAGAAGTGCATGATGTGGGCGATCGCCTAGCCCATATCACCACACTGCTGAAGCAAAACGGCTTCTCAGTCTTTGCCGAATGCAGCCCCTTTTCTCCCTACCCACTTAATCAGCACTATGTGTATGGCGTGAGGAACTAGTGCAGCGTCAAGTCTTAATTTTAAGGTTGCCACCTTTTGGGAGGCATGCTGAGAAAGACTTTCGGGGAACGTCAACCCTAATTCTTAGCGCTGACGCTGCACTAGGGCAACCGGGCTGCTTTATGGAGCAGCCTGCGAGCTAGCCATCGTTAGCGAATTTCGATAGCTAAGCTATAGCTGGCATTGCCCCGAGTGCCGCCCACACTAATGCGGTAGGTTCCGGTTTCTGGCAGGGTGATGCGACTTTGGCTCGCTTCTTGCTCTAGCAGCGCGCCGCTGGGCGATTCCACATCCATTCGAGCGTTGTCTTCAAGGGCACTAACCGATAGGGTCATGATCTGGTTGGCGCGGGCGGCGAGCACATACACATCCCGCTCTCCTCGGATGACGGCGTTTTCTACCACAGTAGAGGAAGTGCCTGGCGCAAACTGGACGGGAAATTCACGAGTGATCGGCTCAAAATCAATTTCGCCGGAGCCATCGGCTACAGGCGGCAGTTGAGCGCAATCAACTTGGGTATAGACTTCATTCTCGGTTTCAAGGCGATCGCCCTCCCAGGTCCAGGTTTCAACGCTGTCTTGCACGCTGTTTTCAATGTCTGTCACCACGGCTAGCTGAAGCTGCGTTCCGGTTAGTTGGCCGGTTAGCGTTTGGCGATACGAGGTGTAGTAATTATTGACATTGTCTTGGATCACCGCAGCCAAATGTCCGGTAAGGCTGCTGTCTGGCTCTAGCTGAATCCGCGCTGTACCTGAGATTGTGTCTTCCTCAAGCTGATAGCAATAGTTGCCCGCCACGCGCTCGTTTGCATTGTCGGCCACCGGGGGCGCGCCCGGATCAGTCACAGGGGCACTGCTTCCCGCACTATTTCCAGAATCAGGAACATCGGGGGATGGGGATGAGCCAGAACAAGCCGACAGTAAAACCGTTAGGGCTGTGGCGGCGAGGGTGAGAGAGCGGCGATCGCCCAAGGGCATTGCAAAGCGATTAAAAGCCATCATGGTTGAAGTTGAACCTGTAAGAACACGTTATTGTCTTACAGAAGGGATACGGCTTCATACCTGATGTTTTCTGAAATTTGCGCAAAATCTTGCCGCATTCTCAGCAAAAATCCTTAGGAGGGTTCTTAAGAAGACCCTCCCGCCTTGGGCGAACAATCGGTTGCCCTTACATAAGAACCATCCAAAGAACCGCTGTTTGATGCGGATTTTCTTTGTCAGAAATCTCCTCACCCGTCAGGACGTAGGAATGTTGTGCGGCGGCTTGGGACGTTTAACTGCGCCAGTCCCTCATATTTTGAGGGACGGGTCTTTTCGTAAAAATGGGGCACCCTCAACCCATCTTTAAACCAAAGCCGGTCAGCTCTGGTCAACTCTGGCACAGGGCTTGTGCCGCGTTAAAGGCTGCGGTGTATTCTTTGCCTCCCAGAAGAACATCGCCATAGTAGTCGTAGGGTTGGGCACCGTAAATGGGCAAGGGGTCATCGTCGGGATAGTCTTCCTTCGCTTCTTCAACGGCAGACTTGAGCTGTTTGACGCTGAGCCGCTGAGCTGAGAAGTAGTGCAGCGACTCGGCGGGATGGTGCAAGTGGGGCAGAGATGGATCTAATAGGCGATCGCCCGCCTCAATCCAGGCATGTTCTTTGAGCTGGGGGGAGGCTCCCGCCAGCACCACAAAGCCCTGCACATAGGTCGCACTTGGGATGACGAGGGCAGCCCGGTAGGCATTGTCAAAGGGCGTTTTGGCACGGCTTTTGACCTGATGGGCCAGCTCGACCGATCGCAGCTCATCCAGCATGGGGTTCATCGCAATGGGTTTCACTCTCAGCACTACACCGCAAAGTATAGCCCGTGAAGAAGTGGCACGAGTTTGAGCAACCCATGGGGAACCGACCAGATCCTGCCTGATAATGGAAGGGTAATCACGTTACACTTCTTCACCATGCCACGAGATTTGCGGGGCTTCCTCTCCCTGTTAGAACAGCGGGGACAACTCCGACGCATCAGCGCGTTGGTAGACCCAGAGCTAGAAATTGCCGAAATTAATAACCGGGTCATTCAAGGCGGCGGCCCGGCGCTGCTGTTTGAGAATGTGAAGGGGTCGGCCTATCCCGTGGCGGTCAACGTGATGGGCACCGTAGAGCGGGTGTGCTGGGCCATGAATATGCAGCAGCCCGCCGAACTTGAGGATTTGGGGAAACGACTCGCGTTGCTATACCAGTTGCGGCCTCCCAAAAAAATGTCGCAGGCGGTGGAATTGGGCAAGGCGCTGTTTGATGTGATCAAAGCGAAGCCCATGCGCGACTTTTTGCCGCCCTGTCAGCAGGTGGTGCTGAAGGATGACGCGGTGGATTTGTCTCAGTTTCCGCTGCTAAAGGTGTATCCGGGGGATGCGGGCAAGGTGTTAACCCTGGGACTGATGATCACCAAAGACCCTGAAAATAAGACGGTGAATGTGGGGGTCTATCGCCTACAGCTTCAGTCTAAAAACACGATGACGGTGCAGTGGCTCTCAGTGCGGGGGGCAACGCGGCACTTCCGCAAGGCGGCAGAGCGGGGGCAAAAGCTAGAGGTGGCGATCGCCCTAGGTGTTGATCCGCTCGTGATTATGGCGGCGGCCACACCCTTGCCGATTGATCTGTCGGAGTGGCTATTTGCGGGCATCTATGGCGGCTCGGGCATTCACTTAGCCAAGTGCAAAACGATTGATCTGGAGGTGCCTGCCGATGCGGAAATGATTTTGGAAGGCACCATTACGCCGGGAGAGACAGGGGTCGATGGGCCTGCGGGCGACCATATGGGCTATTACGGTGGCGTGAATGAAACAGCACCGCTGCTCCGCTTCCACTGCGTCACCCATCGCAAGAACCCCATTTATATGACGACCTTTAGCGGTCGCCCACCCAAAGAAGATGCCATGATGGCGATCGCCCTCAACCGCATCTATACCCCCATCCTGCGGCAGCAAGTGCCAGAGATTGTCGACTTCTTCTTGCCCATGGAGGGGCTGAGCTACAAGGCAGCGCTCATTTCTATCGAAAAAACGTTTCCGGGGCAGGCCCGGCGAGCAGCCTTGGCCTTTTGGAGCGCGCTACCCCAGTTCACTTACACCAAGTTTGTGATTGTGGTAGATAAAGAAATCAACGTGCGCGATCCACGGCAGGTGATGTGGGCAGTCACTTCAAAGGTAGACCCAGCAAGGGATGTCTTCATCTTGCCCGAAAACCCCTTCGACCATCTCGACTTTGCCACTGAACGCCCGGGTCTGGGCAGCAAGATGGGCATCGACGCCACGACGAAGATTTATCCTGAGAGCGATCGCCAATGGAGCGAAGAACTTCACCCCGATGCCGATACCGCCACGCTCGTCGATAAACGCTGGGCCGAATATGGCCTAGGCGACCTTAACCTAAGCGAGGTAGACCCCAACCTCTTCGGCTACGACATTCGCTAGCCTGTTCTTCACCGATGCCCTATGGAGGGTGAAGTCCTCAAACTCTCTGTATTTACTCATCTGTATTCACTCATTTGACATTTCTAGCGTTGCTGAGTGACAGCATGGGTTTATGTACGGGCGAATAGCTGTCCGCCCCTGCCAGGGATATTGAAGCTGGAATTCATATTTGTTTCAGCAACGGCAACCCGTGCTGTCCCTAATGCGGGCGGCGCAGGTCTGAAACACTACTATCGAACTAGCGGGTTTAAAGGCTTTGAATGGCTTGCCAGAGTCACTCTTTCCCTATTTATCCCTCTTTAATCACTTTGAGGAGAAGAAATTTAAGATAGGGATAGAGAGTTTTGAGGTGCGAAAGATTCAATGCCTGCTTCGAGAGAGGCACGACCCACGATTCGATTTGTGGATGAGTACTGCCAGTTATATGCGGGTTTATTCCCAGAAGTGCGTAGTTTTGAAGCCTTCAAGTTTCTGCACTTGGGGATGATTAGCGAGATTAAACGTAAGTCGCTACCAGCCATTGCCAAAGCCGTTGGACTCGATAACCCACAAACCTTACATCACTTTCTCACCGAATCTCCC
>JAESGQ010000104.1_pt1 | contig 72371 bp, 62 predicted proteins | sample 9266251 | NCBI WGS metagenome assembly JAESGQ01 (sample SAMN17056778, study PRJNA650883) | algae metagenome | isolation source: Kaiparowitsia implicata GSE-PSE-MK54-09C and co-occurring heterotrophs from... | place: USA: Kaiparowits Plateau, Grand Staircase Escalante National Monument, UT ... | reverse complement strand
TCGCTTCATTGCAAACTGGATGTGAGCAGTTGACGCACAAAATGAATGGGTTCATCTGCCCACTGGTACGTCGGTTGAACTTACAATTGATCTTTTCATCTGCTTAGAGTGATAGAAGAGGGGTATAACCTCAACGGGTCACGGGATATCCCGAAAGGTCACGGTATATATCTCAGTGGGCATAGTGATGCCAGCGGCTTGTAGCTGTTCTTTCATCGCCTGGGATGCCGCAGAAGTCACCTGTAGAAAAGACTGACGACGGGAATTGACCCAAAACCGCACTTCCAGATTCACAGTACTGGCCGCTAATTCTTGAACCAAAACTAAAGGCGGTGGCTCTGGCTCTACCCCTTCTACCTGCGCCACAGCCTCAGTGATCACCTGTCGAGCCGTGTCGATGTCATCGTCGTAGTCGATCCCCACAATCACATCGCTGCGACGCACAGGAGAATCTGTATTGTTGACAACACTGCTTTGAAACACCTGCTGATTGGGAATGTATACCAGCCGTCCATCATAGGTGCGCATTGTAGTAGCCCGCAGCTGAATTTGCACCACGGTGCCTTCGTAGCTGCCAATTACGACTTGATCGCTAATGTGGAAGGGCCGGGCAGCGAGCAAGATGACCCCAGAAATATAATTGCTGAGCACATCTTTAAGGCTAAATCCGATGGCGACGCTGGTGAGCCCAAGGGTGCCGAGCAGGGTCGCAAAGTCTAGCCCTAAAATTCCTAGAGCAACCACACTTCCGAGAACCCAAACGCCGCCGTAGCACAGTCGCCCAATGAGAATTTCGGTGCTGCGATCGCCCTCAGTTTGCTCAGCCCATAGCAGCCCCACTCGTCGCACACCTTTTGCCGCCATCCAGGTCAGGCCCACTAGCAACAGCGCCCCCAACAGCGATGGCAAGAGAACAATAGTATCGCGCACGAGCTGACGCGCTGTTCCCTCTAACCGTTGCAGCACATCAATAGCCAAGTTGGGCTGAGCCAACATCGAGTTCAAGCGGTCAGCCCACTGCTGTGCTAGGTCTTCAACAGTGAGGTCGAAATCGGTCGCATCTTGTTGCGTCACGGTCATGAGCACCCGATTGTTTACCAACAGGAGGGCAATCTGGCGCTCATTATCAAATTGGACAGTGACGGCCTCTAAAGAACGAGATTGGCTCAGCAACCCCGCAATGCGGCGGTTAATGATTTGGGCGCGCTCGGTGGCACTCAGCCCAGCTAAGCTCCCAACCTGAAAAACAGGTTGCCCACGAACCAACACATCGGCAAAGAACACTGTCTCTTCGGTGCGGTCAGGCAGGGCTGGAGCCGAGGGAAGTTCTTCTGGAATGACTGCATCTGTATCTTGTGCCTGAAGCCTGGCAACTGGAAAAACGAGAATAAGCACAAGACTTATCCCCCCGGCCCATCGTCGCCAAATAAACTGAGAAATATCTGCCTCCTGCTGGTCAGACCAGCCTTCTACTCCATTAAATGTGACTGTAAATGTGACCGTCTCTGCGCGTGATTTTAGATAGACTGCACCCGACATTTTCACACGTGCAGGTTTAAGCAGAGAGGGGCGATCGCTCCAACCCATCCATTGCTCTCCCATCTATTGCTCTACATTTTCGGTCAATCGCACGCCGACCTAATCAACATATATACAGAGAGATAGAGAAATGGTGAAGTACTGCAGCGGCAATCCCCTTCGGTAGTCCCAAAAATGCATAAAACCGTCCTGCTGGGGCGCGGGCAGAACGGTTGAGCGTTGCTTTAGCCCCGCAGCGCGGAGTTGAAGCAAGACTATCGAACCCATGTTAGGGCGTGTCATCAATTCCAACCAAACGCCTGATGCTATGAGCGTTGCCACGCCCGACCCAAAAACCAGGCTAGGGGCTGTGACGGTTGATTTCTGGGATATCAGAGGCTAATTGATGACAGCCCCTAAATCAAACAAAATTGTTAAGATACGTAAACATTCACGTATCCCAATGATTTTATTATGCTGACTAGCGATCGCCCCCAACTTCTCACCCCCCCTCAACACGACAGCCTGCCCGCTGGGGGCGATGATCCCGCCCGCTTTGACTGCAAAGAGGCGTGGTATCCCGTGCATTATGTGGAGGATTTGGATCAGGCGAAGCCCAACCGCTTTACCCTGCTCGAGCAGGATTTGGTGATCTGGTGGGATCGGCAGGCAACGCAGTGGCGGGTGATGGCGGATCAATGTCCGCACCGGCTCGCGCCACTATCAGAGGGGCGCATTGCTGAAGATGGGCTGCTGGAATGCCCTTATCATGGATGGGCGTTCCGGGGGGATGGTGCGTGCGATCGCATTCCCCAACAGCCGCCAACGGGGCAGGCGCAGCAATCGTCTCGGGCTTGCGTTCAATCGTTGCCCACTGCGGTGCAGCAGGGTTTACTGTTTGTCTATCCCGGCACAGCAGATCGGGCGACAAAGGTGACGGTGCCTGTAATTGAGGCACTGGCCGATGATCCCAATGGCTGGGTGATGCTCAACACCTTCCGCGACCTGCCCTATGATGCACTAACGCTACTCGAAAATGTGCTGGATGCTAGCCATGTTCCGTTTACCCATCACAAATCGGTGAGCGATCGCGCCAATGCCGCTCCGGTCAACCTAGAGCTGGTGGAATCAGGCAAGCAGGGCTTTACGGGCATGTGGGAAGAAGGCCCCCGAAAAGGCACCTTAGGCCAGCAAGATACCGCCTTTATTGCGCCGTCGCTGATGTGGCACGATCTGACCTCTAAGCAATTTGGGCGGACGCTAACGGTTGTCTATGCTACGCCAATTCGCAAGGGCGAATGCCGCGTGTTTGCTCGCTTTCCGTTCAAGTTCGCGTCCAAAATACCCGCCACGTTGATCAAACTTACGCCGCGCTGGTATTCGCACCTGGGGCAAAACAGCGTGCTCGAAGACGACCAAATTTTCTTGCATTGGCAAGAGCGATTTCTAGAGCAGAAAGGGGGCAGCACCGCCTTTGCCCGTGCGTTCTACTTACCTACTCGGGCAGATTCCTTTGTGTCAGAGCTGCGCAAGTGGGTGAATGAGTTTGAGGCAGACCCGTTTCTGGGTCAAGCACTGCCGCCGCGTCTGTCGGATGATGCGCTGCTGAATCGCTCTCAGTCCCACACGCAGCATTGCGCTAGCTGTCGGCAGGCGCTAGGGCGGATTCAGCAGATTCGGCTGGGTCTAGCGGGGATTGGGGCGATCGCCCTAGCGGCCTCTCCTCTGTTGGCAGCGCTCACGACTTCATCGCTCTGGAGCAGTGGGCTTACTGCAACGGTTCCCCTACTCGCCGGTGCAGCATGGCTCTGGCTGGGGCGCATTGAGCAGCAATTTTATCAGGGGCAGCGAATTCCCCAGCGCAATCAGCCATCCCGCCGCCGCCAGCCGTCTTAACCGAGTGGCATAATGAGAAACTTGTACGCCAGGACACAACAGGTACTATCGTGGGATCTCTCAAGCCAACGGTGAGTTCAGCGCATCCACTCCGACGCCTCTTTCGCTATGGGCAGCGCTACCGCACAAAGTTCAATCAGGCGGTGACCTGTTCCATCCTCAATAAGGTCTTTGATCTGGCCCCGCCCATTCTAATTGGTGCGGCTGTTGATGCTGTGGCGCAGCCGCAAGATAGCTGGGCGGTGCGGTTGGGGGCCCAGACGACCCTTCAGCAGCTCATCCTGATTGTGATCGCGAGTTTGATTGTGTGGACGCTGGAGTCGCTGTTTCAGTATGCCTATGCACGGCTGTGGCGCGATTTGGCGCAGCAGATTCAGCACAACCTGAGGCTTGATGCCTACAGCCACATCCAAGAGTTGGATATGGTCTACTTTGAGAACCAGAGCACCGGACGGTTGATGTCGATTGTGAATGACGACATCAACCAGTTGGAGCGGTTTCTGGACTTTGGAGCCAATGAGGTGTTGCAGGTGGCAGCAACCGTGGTGATAGTAGGCGGGATCTTCTTCTTTCTATCGCCAGGGGTGGCAGCGGTCGCGGTGTTACCGATGCCCTTTGTGCTGTGGGGGTCGGTGGCGTTTCAAACGCTACTGGCGCCGCGCTATGCGGCGGTTCGCGAAAAAGCCAGTTTGCTCAATAGCCGCCTGTCCAATAATTTCAGCGGCATTTTAACCATCAAAAGCTTCACCACCGAAGCCTACGAAATTGAGCGCATCCGTCACGAGAGCACGGCCTATTTAGATAGCAATCAGCAGGCGATCGCCCTGAGTGCTGCCTTTGTGCCCCTCGTGCGAATTCTGGTGCTAATTGGATTTCTCTCAACGTTGTTCTTTGGGGGGGTCGCCGTTACCAACGGCAATCTGTCGGTGGGGAATTACAGCGTGTTGGTGTACCTGATTCAGCGTCTGTTGTGGCCGTTGACCCGGCTGGGCGAAACGCTCGATCAATATCAGCGGGCGATGGCGTCGACCAATCGAGTGCTCGACCTGCTGGATACGCCCATTGCCATTCACTCGGGCGATCGCGCGTTGCCGCTAAAGACCATGCGCGGCGAACTAGAGCTTCACAACATTAGCTTTGCCTACCAAGATCGCACGCCGGTGATTGAGCAGCTTTCCTTGCATATTCCCGCTGGCAAAACCACCGCCATTGTCGGGTCTACTGGCTCAGGCAAGAGCACGTTGGTGAAGCTGTTGCTGCGGCTGTACGAGGTAGACGCAGGCGCAATTACGGTAGATGGCATCGATATTCGAGAGATTCAGCTCCGCAGCTTGCGGCGGGCAGTGGGGTTAGTCAGTCAGGATGTCTTTTTGTTTCATGGCACTGTGCTCGAAAACATTACCTACGGCACGCCCGAAGCCAGCCTCCGCGATGTGGAGGAGGCCGCCAAAATTGCCGAAGCGCATGACTTTATTGAACAGCTTCCCCAGGGCTACGACACTATTGTGGGCGAGCGGGGGCAGAAGCTCTCGGGTGGGCAGCGGCAGCGGTTGGCGATCGCCCGCGCCGTTCTCAAAAACCCGCCTATCCTAATTTTGGATGAAGCCACGTCAGCCGTAGACAACGAAACCGAAGCGGCCATTCAGCGATCGCTCGAACGGATTACCCAGAATCGCACCACGATTGCGATCGCCCACCGCCTCTCTACAATTCGAAATGCCGACTGCATCTATGTGATGGAGCACGGCAAGTTAGTTGAGCGGGGACGGCATGACGACCTACTGGCTCAAAACGGGATTTATACCGGGTTATGGCAAGTGCAAATGGGCAATAAGCCGACTCAGGCTTCTCTGTAATGCCCAGTCATGTTCTGTTATACATGAGCAGCCTAATATCAATTCTCTAAGTCAGAACGACGGATTGTTTGAGGAGGGGGGTGGGGAACGCAGTTCCCCACAAGGGGGCTTTGCCCCCTTGGCCCCCATTTGTAGCCTAAATTTTCGGAATTGATATAATCTCATGGGCGGATTATCTCCGCTGAGGCACCCTTCATTCATAGCGACTTTCGTTGCCACATCTAATGCGATTGAATGCTGGTGCGGCAGTCCAACCCGCTAGCGGAGCAGAACGTTAGCTTGGCAAATGCTTCTAAACCGTGCTGTCTGGGATGCAGGCAGTACGGTTTAGCGTTGTTTCAGCAGCACTGCTTACGGCTAAAACAATGCTATCAAACCGTTATCGAATACAGAAAAGGGATGGAAAACACGCACTTTAGGCGTATCGTCCATCCCTTTATCAAAGCCAAACTCAAGGATGCCTCCGTGAAGCACTCGTCGAGCGATCGCACTGAGAGTAGAGACAGGGCGTTATGCAACCCAGTCTCTAGAAAGGCACACTAGTTCAATGCACCTGCCAGCAACTTATCAGCTTCCTCCTTCAGGAATGCAGCTTTATCCGTCTGCTCCCAAGGTAGGCTTAGATCCGTCCGGCCAAAGTGCCCATAGGCTGCCACATCTTGGTAGAACCGCCCCCCCCGCTCGGCGGGCAAGCGCGACAGATTAAAGGCTTGAATAATGCCTGCGGGCCGTAGTTCAAAATGCTGCTGCACTAGCGTGAGCAAGTGATCATCATCGATCGTGCCGGTTCCAAAGGTATCAACCATCAGGCTCACAGGACGCGCGACACCAATGGCGTAGCTCAACTGCACCTCGCACTTTTCGGCTAGCCCTGCCGCCACAATGTTCTTAGCGGCATAGCGGGCTGCATAGGCAGCACTGCGGTCTACTTTGGTGGGGTCTTTGCCAGAAAAAGCGCCGCCGCCGTGGCGAGAGTAGCCACCGTAGGTGTCCACAATGATCTTGCGCCCCGTGAGGCCAGAATCACCCTGAGGCCCACCAATCACAAATTTGCCTGTAGGGTTCACTAAGAACCGAGTGCGATCGTCGGGTTTAACGCTGATATCGCCAAAGACGGGCTGCACCACATGCTCCCATAGATCTTGTCGAATTGTGGCCTGCACTGCTGCTTCATCAGTCACATCGCCAATGGTGGCAGTGTGCTGGGTAGAGATCAAAATCGTGTCGATCCCCACAGGTTTGCCGTCTTCATAATGCACCGTCACCTGGGTTTTGCCATCGGGGCGCAGGTAGTCTAGCGTTCCGGCTTTGCGAATGGCGGTCAGGCGGCGTGAGATGCGATGCGCCAAGCTGATCGGCAATGGCATCAGCTCTGGGGTTTCGTTGCAGGCAAAGCCAAACATCAACCCTTGGTCGCCTGCCCCAATGGCATCTAGTTCTTCGTCACTGGCTTGCTCTCGCGACTCATGGGCTTTATCGACCCCTTGGGCAATGTCGGGAGACTGCGCATCGAGTGCTACCAAAATAGAGCAGCTATCTGCGGAGAAGCCGTTGTCGGCATCCACATAGCCGATGTCGGCAATTTTTTGGCGGGCTAGGTCAACGTAGTTGACGGTGGCTGCGGAGGTGATTTCTCCAGTGATGAGCACGAGCCCAGTATTAACCACGACCTCCGCAGCCACTCGGCTGTAGGGATCTTGGGTCAATAGAGCATCGAGAATTGTGTCAGAAATTTGGTCACAGATTTTGTCAGGGTGACCTTCGGTAACCGATTCAGAGGTGAAAAGATAACGACGAGACAATGATGGCTTCTCTCCTTGAGTATGGGGCAGTGGGGCTAGAGGACTAGCAGAGGCCGATGCCTGCAGTTGGATTAGATGCGTGTTAAATACGTGACTGAGTGCTGACAGGTTGGGGCATCGGCTTTGTCGTCTCAGAGAGATTCGCCCACTCCCATCTAAGCTCTGTATTAAGCTGGCATCTATTCCACACAATCATGGGGGGTTGTTCTGGCAATTATCGCAGATTGCGTCAACTCCTAAAAAATAATATCCCGTTTTCCCACTGGGCTATTGGGGAATCGCTCTATGGTGAGGATTGAACGATTGAGTTATAGGAGAGTCGCAGCCACCATAGTCTGAGTACAGCGTCTGGTCTGCGCTTTGGGGGTAGGCGCTTGGCATGCGCTAGATTTTAGCCTGGATTTGGCTGGGATGCGTGGCGATCGCCCCGGCCTGAGTCAACGCTACAGACTGCTGCCAACCCCAGGTGACGCCGATAGAGCCGTTGGCCTTGGCCCGTGCTGCCATCACCAGATCGGCATCAGAATCCCCAATGACCAGCGTGGACTGGGGGGCTACGCCTAGGCTCTCGCAGGCTTGCGTCATTAAGCGCGGATCGGGTTTAGCGATCGCCCCATCGGTTCCCATCACGGCATCCACATAGGTGCTAAGGCCACAGTGGTCGAGAAACTCCTGCACATTCGCCTGCGTATCAGACGAGAGCACCCCAATCCGCACGTTGGCCTGCTTCAGGTGCGTCAGCAGCACCTCTATGCCCTCGCAGGGAGGCGTTTGGCTGGCTTTGGGGCCGAGTCCCTGCTCGGCTTCGACAAAGGCTGCGCGAACCAGTTCCAAGGCCTCGACCCAGCCGCGTCCGGTTTCTGCGACATAGGCCGCTGCGGCAATCTCCGTTTCGAGGCGGGTTGCGACGGCAAGAATACCGGCTGGATCGAGCTGTTGCCCCGAGACGCCAAATGCCATCAGCAGGGGTTCCTGCACGCCCGGAATTTTGGCATCAATCAGGCGCGATCGCCGCTGCCCGACCTGGCGCAGGTAGGACTCGACCCTAGCTAAGGTGCCGTCTTTGTCGATCAACACTGCCTCTACCTGATTGAATTGCACCCCATTGCAGTGAATGGTGACCACGGCGATCGCTCCTGAACAACTCCACTCCTATCCTACGCACCCCGTGCTCTGCATCTCGCCGTCTTGCACAAACGCCAGCCCGGCAAAGACGTGCGCCCCCCTTGCAAGCCCCTGCGGGAGCCGTTGGCACAGCCCGTAAAAATGGGGTGCGATCGCGCCGAGCGATGCACCCCACTGACCCCACTTAATAGAGCGCTGAGATCAGAGCAAGAAGGACTCTCCTGGCTAAAACCCTCATCTCACCCATCTCACAAGGCGGTGAGGTTCTAGACCTGTGGTCAGGGTTACTAAAACTGTTCAATGCTTGGGGCATTCAGAATTATCGTCCACAGGTCTACAACATGACCTCACAAGGCATTATCCTGAATGAACCTACAGGACGCGCTATTCAGCAGCTCCAACGGGCTCCTCTTCGTACACCTCCTCTTCAGAGGCGGGAGGTGCAACCTCTTCGACGGGTTGCTGAGGCTGAAGCACGCGCTCACGATACTTCTCTGCCATTTCATCCGCTTTGTCGTAGACAATCTGCGGGTTGCGAACCATGTCACCCGGCTCTGGCTCAAGCTGTTTAGTGGAGAGAGAAATCCGGCCACGGTCAGCATCTAGGTCAATAATCATGACCTTCACTTCGTCATTCACGTTGAACACGCTGTTGGGCATGTCAATGTGCTCGTGAGAGATCTCAGAGATGTGCAGCAGACCGCTGACGCCGCCGATGTCGATAAAGGCACCGTAGGGCTTGAGGCCGCGCACGGTTCCGATCACCACTTCGCCCACTTCCAAACGGTTCATCTTGCGCTCAACCAGGGCGCGGCGGTGGCTCAGCACCAGACGGTTGCGGTCTTCGTCCACTTCGAGGAACTTCAGAGGCAGCTCTTCCCCAACCAAATCTTCTTTCGGCTTGCGGGTGCTGATGTGCGAGCCGGGGATGAATCCACGCAGCCCTTCAATCCGCACCAACGCTCCGCCTCGGTTCGTCGCAAATACGGCAGAACGCACGGTGGCGTCTTCAGTTTGGAGCTGGCGCACCCGTTCCCAGGCCCGCATGTACTCAATCCGCCGAATGGAGAGAGTGAGCTGACCTTCCTCATTTTCGTCAGAAAGGATATAAAACTCACGAGTTTCGTTGGATTGCAGCACCTCTTCGGGGCCATCAATGCGATTGATGGACATTTCCTGAATCGGAATATAAGCTGCTGTTTTTGCACCAATGTCAATCAGGGCGCCCCTTGGCTCGATACTGAACACCGTCCCGGCTACCACATCGCCAGGATTGAAGTGATAATCGTAATCGTCTAAGAGGGCGGCAAAATCCTCATGGGTAAAACCAATGTCTACTTTCTCTTTTTCCTGATTGACCATAACTAGTTGTGTCCTACTGTCCTTTGGTTGAGTTAGGTATTGATTCTCCTGAATTCGTGCACATGTAATCGGCGGAGTAAGCGGCGCGGCTACTCCAGTGCTTCTCAATTCTACGAGATTTCGATTTTTGTCACACAGACCCCCGGAAGGAATATCATAACTCATCTTCTCCCGGTGACGATAGCGCATCCGGGCAGGCATCCGCCGTGATCCCAAAATTCACGGTACAGTACGAATTGTTTCGAGTTATTTCTACGGCTTTCCACGGCGGCACCGGGCCGATTGGCACCTATGGCGTTTTCTTCGATTGTGCGGGCGATGGGGCGATCGCCCTTAACGCAAGATTTGCAGACTAAGCTAGCCCAACGGCGATCGCTCCACCTCAACGGCATCGCCCGCATTCCCAAAGGATTAGTCGCATCAGCCCTGGCGCAAACCCAGGAGCGTCCGCTGCTGGTGGTGACGGCCACCCTTGAAGAGGCTGGCCGTTGGACGGCACAGCTTGATGCCATGGGCTGGCACACCGTCCACTTTTATCCCACATCTGAAGCCTCGCCCTACGAACCCTTTGACCCTGAGGCCGAGATGACCTGGGGGCAATTGCAGGTGCTGGCAGATCTAGTCAAGCAGGCGCAGGCAGACGTGGCAGAGGCCAAGGCTGACGAGATCCGATCGTCGCTGCTGCCATCCTCAGCGGCGATCGCCATTGTCACCACAGAGCGAGCCCTGCAACCGCATCTGCCTCCAGTACAGGTGCTGCGAGACTACTGCCTGACGCTGAAGCGGGGCATGGATCTGGACTTGGAGCGGTTTGGCCGGCAGCTCGCCAACTTAGGCTATGAGCGGGTGTCGCTCGTAGAAACAGAAGGGCAATGGAGTCGCCGAGGCGACATTATTGATGTCTTTCCGGTGTCGGCAGAGCTGCCGGTGCGGGTCGAGCTGTTTGGGGATGAGCTAGAGCGCATCCGTGAGTTTGACCCTGCGAGCCAGCGATCGCTCGATACGATTTCCCAACTCGTGCTCACCGCCACAGGCTTTGGGCCGATGGTGTGGCGGGGCCTAGCGGGCGCGCCAGCGGCAGATGCGGCGTCTCAAGCGCCCCCCGAGTCGCTCTTGCCGTACCTGTCAGACGACGAACAAGAGCGGCTGGGCGAGGGCATTCTTCCCGACGGCATGCGTCGGTTTTTAGGACTGGCGTTTCCGCAACCTGCCTCGCTGTTGGACTATTTGCCAGCTGATACCCTTGTTGCCATTGACGAACCCAGCCAATGTCAGGCCCACGGCGATCGCTGGTGTGAGCATGCCGAAGAGCATTGGCACGAAGTGGCCGCGACCCAAGCTCCTCCCATTCCAGCCACCCATCGGTCTTTTGCCGATTCGCTCCGGGCTGTAGAAGCCTTTGAGCAAGTTTTGCTATCAGAGCTGGCCGAAGAAAACAATGGTCTCAATCTCTCCAGTCGTCCCGTTCCTGCGACACCGCACCAGTTTGGCAATCTAGCTGAAACGATTCGAGCTGAGCGCGATCGCAATTTTGCCGTGTGGCTAGTCTCGGCTCAGCCGTCTCGCTCTGTCTCGCTGCTGCAAGAGCACGACTGCGCCGCCCAGTTTGTGCCCAATCCCCATGACTATCCTGCTATTGAGCGGCTGCAATCTCAAAAAATTCCCACAGCGCTGAAGTACAGCGGTCTGGCAGAGCTAGAAGGCTTCATCCTGCCGACCTTCCGGCTGGTGGTGATCACCGACCGCGAATTCTTTGGGCAGCATACGCTGACGACCCCCAGCTATGTTCGCAAACGCCGCCGCGCTGCCTCTAAACAGGTTGATCCCAACAAGCTGCAGCCGGGAGATTTCGTCGTTCATAAGAACCACGGCGTTGGCAAGTTTGTCAAACTCGAAAGCCTCGTGCTGAACGGTGAGACCCGAGAGTATCTGGCGATTCAGTATGCGGATGGGCTGCTGCGGGTGGCGGCAGATCAGCTCAATTCTCTGTCGCGCTTTCGCGGTGTGGGCGATGCCAAGCCTCAACTGAATAAGATGACGGGCAACGCGTGGGAGCGAACCAAGAGCAAAGTCCGCAAAGCGGTTAAAAAAGTTGCGTTTGATCTGCTGCAACTCTATGCTCAGCGGTCTCAGCAGCAGGGCTTCACCTACCCCATCGATACGCCCTGGCAGGAGGAAATGGAAGACTCCTTTCCGTACCAGCCCACAACCGATCAGCTCAAAGCGATTCAGGACGTAAAGCGCGACATGGAAAATCCGCGCCCGATGGATCGGCTGGTGTGCGGCGATGTCGGCTTTGGCAAAACTGAAGTGGCAATTAGGGCTGTGTTTAAGGCGATTACGGCAGGCAAGCAGGTCGCGCTATTGGCCCCTACCACGATTCTGACTCAGCAGCACTATCACACCTTGCGGGAGCGATTTGCACCCTATCCCATTCAAGTGGGCCTGCTCAACCGCTTTCGCACGCCAACGGAAAAGCAGGATATTCTCAAGCGGCTGCAAACGGGCGAGCTGGATGTGGTGGTAGGGACGCACCAGCTTTTAGGAAAAGGCGTGCAGTTCAAAGATTTAGGGCTGCTGGTGGTGGATGAGGAGCAGCGCTTTGGCGTCAATCAGAAGGAGAAGATCAAATCCCTCAGAACTCAGGTTGACGTGCTGACCCTGAGCGCTACGCCCATTCCCCGCACGCTCTATATGGCCCTCTCTGGGGTGCGCGAAATGAGCCTAATTACGACGCCGCCGCCCTCCCGCCGTCCGATTAAAACTCACCTAGCGCCGTACGATCCCGAGATGATGCGTACGGCGATTCGCCAGGAGCTTGATCGTGGAGGGCAGGTGTTTTATGTGGTGCCACGGGTCGAGGGGATTGAGGAGATTTCGGCGCGGCTGCGGGAGATGATCCCGACGGCGCGGATTGCGATCGCCCACGGACAGATGCAGGAAGGCGAGTTGGAATCCACCATGCTCACCTTTAATAATGGCGATGCAGAGATTTTGGTGTGTACCACCATCATTGAGTCAGGGCTAGATATTCCCCGCGTCAACACGATCGTGATTGAAGATGCGCAGAAATTTGGATTGTCCCAGCTATACCAGCTGCGGGGGCGAGTGGGGCGCGCGGGCATTCAGGCACATGCCTGGCTGTTTTATCCCAAGCAAACGCAGTTGACCGATGTGGCCCGGCGGCGACTGCGAGCCATCCAGGAGTTTACTCAGCTGGGATCAGGCTACCAGCTTGCGATGCGAGATATGGAGATTCGGGGGGTGGGCAATTTGCTGGGGGCTGAGCAGTCTGGCCAGATGGATGCCATTGGGTTTGACCTTTATATGCAAATGCTAGAAGAGTCGATTCAGGAAATTCGCGGGCAGGAAATTCCTCAGGTAGACGATACTCAGATCGACCTGAATGTAACGGCGTTTATTCCGGCGGACTATATCCCTGACTTAGATCAGAAGATGAGTGCCTACCGGGCGGTGGCCACCGCCCAGAGCAAGCAAGAGCTGACTGAAATAGCCGCAGACTGGAGCGATCGCTATGGCACCATTCCCGTGGCATCGCTGCAACTGATTCGCGTGATGGAACTGAAGCAGGTGGCCCGCAAGCTGGGCTTTGCTCGCATCAAAACTGAAGGCAAGCAGCATGTGGTGCTCGAAACGCCGATGGAAGAGCCTGCGTGGAATCTCATGCGCGAAAAACTGCCGACTCATTTGCAAACGCGGTTTGTCTACACGCCAGGTAAAGTCACGGTGCGGGGGTTAGGCATCCTCAGTGCCGACCTGCAGCTTGATAACCTAATTGACTGGTTAGGGCGAATGCGCGGGGCGATCCCAGAGGCGGCGATCGCCCAAACCTAGCCTAGTTGGTGCTTAGACCTCAGATCGGGTTGAGTGGGTTTGAGCGTATCTCAAACTCACCTACTCACCTGTGCAGCGCGTGCAAGGTCGCGATGGTCGCAGGCTTCCTTGGCATGGCAAGGAATTGGTGCCAGTGGACAGTCCAAGAAGCATCCTATAGAGACCCGCGTTTTTTAGCCCCAACCACACTAATAGAGGTAGTCAAACGATCAGACTGGTTGTAAGACGAGGGATTTAATCAATCCTCTCAATTGCCATTTCCCATCATCCTCTATAACAGTGAGAAATTTGGGGAACCTAAGCAGACTGAATCAGTCTTAATCAACCGTGTGGGCTCAGCCAGTGGACGATTGAAGCTCCTCTTTAGCTGAGCAGTCTAGGTTAGCTTCGAGGGATGCGGGTTTATGCAACGATTAACGGAAGCCATTGTGCTAACGATATTATTGGCGTGTATCCCAACGCTCGCGCAGGTGCAACCGCTGATCAATCCAATTCAGCGCGTTGTGGATGCGGGATTAATGAGTCCAGCAGATGATGGGCAGTTCTATGCAGAGGCCACTGTGAGCCGAGCTGAGCTAGCGCGCATCTTGGTCAAAACCTTTGAATTAAATCATCGTTCTGACCTAATGGTGGTGCCTTCACACCCGATCCCGATGATGGATGTGCCCGTCACCCACTGGGCCTACTCCGATATTCAAATGGTGTTGCATACTGGACTTATGACTGCTTTTTCGGGCGATCGCTTCTTGCCTAACCAACCGGTAAGTCGGGTGGAAGGGTTTGCGGCGATCGCTCAGGCGTCTCAACTCCCCCAGCCAAATCAAAAGCAAATTGCGGAGATTTTGCGGCGGCATCCCGATGCAGAAGCTGTACCCGACTGGGCTAAACAAACCATGGCGATCGCCCTCTCCCACGGCCTCATCAACACCGACAACACCAATCGCATTGAGCCTCAGCAGTTGATGACCCGGGGCGATATTGCCCTCACCTTGAGCGTGTATATCAGCCATAATCAACCTCGCCAACGGGGTTGGCGACGCTCGATAAATTCACAACAGCTTCAACCAAAGTTCAGCGCTTTTGTTCATCCTTTAATCAATCGTTCATAACAAGCCGTTATCTTGGAGCAAGCATTAGTTCATTCGTCCGGCGATTTATCATCGCCCCAAGCTAAATCATGAGTAAGCTCTCATCGTCACTGCATCAGAGAACTCGAACCTGCCCGGACTTGCTACAACCAATGCGCTACTGGTTAAACCAGATGAATGTGTGCGATCGCAGCACCGCTCATACCATTGCTAGCTTGATTCCCGCCCAATGCCCATTCGAACGAGACGTCAAATTATTCGGTCATTCCATCGCCCACATTCCGCCCTTGTGCAAGCTCAATCCCTTTTATGACGAGTTTGTAGGCCTGCGGTTTCGCTCCCTTTGCTACCTAGCAGATGAGTGTGGCGAAGACATTAGCGCTTACATCTAGACATCACGCTTCAGCGGCCAGCATCCTGCAAATTTAGTCAGAGCAGAATCCTGCCACTCAAAAAATAAAGGGTATCAGCCCAGCTTAATCGGCGCTATCGCAGAGATGCGATAGCGCCGATTCGGTTGCTTGGTTGTCAAAAAGTGGCATCCAGCTTAGATCGACTGTAATATAAATGTCTTAGCGGTTGCTATGCTCAGATAGAGACAGCTGCAGCTAGAAGATAAACGCCTGTGGTTTACCTATCGTGGAGCAAGAGTTTCCATCACGAGGAAGCGGCTCAGATCCGAGCGGCTGGCATTACAGCAGCAGCTCGGTCTACTATCGTTGCGATTGCCAACTCTACGAATACTCCATGGATGATTAAGGGATTGGATAAGACGCCGCAACAGGTGAGCGCCTCAGGAATCATAACTTCTTGAATTGGGTACGGGATGTGGCATGGAGATATGGCATGGAGATATGGAAAACGCCATCGCTGAATTAGGTTCGTGAGCTGGGATCAGGCAGGAGAGCTGGATGCCTGCCATTGCTCGGATCAAGTACTAAAGCTGCCGCGTATGATTGCGATCGCCCGATAAACCGGGAAAATTAAATTATCATTGCCCGAGTGCGCTACCACCATGATTTGCTGTCTCAATCCAAAGTGCAACAAGCCGATCAACCCTGATGGGGAAACTGTTTGCAGCAATTGTGGCGCAATGCTGGTTCCGCGCCTGCGGGGGCGCTATCGTCCCGTTCAACCCATTGGGCAGGGGGGCTTTGGGCGGACGTATCTTGCCTCAGATGAAGATCGCCTGGGCACGCAATGCGTGATTAAGCAATTTTCACCGCAAATGCAGGGCACAAAATCCATGGAAAAGGCGATCAGCCTCTTTACCCAGGAAGCGGTGCGGCTGGATGAACTGGGGGAACATACCCAGATCCCGCGACTGCTGGCTTATTTTGAGCAAGATAACTATCTATATTTGGTGCAGCAGTTTGTAGAAGGGCAGAGTCTGCTGCAAGAGATGCGCCACAGCGGGGCCTTTAACGAGCGCCGGATTCGAGAAGTGCTCTCTGATCTGCTGCCAGTACTGCGGTTTGTCCACAGCAAAAACGTCATTCATCGCGACATTACACCATCCAACATCTTGCGCCGCAAGCAGGACGACCGCTTGGTGCTGATTGACTTTGGGGTGGCTAAGCAGATCAGTGAGTCGGCGGGGGAGTCGGGCACGCGCATTGGCACCGAAGGCTATGCCCCCATTGAGCAGTTTCGGGGGGGGCGGGCGTTTCCGTCCAGTGATCTCTACAGTCTAGGAGCAACCTGCCTTCACCTGATGACCCAGTCTCGCCCCGACAGTTTATACGATCCCCTAGAGGGGCGGTGGATCTGGCGAGAGTTTTTGCAGGAGCGCCAAGTGCTGGTGAGCGACCAGTTGGCGGATATTTTAGATTTGATGCTGAAAGACTTGGTAGGCGAGCGCTATCAGTCGGCAGACGAGGTGATGCGAGACTTAAACGCCGATTACTTTGTGCCCAAGGGGCGATCGCCGTCTTCATCCTCAGCGCGGGTGAATTCGGCGGCGAACACCGCGCGGCGGTCGGTGCCTGCGGGTGGGCGATCGCCCTCACATCCCCCAGGCATGCCCCCCCGAGTGACGCCCCCCACCCCAGCGGTGCGGGTGTCTAAGCCACCGTCTGCGCCGCCGCGTCCGGCGATCGCCCGCACGGTGGTGCAATCCTCAGGCTGGCGGTGCATCCACACCCTCACCGAGCATAGCTCGTGGGTGACGAGTGTCGCCTTTCACTCAGGGGCCAACCTGGTGGCTAGCAGCAGCCTCGACGACACCGTCAAAGTGTGGAATCCCCTGCGAGGCGACTTGGTCTATAACCTGGTGGGGCATACCCGCGATGTGAATGCAGTGGCTATCAGTGCGGATGGCAAGGTGTTGGTGAGTGGCGGCGATGACTGCACCATTAAGGTTTGGTATTTACCTACGGGAGCGCTAGTGCGCACGCTCACAGGACACGCTCGTGATGTGAATGCGATCGCCCTCACAGCAGATGGACGTATGGTGATCAGTGGCGGCGAAGATCGAACCATTCGGCTCTGGCAAGTGTCAAACGGAGCCAGTCTGCGCGTGATCCCTGGCGTGTTGAGCATGATTAAAACTATTGCCACTAGCCCCGACGGCAGAAGCTTTGCCAGTGGCGGGCTAGATAACAAGGTGCGCCTGTGGAATGGGCAAACGGCTGAGCAAAGTGGGCTGCTGTCGGGTCATATGAGTGCAGTGAATGCCCTTGCCTATAGCCCCGACGGGCGCTATCTGGCAAGCGGCAGCCGCGACAAAACCCTAAAACTGTGGAATCTGCAAACCCAGATGATGGAGCGCAGCTATTCCGATCATTTACGCGATGTGAATGCCGTACTGTTTACCCCCGATGGCAAATCCATCTTCAGCGCGAGTAGCGATGCGTCTATCAAACTGTGGGATGTGGCAACTGGAACGGTGATTGACACGCTGTTGGGCCATACAGATAGCGTGAATGCGATCGCCCTCAGCGCAGATGGCAAAGTGCTGATCAGCGGGGGCTCCGATAATACCGTACGGGTGTGGCAACTCTAGAGGCTGTCATCAATTGACTGCTGATAACCCAACCATCAGCGGTTACAGCCCCCAACCTGTATTTTGATCGGGCGTGATAACGCTGATGGAATAAGGATGTTAGCCAGAATTAATGACATGCCCTAGCGCGCGTCAATTGCGCGCAGGTGCGGTACCTGCGTCAACGGTAACCTGAGGGTAAAGCAACTGCCCTGTCCCACGTCTGAGGTTACGGTAATGTCGCCGCCATGTAGATGCGCCAGCCGCTGCGCCAGCACTAGCCCCAGCCCCGTGCCTTCATACTGCCGACTCAGCCCACCATCGAGTTGCGTAAAGGTCTGGAACAAACGCTCCTGGTCGGTTTTGGAAATGCCAATGCCTGTATCCTGAACTGCAAAATAGAGCTGATCTGCTTGCGCATAAACTGTTAGCTGCACCGAGCCCCGCTGGGTAAACTTCACAGCATTCGATAGCAGATTAGACAAAATTTGTTTGAGGCGGCGTTTATCCGCTGTGCAAAGCGTCAACCCAGGCTCAATCTCAACCCGCAGCGCCAGATTCTTGCTGCGAGCATTCTCTTGCACCATATTCATGCAAGCGTCACAAATCTCTTGTATGACGACCGATTCCAGAAATAGTTCTTCCCTCCCGGCTTCAATCTTGGATAGATCGAGTAAATCGTTGATCAACTCTAGCAAGTGTTGGCCGCAGGCAATGATGCTCTCGATATATTGCTGGTGTTGAGGCTCATTGGATGGGTCACCCACGTGATCGCTGAGGACATGGGCGAATCCTAAGATGCCCGTGAGGGGCGTTCGCAACTCGTGGCTCATGTGGGCCAAAAACTCACTTTTGGCTCGATTTGCTGCATCAGACAGGTATTTTTCGCGTTCCAGTTCTTGAGTACGGGCCTGCACCAACTGTTCAAGGTGCTCATAGCTTTGGGCATTTGCTAGAGCGATCGCCGTGCGGTTGGCAATCTGTTGCAGCAGGCTAATCTCGCTCGGGCGAAAGGTGCGAACGCCTTGGGTGGTGCATAAATCAATGCCGCCCCAAAAGCAATCGCGAATAAAAATGGGCACACATAGCACCGATCGCACCCCATACTGAGAGGTCAGAATCTGGCGAGAGGGGTTCTGAGGTAGCGTGATGTAGTCTTCGACGTAAAACGTCCACTCGGGGGTAATGTCTGCGATTGGATGGGCGTCGAACCAGTCGGTCGTAGGGATCACTTCACGGCCAATGGAGGGTAGCGTAGCCTCCCGTTTCCATTCTTGGGTGGCCTGGATATAGGCCCCGTCAAGTTTGAACAGCACCACTCGATCGACCTGAAAGACTTCGCCCGTCAACGTCACAATTTCTTCGAGGATGAAGTCGGGATCAAGGCTAGAGTTGAGAGACTGGCTGATGCGGTTGAGCAGCCGCTCGTGCTGCGCCTGCTGTTGCGCGTGCTCATAAAGCTGGGCCTGGTGGATGGCGATCGCCGTCTGGTTGGCAATTGCCTCGACCAAGCTGATATCGTCTGCGTCCCAATCGCGGGCATGGTCGCACTGGTGCAGGGCGATCGCCCCCAATAGTGTGCCCTGGTGCATCAGGGGAAAGACGGCGATCGCCTGGATATTCAGCGATCGCATATAGTCGTAGCAGTCAGCAGGCAAATGTTCCGTTGACTGGACGTGAATCACAGGCTGACCGTTATAAAAGCGATCGCCATAATGCACCAAAAACGGACAGTACGTCTGCTGGTGTTGCAGCCGCTCCGCTCCCACAGTCAGAGAACTCACATGCCGCACTAGCATGATGTAATCCGGCTGAAGTGAGCAAATCAAGCAGCGATCGACCTGGAGCGCCTCATGCAGCATATCCGCCGTAGTCTGCATCACGTCGTCAATCTTGAGAGATTCCCGCATGGACTGCAAAATGCGGTTAATCATCGCCTCACGCTTAAATTGCCGCTGCAATTGCAGCGTGACCTGTCGCTGCTGCCGTCGTAAGGCAAACTCATCGAGCGATCGCTGAAGCACCATCGGCAACCGAAACAGCCGATCCTTCATGACATAGTCTGTCATCCCCGCCTTGATGCATTCAACCGCTGCTTCATCCTCCAAATTACCTGTTACCAAAATTAGAGGAATCTCTTGATTCGAGTCATGCAGCAACCGCAGCGTATCATGCGCCGTGAAGCCCAACAGCCGAAAATCAGACAGTACGGCATCGTAGCGCTGCTGCTCTAATAACTGCTGACATTCGGCTGAATTGGTAGCAACATCGTAGGCAAACGACACCGCGCCTTGCTCAAGTGCCAAGACGACCAGATCCACATCAAATTGAGAATCTTCGACCAGCAAGAGGCGAAGCGAGGGCGGCAGGGGCGGCCCACTTGCGTGTAGCTCTGGAGAAGGTGCAGGCATCGACAAGAAATCCTGGTCGGGCTAAATCCACAGTAAGCGCCAAAATTCGAGCGTTTCTCTACGCTTGATAAACTATTTTACCCAGCGTGATGGTTCATCACCGTTTCTCCATCACTGTCTATACATACCCAACCTCACATACCCAACCTCAACGGGATAGCCAAGAGAGGCCTCATCACAACAGCGTTCACTATTCCATAATTACTGGCTTTACCCTGTGGCAGCTAGCCAGAGCCAGCGTCAATCAGTCCTGAGCAAGCCTTAAATGGTCTGTGACGGGGAGCTAGCTCAGCTCATCCTAGACCTTGAAGCATTGCTAACTAATTATGCTGACTCATTATTTAGATAACCTAAGTTCGGGATAAACTCAAACTTTTAATGTCTATATATTCTATCCGCGACGCAAACAGAACATTAATCTTCCCCTGAACGTAGGTCTAATAGTGTACTGAATGTCTAGCCTATTCAGTAACTTAACCTGAGTTCGGGATAAGCTCAAACCCTCAATGTGCCGTGCGCGGTGCGCACGGCACATTGAGGGTTTTGGGGCACCGCGCGTCGCGCGGTGCCCCAAAACCCCCTTAACCCGAACTGACGTTAACTTAGGATAACTAGGGTGAGGTCGCCTATAGTCAACGCTAAATCAATTGTGCCTAATTTTTACAAGATTCTAGGGCGTGTCATCGATTTCAACCAAACGCCTCATGCTATGAGCGTTGCCATGCCCGATCCAAAAACTAGGCTAGGGGCTGTGACGGTTGATTTCTGGAATATCAGAGGCTAATTGATGGCAGTCCCTAGTATCAAGATAGTGTGGTTATGAGTCTTACACTGGGCGCTGCTCCTTAGGCTCTAAACCGTCTCAGAGGTTCTAAACTGCTAGGGGAGGCCGATTTAGCGTCATCCAGTACAAACCTACCTGTTGCGCGACTGCCGCAAATTGTTGAGCTTCGAGCGGCTTGACCACATAGCTATTGACCCCTAACCCATAGCAGGCGTTGAGATCCTGATCTTCTTGAGACGAGGTCATCACGACAACGACAAGTTGCCGCGTGCGAGGGTGGTTGCGAATCGCATGGAGCACCTGAATCCCATTGATTTTGGGAAGTTTGAGGTCGAGCAGCAGTAGTCGGGGTAGCGGTTGTGTTGGAGCTTGCCCCGGCTGCCCTAGGAGATAATGCAGCGTTTGCTCCCCGTCGTGAACCACATCCATGCGACTGGTTAGATCCAACCCCAGCGCCAGACGAACTAGCTCCAAGTCGTTAGGATCATCCTCAGCAATTAAAATCTTTCGCGGCAACTCCAGGATGTTCATAGAATGAGTTATCGATCTCCTAAAAATATAAAGATAAGATTAAACTACCGACTGTGGATTGTATACAGCAGGTTTGCGGGATATTTATTGGTCGTGTGTGACGGTTATGCGTGGATGTCTCGAATGCGATGAGTCGCTATCTTAGCCCGACTAACAGAAGCTAGGGCTTCATAGGATGTCTATGTTGAAGGCTGGCGTTGAGGTTAGGAGGTTCTGATCTGAGTCGCTGGTTGGAATTAATGGTCAGAGGTTCCCTGTTGACCCTCACATTCAACCGGGTTACGGGGGTGAGGGTTCTCGGTTTCATTGCGTCTACCGACTTACCCGCGTATCAGTTCACTTTTTCTGATAGGCGAGTTGTGATAGGCGAGTTGTGGATGGTGGGCGATCGCCCATCTACAGTTAGCGCTATGAACCCGTTGCTTTGCAAGGGTTCATAACAAGACTGAGTGTTTAAACAGGTTTGATGAATGCCTTGGCCGCTATAAACGTAGGGCTATAGTTGCTCCCACGCTTCGATCACAGTTTGAAGTGCTGGCGGCAACTCGGTCTGGATCAAGTCGATATATTCAACTGTTGTCCCCAGTCCTTCAAAGGTGATGGTGGGGTAGTCGGCGAAGGCGGCCTCTGTGATGTAGCGCATCCGGTTGAAGTTGCCAAAGCGCTGCTCATCGAGCAGTTGTCGAAAGGCATTCACCTGTGCCAGTGAAAGCTGCGTTTCTTCGATGGGTGCATCTGTTGGCTCGCCCATCCGCCAGGTTTGAGTTCGCAGCAGGCCACTCTCTAGCAGCGTTTTCTCGATGCGAACACCGCCCAAGCCTCCGCTGATTGAGGAGCGGAACACCACGGGTTCTGTGCCGGGGGTGGGCAACTCGTTCCCTTCTGGAATGAAAGATGGCATGACGCTAGGGTGGCCTGCGCTGGCGGTGTCGTTTTGCACAATCCGCGAGCCATTCTGATCAATGTGGTAGACCCAATTCTGGCTTTCGTTGGCTACGATGAGGCGCGCGCCGAAGATAGCAATCATTGTGCAGGCCTGGTTAGGTTCATAGACTCCCATACAGCCGTCCCACGTTGCGGGTTGAGATTCTACAATCCGCAGGGTGGCAGCATCCTCGCCCAGTTGGTTAGCGATGGTTTGCAGTATGCGAGTGTCGATCTCGGGTGAGCGGCTATCCCCACTGGGAAGATCGGCCACCAGTTCTGGCTCTTGACGAATCGTTTGGCCGGTGCGATCGCTCCGATAGGCCCAGATCTGGTTGCCGTCGGTGAGTTCTACTCGATAGCCTTCTACTAGGGCCAGGGTGCAAAATTCGTTGTCAGCCGCAAGGCCCAGACAGCCGTCACGCCACACGCCACGGCTTTGGCTATGCACCTGCAGATCCCACCGGGAGAGGTTTTCGCGTTCTACCACATCGCGCTGCATTCTCCAGATGATGGAACGGGGGATGGAGGGCGCGGCGGCAGGTCGCTGAGGCGGGTCAGATTCTGCCGGACGGGGGCTGAGCTGGGGTGCCGTGGGCAAGGCGATACTGGGTTGGGCGATCGCCCCCAGCAGCAGCCCACTCAGCAGCACAAACGACCCGCGCTTACGCACCGAAGATAAACGACTAAGTTGAGCTATACAATGATTCATTACTCCTACCACCACAGCTTTTACAAATAGGTTCATGTCTTCACCTTATCGGCTGCCGTTAGGATGGTCGCCATGGTTACAAAATTAGCTACCGCAGTCTTGGATGTTTGGCTTTAGCAGCTCGGAGAAAACCGTCTCTTATCCTGTGCAGCCGCTCTGCTCTCAGCTTTTGAACCCGCGATACAGTAAGAAGCAGCGTGGTCATGGCAACTTGCCCCCACGCTAACGGTTGACCACTAACGACATGGGTTTTACTACAGTTATGAGTATTGAATGGACTGCCGAAGCCGAAGTAAGATTGAAAGAAATTCCGTTTTTTGTGCGGCCAGCAGCACGCAAAAAAATCGAAAAGTTGGCACAAGAAATGGGTGCATCACACATCACAGTTGAGGTTTACGACCAAGCCAAGCAGAAATTTGGGTCTAACTGAACTGTTGGTAGAGCCATGTGCTCAGAGGGTGAACTGAATAGAGACCAGTAGTTTTGTAGAACTCCGATGGAGTAGGACTTGGTGGGGGCTCTACAAAACTGCAACGATGAATCCGCGCTTTAAGCGCTATGCGCGCTAGGGTAGAACGCAATTGCGACAGAGCCGTTAGGTTGTGTCGCAATTGCAGCCCTGAGCCGCCGGGGATTCACATAACCAGAGTTGCCTGTGATAAACGCCAGCTCGAATTCCGAGATAACGCTATCAATCTTGCATTGTGGCAAAACTAGTTTTAATTGGTGCGTTCTGACAGATTGGGCAACGTTAGAACAAAGCAAGTCTGGTGATCATCACTGCAAACGTTAATGGTGCCGCGAAGATTCGCGACCAGTTTTTTCACCAGTGCTAACCCTAGTCCAGTTCCCTCATGCTTCCAGGGATCGTTGGTGGGAATGCGATAGAACTTTTCAAAGATCAAATCCCATTCCTGCTCAGGAATGACCACGCCGCTATTGCACAGTCGAATTTCGAATGCTGACTTCTGTTCGTCCTCTGAAACTATCCCCCAGTCTGAATCAATGCCTGCCTGATTGGCTAGATCTAACGCATCTGAATCTAGGGGATTTGGGCTTAAATTAGACGCTTCGTCTGCATTCAACGGTTTATCAGGAAATACAGTTGAATTTGTGTTGGCCGCATTCAAATTAGCATCCTCATCTAGTTCTCTTTTTAGGGTTGCCATCGTGGCTGAGAGTGTGATGGTTTCATGTGCTGGGGTATATTTGCAGGCGTTGTTTAGCAGTTCGCTAAGAATGCGTTCTAGGTAGGACAGATCGGTGGTGATCGGGGGAAGTGTGGCGGGAATGGCGATCGCCAACGTTTGGTGATTGGCTTTAACCCTGATGAGAAAGGGTTCTACCACATGTCCGGCCCAAGCTGCTAAATCGATACTGGTGAGCATCAACGGTTCTACATCGGCATCGAGCCGCGACAGATCCAACAAGTCGTTGATTAGTTGAATCTCGCGACGGCACTCGTCCTGCAAGATCTGGAAGTAGCGGTTGAGCCGCTGGGTGGGGCTTTCGCGACTGGCGTCGGGATCTGTGTGCTGCAACGCTGACTGAATTAGGGTTTGGTTGAGCCGTTGATCGTTACCAGGTTCGTAGAGAATAATTTCTAGCATTTGTGTCGCCATTTTGATGTTGGCGATGGGCGTTCGCAACTCATGAGAAACGGTGCTGAGAAAGTCATCTTTGAGACGATTGAGCCGCTCTAGCTGCTGCACTTGAGCCTGAGCTGCTTGGTAGAGCCGCGACTGTCGTAGGGCGATCGCACATTGGTTTGCAGCCTGCTCTACTAAGCGAATTTCTGCTGGGCTAAACGATTCTTCTCGTCGTCGCATCAGCCAGAGATCGCCCAAGATTTGCCGATCATCCACAATGGGGCAAGCCAGCACTGAAAACCGACGCTCAATGGTGCGGGTGGGCTCGGGTGCAATGCTGCAAAACTGAAACGCGACCTTTCTGGCATACTGCTGAGCGCGATCTGAGATGCGCTCCATCAGGGTCGTGCGTCCCACCACAGAGGCAAGCCCAGGATCGACAAGGTATTCACAGACAATGATGGATTCTTGCCGCTGGAGATAGTGCAAGGCTACATCACACCCGGCAATATCCAGCACTTGCCCCAACTCTTGCACCACCGTCTGCAAAATTTCAGCCTCGTCTAGGCTATCGCGCACGTTATCGGTGATGCGCTTGAGCAGGGCTTCAAACTCCAGGGATTGTTGCAACTGCTCTGTCCGCATTTGAACCTGATATTCCAACGCGGTGTTGAGGGTTTGGGTGGCTTCATAGAGTTGTGATTGCTGAATGGCAGTGCTGAGTTGGGTGGCGATGCGTTGGGCGAGTTCTACCTCCCATGGTTGCCAATCATAGGGTTCTTCTAGTCGGTTCAGTGACAGACTGCCCCACACAGTCGGCGATCGCACCCCGCCCACCTCGCTGCTGACTAGCAGCGGCACCAGCAGCCAAGCGCCAGGATATGGCGTCACAAACGGTTGATTACTGGTATCGGCCTCGGCAGCGTAACTGTTAATTTGCACAGGCTCCAGTTGGCGTAGCCGATCCGCAAACTGGTTATCTTCATCGGGAATGGACAAGCCCATCGCATCAACCAGCATTGGGGAACTGCGGTAGCCAGCGATGTTGATCCACACCTGTTCTCGGGGCAGATAACGCACAATCTCAACCCGGTTCAGATTGAGCTGTTGCCCAATTTCGGTCGAAGCGGTTTCAAATAACCGTTCGAGATTCAACTGACTGCGAATCGCCTGCCCGAGCCGATTTAGCAGCCGCTCGCGCTGCGCCTGCTGCTGCACTTGTTGATATAGCTGCGCCTGGTGAATGCCAATCGCAAGCTGCGTGCTAATTTGCTGCAGCGACAGCCAGTTAACTTCGGCCCACTGATGCGGTGCAGTGCAGTGGTGCGCCACCAGCAGCCCCCATAGGTCTTCATGCACCACAATGGGGATCACTAGCACTGCCCGCACATTGAGGCTGCTCAGCAAGCTGACATAGCAGGGATCGAGGTTGCTTTCAAAAATATCGTTGACATGGTGAATGCGACCCTGGCGATAAGGATGCAGCAAGGCGCCCCGAAAGCAGGCGTCTTCGATGGGGCGATCGCGGATAGAAAAGCTGGCGTGACTGAGGGACTCGGCCACTACGCTACCGCTCCAATCGGCTCGAAAGCGATAAATGACGACGCGATCGACCGATAAGAACTGGCGCACCAGATCCACGGTTGTATTCAGAATTTGGCAGACCTCCAGCGATTGCCGGATCGCTTGCGAGATGGTGGCAATAAATTGCTCACGAGTTCGAGCCTGTTGCTCCCGATCGACGGCGTCTTGCATGCGACGCGCATTGGCATGGGCGGCGTGCTGGTCGGTTCGATCGCGCAACAGCAGCAGATGCTGCTGCGGAAGCCAGTGGGCGATCGCCACCCCTTCTACCTGCCGCACTTGCCCATTGGGCCGCCTCAACTCCACCTCTGCCTGAATCTGCTGGCCTATAGAGGCCGCTGGCAGTTGGCCCCACAGACTGGCACCAGGATCTTCAATAAACTGATCCAATCGATGCTGAGTCACCGTCGGCAGCGGCACATCCAGCAAATGTGCCAGCGCGGCATTCCCTTTGAGGATGTGTAAGTCAAGATCTACTAGGGCGATCGCCTCTGACGATGCCGAAAACCACTGCTCAATAGACGGCAGCGCCAATGGATCTGCCGATGGATTTGCCAACGGCGTTGCAGAAGCGGCATCACCCGATAGCCCAGGAGATGATGCCTCCGATGGTAGATTTGGTTCGCGTGGTTCTGCAGCCATTGTCGGTTAACTGCTTGCTCCGCCTAGGTTGCACAACAACTTGCTTGAATCTGAGGAATAGCAAGCATGAGGACTAAACTCATCAAAACTCATCAAATAATGATTGAACTGCAAAGTACTTAAATCGCACGAACGCGAAACGGATGAACCCAGCTCTAGAAACAAAGACGATGCACTCGTGGCAAGGCGGGAGCGTCATTCCCCCAGGGGTAGCTTACCTAATTCTGCATATATATCAGTTGCAGGGCCGAGATGCTAGGCTGTATATGACTGTTTGATTCCGGATGCAGGAACCTGCTATGGACAGACGGGCTTCTATGCGGTCGGGCTTATCCTATGGTTACGGCAGTGGAGGGGGCGATCGCACCACTCAGCCCAATCAAGCATCGCTAAAACTTAAGCATTCTAACGGGTGGACTCGTTCTACCCGTCAAAGATGGGGACTAAGGGCCCAAGACGCAACTAAACACCCGGACTAGCAGACAATATAAGCGACTCAATTCACTATAGTCAGTATTCCCAAAATTTTAGATGTATGTTTTTTAACACTCCACGCACTAGCCTACGGAATTGCACTAGAGGCTGTCATCACTTGGCTGATGATGGCCCAAAAAACAGCGGTTGCAGCCCCTAGCCTGTATTTTGGTCGGGCGTGGTGACGCTGTTGAAATACTGACATTTGCCGAACTGACAGTTTCCGAACTGACATCTGCCGAACTGGCATCTGCCGAACTTAACAGTGTCATTCTTCACGCACAGCGTCTGAGCCGATGCGTAAAGAGTGAACCAACGTAGGCTCGCTCGATTAGCTACATTCGTCCATTGTTTCCATTGTTGAGGATGCTAATTCTCAGACGATGGCGCTGAGCCAGGCTGTGCGGGCGTCACATCGTCACTTTGGGACTGGGACTCGCTTCCCGCGGCGGCACCGGGGACGATGGGTAGCACAAGCGCCTCACCTGAACTGGATGCAGACGGTGGAACAACGATGGGAGCATAGGGGCTAGGGTCAGTCGCTGCAGGAACCGTGATGGCAGGATTGGGTGCGGTGGTCGAACGCTGATTGGCTTGCTCTCGCCAGGTGTCAATGCGCTGCCGTGATTCGTCATAGAGCGATCGCCCCCAGCCAATATTGCTGGCTTCATTGATGGCGTCTCGATAGTTGCCCTCGTCGGCCAACTGCACAGCGCGGTCGAGGTATGGGCTATCTTCTATAGTTTCGAGCTGTTGTCGCCACTGAGTGATAAACTGCTGCGCCTGCTCATAGCGGGCAGTGCCATAAAGAATTTGCTGGGCTTCGGCAATGGCCGCTCGCAGCCCATCAGGCGTGCCATTGTCGGCTAGCTGAGTGGCCTGCTGCAGTCGGGTGTCGTCTTCTGCAACTTGCTCTTGCTCCCAGCGAGCAATCATGTCGTCTACCGTGCGAGGAGCCGTTGTGTCTGGTTTTTTTTCTGCATTGGCTTGCTTAGCGCTGTCGCGCGCGGTCTGGAGCTGCTGCATCAGGTTTTGATAGCGGGTGGTGGCCCAGTATTGATTGTTGAGCCCCAGCAGCTCTCGCCCAGCCATCAGGGTGCCATGCCAATTTTCTGCATCGATTAGCGACACGGCCCGGTCATAGATAGACTCTGCGGTTTGCCAGGTGGTTTCCCACTCCTCGATCTTGGTTACGGCTTCAGCGCGCACGCGAGCGCTGGCGGGAATTTGCTTTGCAATATCCACCGCTTGCGTCAGGTTACCCTGCTGAAAGGCCGCTTCTGCTTGGCGCAGGATTTGCTCGGCCCAATACTGCATTAGGCGATCGCCATTGGCCCGAATTGGATCATCCTGCGGAATCCGGCTGGCAAGGGCGATCGCCTGCCGATAGCCTTCTACATCACCTTTTTTAGCGTGACCCTCGGCACAATAAAGCTGGGTCGATGCGGGCGCCGTGCCCAACGAGGTGGCCCAGCACGTGGGCAGATCTGGCAGTTGAGTTAAGTTGCGCACTGCCCAAGCGCCTGCCCCTAACGGCACTAGCAGCACTGCCGCTAGACTCAGCCAGCCTAGCCCACGCAGCCATGAAGGATTTGACGGGGGCAGCAAATGGGGCGATCGCCCTCCATCCGCCATTGGTTTACGAAGAAACATAGCCATGTGCAATATGACAAAAACAGCGCCAAGTTCAACGGTAGCAATGCTCCCCGGCCTCCCTGATTGCTCTAGGCCACCATCCTGCATGATGCGCCAGTCCCGGCAAGACCTTTCGTTTCTATCTCCACTCTAAATCAACTGGTAAATCCAACCGTTAAATCAACACCGCTAGCTCAACCCGGCCCGCGGACTATCAACGACATTTAACCTTCCGATTATCCGATTATCCAATTACACGGAGAGGTCGCCCTCGAAATTCATGGTTTTGCAGCACCAGCGTAGCTGTAACGAAACATCCCGACATCAACACCACTACCATGGTGGTATCGCTGATAAAGTTATTGTGCCACGTTCGTTGCCCTTGCTTTGCGGCCAATTGTCCCCGTCGTATCCCTTACTTGTTGGTGTCTGGCCGATTTATGGATAGTCATTTAAGTCCGTCTCAACCCGCTGTGCTACCCGATTTAGTCTCGATTCCCACTGCGCCTCCGGGGTTTCGGTCGGGGTTTGTGGGCATTGTGGGGCGACCCAATGTGGGCAAATCGACTCTCATGAACCAGCTCGTGGGACAAAAAATAGCCATTACCTCTCCGGTTGCCCAAACCACGCGCAATCGGCTGCGGGGCGTTCTCACCACTCCCGAGGCGCAGCTCATTTTGGTTGATACGCCCGGCATCCACAAGCCCCACCATGAGCTCGGCAAGGTGCTGGTGAAAAACGCCCGCATTGCCATCGACTCTGTAGATGTGGTGTTGTTTGTGGTGGATGGAACGGTCGAAGCCGGTGGGGGCGATCGCTTTGTATCGGCTCTGTTAGACCACATCACTACGCCGGTCGTCCTCGGCATCAATAAGGCTGATGCTCAGCCGGGCGATCGCCCAGATATTGACCCGAGCTACCAGGCTCTCACGGGCGATCATTCCTGGCCAGTCTTCAAGTTTTCGGCGATAACGGGGGCAGGATTAGACGCCCTGCAAGCCCAGCTCATTCAGTATCTAGAGCCAGGGCCCTACTACTATCCACCGGATTTAGTGACCGACCAGCCAGAGCGCTTCATCATGGCCGAGCTGATTCGGGAACAGGTGCTGCTGCTCACCCGAGACGAGGTGCCCCATTCAGTGGCGATCGCCATTGAGCGGGTTGATGAACAGCCCGATATCACCCATGTGTCTGCCACCGTGCATGTAGAGCGCACCTCCCAAAAGGGCATCCTCATCGGCAAAGGTGGGTCAATGCTAAAGCAAATTGGCACCGAGGCCCGGATGCAAATTCAAAAGATGGTGATGGGTAAAGTGTATCTAGAGCTATTTGTGAAGGTGCAGCCCAAGTGGCGGCAGTCGCGCCTGCGCTTGGCAGATCTGGGCTATCGAGTAGAAGGGTAGGGCGATCGCCCGCCTCGGTCAACCCGGCGTGCCCGCACTGCACAGCAAGGGTAAGCCCATCCATCAGTGCTCTGAACGCGACTGCGAGAAGAATTAAGGGCGATCGCCCCAGGTCGATTCAAAATCAGGACACTGGTCATCATCCCAGCCATAGGGGTGCATGGCACACACCAGCATATGACCGCTATAGCTTTGCCCATGATAGTTGCGGCAGCCGACACAGGCCGAGTGCTCGTTTAGAATTGGGTCAACGGTTTGATTGATGGGGGCTGTAGCTCCCATTAATGTGGCTTCAACAGTGCTCAACCACTCCACCAGCGGATCTATCAAGGGTTCCATAAACCCCTGCATTTCCTGGTCGAACTCGTCTAAGCGAGGGGCGATCGCCTCATCAAGTCGCTTAGACACATCGTCAGAGAAGTCGACAACAGCCTCCGCTGCGTCATCTACCCCTTGGGCAACTTCATCCACCCACTGCCCAAGGTCACGCGATACTGTTGCTACTAGTCGTTCCCAATCTGCTTGCCAGTCATCCATGTGTGTTTATTTAGCTGCTCTTAGCTAGTGTATTGATTTAGTGAGTCGGTAGCGGTTCATCATCAGGGCGCGATCTGTCAATTTAGCGCACCAGAAGCACTAGAACATGGGGGATTGTGGCATTTGGGAGAGCAGAGTCCCCAACCCCAGTGATAGGGCGATCGCCGCAAATAGGTCTGGGTAAGCAGATCGCCGTGTGCTGGGCTTCAGCGAGGGCACTGAGTTAGGGTCTGCCTCTTCAGCAGCCTGGGCTAGTTCTGCGGCCACGCGAGCGGCATAGCGGCGAGTGAGCGACCATACTAGCGGCGATAGCCAGCCCCGCAGCGTCACAGAATAAGACACCTGCGTGCCACATAGCGTAGACTCAACGCGGTAGGTGATGTGCTCTTCTACACCCGGTAGCGCCAGCACCCGAATGCTGAGCAACTGCCGGGGCAGCACCCGCTCTACAAAAATCTGCACCGGGAAAATGGGCAGCAATCGCGTAAATGCCTTATAGATCAATCCCGGTTTGGGGATGAGACCCTGCGGCACATTTGTGCTGGCGATAATCGGATGCCAGGACATATCCGCCAGGTTGGTGACTTTGAGCCAAAGTTCATCAACCGACGCCGTACTCACGGCGTGGTAGGTTTCCACTAATGGTTGCACCCAGCGGTTCTCGGCCCGATGCGATTGTTTGAACCAGCAGCCTATCATCACTCCACTCCTACAGCATTGCCTCACACCAATCTGAAACGCTTGCTCTGCACCATTCATAGCCCTCTCGGCGTCAGCATCGAACAAAGCGTCTTATCTTAGGGATCGCCCCTTCATCTCAATCCGCCTTTTTGCGCCTTACGCATTCCCATCCACACCCTAACCTTCTAGAAAGTTTCTCAGAGCACTGTTCTCAGAGCACTGTATAGTTAAATGCCACTGAAATAAGCTGAAAACAACCTTCGCAAATCGTCAACAACCTTGATCTGCCGTAGGGTGGGCACTGCCCACCAACCTTATTCCAGTGTCATTCCTGTATAGTCCACTGCACTTCTTAACTACATTTCTCACAGCCTGAAGTCGTTGGTAGGCAAGGGGTTCTGGCCTGGGTTTGGGTAAGAGAGATCATTCCGTTCTTGTGCTAGAACGTTTGGGCCTCCGCTTTAGGTTGTGCGTCCAGACGGGTTGCCCACGTCCCAGAATGAAGATGCGCGGCGCGCAGTTTCGGTTTAGGTGGCATTTTGAGAACACCTAGATTCTGTTCCCAAATCTTCTCCCAAGTCCCCATTGTAGTGGAGTGAATGGGGCGTCGGAGTCTCCTGAAAGTTTGAGAATTGCGAACGGGACTCATTTACCAGAAGCCCTTAACCTGAGCGGCATTCACGCTCTGAAGCGCAGGGAGTGGGTGAACGGATGGCGCATACGGTTAAGAATCGTGGGGGTCATGTTGCAACTTGTTTACATTCCGCGAGTGGGGACTGTTTGGGGTGCAATCCGGGCTAGGCTAGATCCTGACTTGTGAGCAGCTGTTGGGTTATGGCTAATTTTTCAACCTCTGACGTGACGTTTCAATCTTCGTCGAATGCCTCTGGGAATGCAGCGGGTGCGCCTCAGGGCAGCAATGCCTTGCCTCCTTCTGATTCTCGCGAGCGGGTGAGTGCCTTCTTGAAGCAATTGCAGGACAGCATCTGTGATGGCCTGGAAACGCTGGATGGCGGTGGGCAATTTCAAGAAGATAGCTGGGTGCGCGACGAAGGGGGTGGCGGGCGATCGCGCGTCATGAAGGGCGGCGAGGTGTTTGAGCAAGGCGGCGTCAACTTTTCTGAGGTGTGGGGTAAGGATTTGCCCCCCTCGATTTTGGTGCAGCGTCCCGAGGCGGCGGGGCATGGCTTCTACGCCACGGGCACGTCGATGGTGCTGCATCCCCGAAACCCCTACATTCCCACGGTGCACCTCAACTATCGCTACTTTGAGGCTGGCTCGGTGTGGTGGTTTGGCGGCGGCATTGATCTAACGCCTTACTATCCCTTTAGAGATGATGCGGCGCATTTTCATCGCACGATCAAAGCAGCGTGCGATCGCCACAACCCGCATTACTACCCGGCGTTTAAGCTATGGTGTGACGAATATTTTTACCTAAAGCACCGCAAAGAGACGCGCGGTGTAGGCGGTATTTTCTTCGACTATCAAGACACTCAGGGAATCCTGTATCCGGTGTCTTATCCAGGCTCTCATAGCGACACGCCAGCGGCCAACTACAGCCAGCAAGCTGGCAAGGTTGACGGGCGCAATTGGGGCGACCTGTTTGCATTTGTGCAGGACTGCGGCAACTCCTTTTTGCCAGCCTATGTGCCCATTGCAGAGAAGCATAAGGAGGATGTGTATGGCGATCGCCAGCGCGATTTTCAGCTCTATCGCCGAGGCCGCTATGTGGAGTTCAACCTGGTCTATGACCGGGGCACCATCTTTGGGCTGCAAACCAACGGGCGTACCGAATCTATCTTAATGTCGCTGCCGCCGCTGGTGCGCTGGGAATACAGCTACCAACCTGAGCCGGACACTCCTGAAGCAGAGCTGTATGAGGTGTTTCTTAAGCCTCAAGATTGGGTAAATTGGACGGCTGAGTCATAATTTTTTTCTAAAAATTACGACGAGTGGCTGGGGTGCTGATGAAGTTGGTTACCCCTGGATGCTGTTCTGATTACTGCTCTGAGATGGGACGAGGTAGATGGCTCCTGAGATGAGGGTCAGGACAACAGCGCTCCAATAGGCGATCTGGGCGATCGCACTCTCGGCAGTAGGGGGCGCAATCAGGAGGGCGATCGCCCCAATCTGGCTGACAGTTTTTAGCTTGCCCCACAGGTTTGCGCCCGAGATTTTGGGCTGGTTGACTCGCCAACCGGCGATGGTTAGCTCGCGGGCCAAAATCAAAAAGACGCTCCAGGCGGGTACTTGTCCCAGCTCAATCAATGACAAAAATGGGGCAAACACCAGCAGTTTATCCACTAGCGGGTCAAGAAATTTGCCCAAGTCGGTGATTTGGTTGAGCCGCCGTGCGAGATATCCATCCAGCCAATCAGTCCCTGCGGCAATTAAGAAAACCCCTAGCGCGATCCAGCGCTGCTGGGCGGTGGGCTGCACCAGCAGCCATAGCAGGAATGGCACGCCGAGCAGTCGCGATAGGGTGATCAGGTTAGGAAGATTGATCGGGAGATGCATCAGGAGATTCCCACTCGGTGGTTTCAGCGGGGGAGCTAGACGGGGCGATCGCCCTGTGCCAAAACGTTAATGCAGTATTGCCGTAGGTCTTCTGGCGGCAAACGTCTAATGAGGGCACCTGGGCCTGCCAGTGGGCGAGGTCTGCCTGCGCCCAGCGATCTGGGCTGTGCTCCATCGCTAGTTCTCCCCCGGAGGCAAGAAGGCGGTGGTGGGCGATCGCCCCGATCACGGGTTCATAGAGGCCGCTGGCATAGGGTGGATCAAAATAGATGCGGTCAAACTGCTGGCCTGCCAAGGACGATAGCCGCTGCACCACATCCCCTCGCAGCAGCGTGACCGATTGGTCTGATGTAGCCAGCCGCGTCCAATTTTCGCGAATCACGCCACAGGCGCGGCTCGACTGCTCAATGCCCACCACTGCCGCCGCTCCACGACACAGCGCTTCGGCTCCCATTGAGCCACTGCCGCTGCAGAGATCAAGCCAACGACAGCCCGCCACGCGCCCCTGCCAGATGTTGAACAACGCCTCACGCACCCGCGATGGCGTCGGGCGCGTGGCGAGCCCCGGCAGGGTCTTGAGGGGACGGTTGCCGTAAATGCGAAGGCTCATCGGGTTGCAGTGGCAGACGCCAGTTGCGCAGCGTTGACCAGCGCCACAAAATTCGCCAGAATTTGCAGCCCCGCCGTAGAAGATTTTTCAGGATGAAACTGCACGGCCATGAGGTTATCGCGGGCGATCGCCGCTGTCACCGTTTGGCTCCCGTGGGTAATCGTGGCGGCATTCATGTCTGCATCTGCAGGCGCGGCATAAAATGAATGCACAAAATACATCCAGGGATCGACGGGGAGCTTGCGCCACAGCGCCAGAGCAGGCTGCGTCATCTGCAACTGATTCCAGCCCATGTGGGGAATGGTGATGCCGGGTTCTGGACGGAATCGCTGCACCATGCCAGGCACAACGCCCAAGCCGAGCTCATGGCCTTCTTCGCTGCCGTCTAATAAAATTTGCAAGCCTAGACAAATGCCCAGAAACGGTGTGCCGCTGGCGATCACATCTCGCAAGGGTTGGATGAGGTCGCGCGATCGCAAATGCTGAATGGCAGGGTCAAACGCGCCGACCCCCGGCAACACAACCGCATCTGCATGCAGCAGTTCGTTTGCAGAATCCGTCACGATGGGAGATGCCCCAGCCTGCTCTAGCCCTTTGCAGGCGGAATGCAGGTTGCCCATGTCATAGTCTACGACTGCAATGCGTGCCATGTTATTCTCCAGTGCTCGCCTAGAAGCCACTATTGTATCGTTTTGTCTTGCCATTACTGGCCGTCCCAAATGAATCCCCAAGCAGGATAGAAGGTGTGAGGTGCAAAGTATGAGATGCAAGGTTGAAGGCATCCCGTAAACCGTATCTCCTGCACCGTAAACCTCAAACCCTATCCTTTGAATCCTTACCTGAAACTGTATACCCTCCCCCTCACTCTGTCTCCCCAACGCTCTCTTACGACATCGGTTCTTCTTCCGATACCCAGTCGGCCACTGCGTCCCAGCCTAGCCCCCGACGCACAGCCCAGGGCTCATTTCCGGTTAGATCAAGCACGGTAGACACCTGCCATTCCATCGGCAGATCGTTATCAATGATAATATCGACGCGGTTTTCCAACTCGTCAAATAGCTCTGCTTTTGACAGGTAGCGCTCCTCCGTATCCAAGCTAGAGGCGGCTGACGTTGAGATGATGGGGCGATCGAGCGCGCTGAGCAGCGCCTGACTAATCGCATGGTCGGGCACACGAATGCCTGTGGTGCGCCGCTTGGGTTCCATCACCAGCTTGGGCACAAGTTTAGTGGCGGGCAGCAAGAAGGTGTAGGGGCCGGGGATCAACCGCTTGAGCAGCCGATAGGCCGGATCGCTGACGTAGGCGTAGCTGGCAATGTTAGAAAGCGACGAGCAAAGGAAGGTCAGGGGTTTGTCGTTTGCTAGGCGCTTGATGCTGCGGACGCGGTCGATGGCGGGCTTAGAGTTTAGGTCGCAGCCGATGGCATAAACCGTATCCGTGGGGTAGAGCATCACGGCTCCCTGCCGCAATGCGGCGCAGATTTGATCGACGTTGCGCGTTTGTGGATCTTTGGGATGCAGGCTGTAGACCTTTGCCATCGAACTTAATAGATAAGAAACTTACAATTAAAAGCGTAAGCGCGAAGCCATGCAGATGCGAAGCCATCCTCGATTTGCATAGCTTGAGGCTGTATCGCTTGGCACGTTCTCTGATCTTAGACTGGGATGGGCGATCGCCGCTTGCTATTCTGCGGCAGGGGGGTTACACCTTGCCTTTGATGGTGCGATTCACTATCCCTCAACACACAGGGTTTATGGGTATGACTAAACTGGCCTATCTCGATTGCCCGACGGGTCTTGCGGGCGATATGTGCCTGGGGGCACTGGTTCATGCTGGCGTGCCGCTGGACTATATTGTGCAACAGCTGCGGCGGTTGAGCGTGGGGCAAGAGTTTGAGCTGCGGGTAGAATCGGTGCTGCGAAACGGGCAGGCGGCAACGAAGGTGCATGTGGAGTTGCTGAAAGCGGCAGGGATGGTTGATCCGCCCAATTGGGAGGCGGGGGTCGACCCACACTATACCTTTGTGCATGAGCAATCCCATGCGGCGACTCAGGCTGAATCGACTCACACGACAACCGGGGCGATCGCCCATTCCCACACTCACGCCCACTCCCATTCCCATACTCACGCCCACGCGCATTCTAACGGCGCAGAGGCGGCTCATACCCACACGCGCACCCTCGCCGATATTGCAGCGTTGATTCGCGCAGGCCACCTGCCCGCCCAGGTAGAGGCCTGGAGTTTGGCCATTTTTCAGCAACTTGCTGAGGCAGAGGGCACAGTGCATGGCAAAGCCGCAGATCAGATTCACTTTCACGAAGTGGGCGCAACAGATGCCCTAGTGGATGTGGTGGGCACCTGCTTGGGGCTAGACTGGCTGGGCATTGAGGCGATCTACTGCTCGGCCTTGCCAGTGGGCGGTGGCACCCTGTGGGCGGCGCATGGGCGCATTCCGGTACCGGCCCCGGCGGTGCTGAAACTGTTTGAAATGCGCCAGGTTCCGATTTATAGCAATGGCATTGAGCGGGAGTTGGTCACCCCGACGGGGGCGGCGATCGCCACCACACTAGCGCAGGACTTTGGAGCCCCCCCGCCCATGCGGCTCCAGGGCATTGGCTTGGGGGCAGGCTCGCGCGATCTGCAAATTCCCAATATTTTGCGGCTATGGATTGGCGAATCTGATGAACCGAGGGGCGATCGCCCCCACACAGCACGGCACCCGCATGTCCATCCGCACCCCACCCCACCAGAGCCGCAATCCACCGATCGCTCTAACACCGCATTCCCAGACACCCCAATCCCAGATCCCAGCTCAGAATCAGATGTGGACTTAGGGTCAACCCCCAGCCCAGCCTCAAAAGAGACAGCCGCAACCGCACCCCAAACGGTGATTGTATTAGAAACACAGATTGATGATGTCACCCCCCAGGCGATCGCCTATGCCACGGCCACCCTGCTCAGCCAGGGCGCGCTCGACGTATTTACCCAACCCGTCACGATGAAAAAATCGCGGCTGGGCACGCTCATCACCGTCATTTGCCTGCCTGATCAGGCCAACACCTGCGAGCGCATTTTGTTTGAAGAAACCACCACTCTGGGGATTCGCCGCTCCGTCCAACAGCGCACCATCCTAGATCGGGCGATTCAGTCCATTCACTTGCCCTACGGCACCGTGCGGGTCAAGGTAGCGAGGCATCCCAACAGCGGCGAACTTCTCAACGCGCATCCAGAATATGACGACTGCGCGCAGCTCGCCCAAGCCACGCAGTTACCGTGGCTCACCATCCATCGCGATGCACTTCAGACTTGGCAACAGCAGCTTGGGATAGAACACAAGGTTGTCTCGCCGTAGTGCCAAAACCATAAACGCTAAGGTGTAGCAGAAATGCGTAAAGACGACTCTCTGCCCTAGTTGTTCTAATGGGTAGGGGCGATCGCCGCTTCGATCACATCTGCAGCAGCGATAACACCGCCACACTGCCGAATCTCAGCTTGCATCCGAGCGGCATGCTCACGATAGGACGGCTCGGCCAACACCGCCTCCACAGCAGCACGGAGCTTCGGCACCGTCAATTTTGCAAGGGGAACAACCTCTCCGGCTCCGGTTTGGGCCAGTCGAGCAGCAATTCCTGGCTGTTCATTCGTAATGGGAATGGCAACCAACGGCACACCACAACTCAACGCGCCAATCACAGTATTCATCCCGGCATGGGTAATGACCAACGATGATCGACGAATCAGCTGTTGGTGAGGAGCATAGGCCACTACTAGCGGTGAACCAGGTAACTTCAGCGTTGCGACCTCTCGATTGGGATCACCTAAAGAAATGACCAGCTGAGCATCCAGACCCAAACAGGCGTCTGCAATCGCTTCAAAAAGCTTCCAATTGCGGTTTTGTAGCGTACCTAAAGAGGCATAAATTAAGGGCTTTGAGGTCAGCTGCTCAAAGGGAAACGCAGAGCTATCAAAGGCGACTGGCTCCGAACTTTGGGGGTCTAGCAATGGCCCCGTATAGTGAAAGCAGGCGGGCAACTGCTTGCGGGGAAAATCAAAGCCAGCCGGAAGTTGACAGATTTGTGCTAGCTGAGAATAGGCATCCTCCCGATAGCGGTGAGGCGAGAGGTGCCACCGTTGCCGCTGCTGCACCACAGTCCTCCAGATTGAACGCGTGAGATATGCAATCAGCCTGTTTCCTAGTCGGTTCCGCACCCTGGCCCAGCGGGTATCTTGGTAGCGCCAGTGGGTGAAATAAGGCGGAATCCCAGGCTCGCGATTGATTAAAAGTGCATTGCACACGGTGACAAAGGGTAGATTGAGATAATCGGCCACAGTACCCATAGCCGTTGTCACCTGATCTATGATCAAGGCTTCAACTCCGGCTAACTGAATCGCTGCAGGTGCCCGTTGAAATAGCATTTCTGCTTCTTGTTGAAAACATTGAATCGAAAATTTTAGCCCTGCTAGTCCGTCCATAGTTCCTAGTTGAGCGTAGATCACTTCAAGGGCGCCGGGGGGAAATTCCTCAGCTCCAATTTCAAAAAACTCTAGTCCAGATCGAGCCATTTTGAGTCGCACATCGGGCACGCCAAATAAAGTAACTCGATGACCTCGGCGTAATAGCTCACGACTCAAATTACCCATAGGGTTGAGATGGCCGATCGCTCCAGGACAAAACACACCAAAATGCGTCATTGGATTTTCTCTTAGCGAGATCTATCAGCTTCCACATGGTATAGCAACAGCGGCGTACCCACCCAAAACGGTTTGATAGAGTGCTGGAAGCGCTGTTAATGGATTAAGTGTTTTGGCACCCTCGTGCTGCGTGGACCTCAAAGCATCAATGGTTCTCAAGTCCGTTTTAGAACCCCCTGAAACCTTGATTTTGCATACGAAGGAATCTGGGTTTGACCGAGCTTTAACCCATGCCCTAGTCCACTCGACAGTTGCAGGATCTAAACATGAGTTTGAGATCTGCTCAAACACTGCCTAACTCGAATGGAGGTGATCCGAGGTTTCTGCTATCACCGCAATGACCAACGAGCTAAAGCCAACGAGGTGACAGAAAAACCGAGCCAAGTGTGAATATTCCCATTGAATACGAAGTTGCTCCCAGTTGGGCGGAATAGACTCTGGTGTAGCCTCTCTAAACACAGTGTTGACAGGCTCTGTAAACGCAAAAAAGAGGATTGGAAAGGCTAAAAGCACAGCGACAAGACCGATTAGCGTCCATTGAAAAGCCGGTCGGCGCTTGCGGACTAATATCGCGAGGGCGATCGCCGCTAGCGGAGTCGCAACCTCAATGAATGCCCCAATATGAGGCGGGCCAAATGCCCTATACAAACTGTTTTGCACTGTAATGTATAGCTCTGCCGGATACTGCATTTTGGCAGGCAACTCCAAGGCGTGGCAAAATGCCATCCCCAGCGCCAAAGCAGAGAGAAGAATCGTCACAAAGCGCCAGATTTTCAACGTCACCGTAAAACCTCCGTTGCTCAATATCAGTGCCCTTTAAGGCATAACGCTTCAAGCATCTCAGTCATGCTCTGCTCGATTGACCGACCTGCGGTGTCAACCACAATCGAGGCTGTTTGCCACGGCTCATAGGTACGACAGAGCACATCCTTCCATGTGGGGAGCTTTAAGCCAGCAATGTCGGTTGTTCTAGACTCAACTCGGGCCTGGTGCTCCTCAGCATTCGAACAAATAATTTCGATCTCCACAAACGGGTGGTCGGCCAGAACGGCAGTTTCGCGCCAGGCTGCCCGCGTAATGGCTAAAGGGTTGACAGAATCTGCCACTACATCGAGCCCCAAGCGCAGATTATCTAACGCTATACCGTAGGCCACCCCATAGCCTTCCGGGCCGATATCGTCCATATCGGCCTTTCTAATCGCCTGCTCAATCGTATCAATGCGTAGATAAACGGCCCTTTTCTGATTAGCCAGGATAAAAGATAAAGACGATTTTCCAGTTCCTGGGAGACCGCCGAAAATGTAAAGCATGGGTTGTCGCCTAGGTTTCACAGCTTTAATCGTGTTTTATCTCGCAATTGCGCACGACAACCCCGCAGCCAAAAGCCTTGGTCTAACCGTAGGGTGGGCAATGACCACCGGCCTTAATTCAGGGCCATTCCACCCTACGGATCACGCTTAGGCTTTGGGTGATTTGCAATGGTAATTTGCCGTCATAAACTGCTGCCACTGACCGTCATCACCCATGCAAAAGGAGTTCAGTACCCGGTGATCAGGGCTCTTGAATTCGATCACGTCTTTGTACTGGCCCATTTTGCCTTCGCCAGCCATAGAAGGGCCTTCAGAATGCAGGGTGAGCACCCGTTCAGCGGCGTCGAGTTCACCGTCGTAGATCCAGAGGTGGGTCATCATCGACCCTATCCAGGTGCCGACAAAACGCTGCTTTTGGGGGCTGTAGCCGAGGGTCATAATGGTAGTGGCCAGAGTGCCACACATTTCGCCCTGGCCTTCGGCCACCACCCAGAGACCACCTACAGATCTCACGCTCTCTGTGCCCGTGGATGTTTCCATAGGCTGATCGGGTTCTGTCATGCCTTCAACCTCATAGGTCCACTCGCCCAACAGTTGTTGAAGCCACTGGTGTTCTTTTTGGGGCTGTTCTACGGCGGGTTGGGTTTGTTGTGCGTCAGGTGTAGTAGTCATTAGATCTCTCCATGAGTTATTGCTTTTGAGGGCTAATGGCTGCATGTCATCGCTGGATATGACCTACAGAAGCCCGATTAATGCTGTGAAGAACTAAGTTCTGTGTAGGGGATTTTTGGAGAACGGCTTCTCCCAAGGTGGGCACTGCCCTAATCCAGGTTCCTCAATCTGGGTCTATTCGCAGTTGATCATCCAGGGAATGCCAAATTTATCGGTTGCCATGCCAAATAGCTGCGCCCAAAAGGTTTTCTCTAGGGGCATTTGAATGGTGCCGCCTTCGGCTAGGGCCTGAAAAATGTGCTCGGCTTTGTCTCGGTCAGGAATTTGCAGCGAAACTGAAAAGCCTTTGGGCGCATCGTACTGCCCTGGGGGGCAGTCAGACCCCATAATCGCCCAGTCACCTAGGGTTAGCTGGGTGTGCATGATTTTGTTGGCAAACTCGGGGGGCACTTCACTCTCGGCGGGGGAACCAGCGAAGGTCATCATATCGCCTAGCTCCCCACCTAAAACCTGGTGATAAAACTTGAAGGCGGCTTCGCATTGGCCATCGAACATCAGGTAAGGATTAACTTGCATAACGGTCTCCGTGAATAAAAGAACTACATCGAACAAAGGGCAACGACTTGGGAACAATCCTGGGCTGTCTCTAGAGTGAACGGGGCTAACGTTCATTGTTGGCTCTACCCATTAGTCGAACGGGGGGGCGCGAAATCGACAGGGAGGCTAATGGTTTTGCGGTAATTTGTGTCTTTTGCCTACGCCTGTGGGGGTGCGTTGCTCCAGGGGTCGTAGGTGCCAAAATTCCACAGATATCCCTCTGGGTCGCGGCAAGAGTAGTCGCGCCCGCCGTAGTCTTGGTCTTGGATCTCCATAACGATTTCGGCTCCAGCGGCGATCGCACGGTTATAGTGCTGATCCACCTTATCCACCAGAATATAAGGACTCTGGCAGACCACAGATCCAACCCGGCTGGGCGGCTGCTGGAGTTGACCAAACAGGTCATCGCGGACGGAACCCAGCATGACCATGCCGTTGCCAAAGGTGAGTTCGGCATGGGCAATGGTGTTGTTTTCGCCGGGCACCACTCGGTGCTGCTCAAAGCCAAAAGCCTTGCATAGCCACTCAATAGCCGCTGCCGCATCGTCATACCGCAGGGTTGGAATAATGGTTGCTCCCGTTTTTTTGGGCGTGCTAGTCATAATTAGTTACCTCATTAAATGAGACTTATTTAGCGATCAAACGAGGCGGCCGGATACAGGGTTAGGTACTGTTGTAGGCTGGCTCCATAAATCTCAGTTGATTACCGTCGGGGTCAGCAATGGTCATTTGGCAAAAGCCTAGGTCGTTGTTGGGTGAAACAGTTATGGGTACACCCCGTTCGAGGAATTCCTGATACCAGGTTTCTACTTCTGGAACGACAAAATGAACCAAGCCGCCAACTTGGCAGTCTCCTGTGTGCTCTGATAGGTAAAGCCGCATGCGATCGCACACCACCGACATAAACACCGGAAAATGCGGTTCAAAGCGGTGCTCCCACTCCAGCTCAAAACCAAGCTGGTCGAGATAAAACGCTTTGCTGCGCTCATACTGGGTAATACGCAGCGCCGGAATAACGCGTTGTTCAGGAAGGGACATGGGCAGTGCTTTCCACTGATGTCACGTTGGCCCAATCAGTGCGACCTAGGCGATAGACCGCGCAATCGTCATCGCCAAAGCGGCGATGCTCCAGAAATTTGAACCCCAGGCGCTCATAAAAGCGGTGGGCGCGGATGTTGCTGTCTAGCGGGTCAATCAGCACCGCAGTGACTTGGGGGTCGGCAAAGCAGCAGGCGAGGGCCAGCCGCATCATGGCAGTGCCATAGCCTTTGCCTAGTTCGGTGGGTTCGCCAATCCAGATATCGATCGCCCGCAAATTGGCAGGCACTTCGCCCCAGTAGTGGCTGTCTTCTTGAGCCGGGTCAATAATTTGAATAAAGCCAATGGGGCGACCCTCAAGCTCAGTGATTAGCTGCTCGCGCCAGGTGGGGGCGCGGGGCAGTTCCACTTCCCACTCCCAGTCGTCAGCACCGTGGCTAGCGATAATGTGGGGTTGCTTTTCCCAGCCTCGCAGCAGGGCGGCATCAGCGGGAGAAGCGGGCCGAAGCGATATCGCGTTGAACTCAGGCATGGGTATAACCTGCGTGATAAGCACTAATCAGCAACGTGGCTATTTTAGTACGTATATACTATTATCTGCGAGGACGAAATTATTCTTTACGGTGCTCTTTAGGGTGCAAGAATGGGGGCAGAACTTCATAGTGCAATTCCACAAAATTGTGCCCGTAGGGTTTGGCTGATAACAGCTTCAGCGGCGGCTCGATCTGGCTCGGGAACAGCGGTGCGCCGCTGCCCAAGGTGACAGAGGCCACCTGCACCACCAGTTCATTGAGTAGCCCACAGTCGTAGAACTGGCCTGCCAGATCATCCCCACCCCGTCTAGAAACTGATCAAACGTATTTGGCTCTAGCTCACCAAACTGAAATAGCCAGTTCAGGGAGTGATTTTGATCGGCAATGAAGCCGTCAAGGCTAGTCGCTGTGTAATAGATTGTTGCCATGGTGTTGTCATGGAGCTTCTACGGCTGCTCTAAGTCACCGCCAAAACCAGCAATACCACCAGGCAAGTGAATTGAACTCCCAAGCTGATTAACCGACCCATCGGGTTCAGCCCAGCAATATGAATAGCGGAATGCACCAACCGCGCTGCAATGTATATCGCAACAAGCCAGCTAATCACTGGGCTAGCTGCTTCTCGCACCGTTAGTAGAAACACGACGCCCAGGTATAGGGGCAGGTTTTCCACCAAGTTTGCCTGAGCGCGGTAGAGTCGCCACAGCAGACTGGCATTGTCGGGCGTTCCAAAGTCTTTGGGTGACCCACCCGCCGAAAGGTGACGGATTCTGACCGCTAGCAACAGGACGACGACGGCGATCGTCCACAGAATAAAAATGACCAGCCCCCATAGGGGCACCGTCATAGCTGAAACAGGCATCATGTCTCCTTCTAGCAGTGAGGGGCGGTTAAACATCCACGATCATTTCGAAGCCGCCATAGATTAGGCGGTGGCCATCAAAGGGCATAGCAGCAGATGGATTTTTCTCCGGTTGCAGGCGTGGATCGGCCATGACCTTCTTCATGCCGTCATCTCTGACTTGGCGGGAGGGCCAGAGAATCCACGAGAAGCAGACGGTTTCATCGGCCTGGCGCTTGACCGCCATGGGAAACGAGGTCACGTCGCCCTCGGGAACATCGTCGCCCCAGCATTCAACCAGTTTGAGTGCACCATGCTCTTTGAAAACAGCCGCCACCGTCTCGGCGTGTTGCCGATAGCGCTCTTTGTTGGCGGTAGGTACGGCTAATACAAACCCGTCTACGTAGGTCATTGCAGGATCTCCCAATTACGTAAGTGTTCTGAATTGACTCCAAAGTTCACGTCGCAAGGTATAGGGTGTAGGTTTACGGCCTGCCTTGAACCGTATACCGCAGACTCTAGACTCTGGGCCGTTAAAGGCTATTTGACCAATTGGTAGGACGATCTAGGCGTTGCCTGTCAACACAGGGGTTTCTATGAGCAGGGCTTCTAAACGGTTGAGGGTGTCTCTGAGGCCCGTTTCCATGCCGTGCTGAAGGTCGGCGTCGCGGTGGGCGGCGGCAGCGTACTGAACGAGAATCTGGAGGGTGGTGGTGCCGTCGCACTCGGTGAGGGTGAGGGTGTTGATGTGGTCACTGTCGGGCACCCATTCATAACGCTCAGTGGCGACTAGGCGATCGCACGGAGTAACTTCCAAATATTCGCCAGATAGCGCCATATCGCCGCTAGGGTTTTGCAAGACGTAGCGCCAGGTGCCCCCCACCCGCAGGTCGATGGTGCACTCAGTCATGGGCATGTCGCCGCAGCCAAACCAGCGCTGAACATGCTGGGGCTGGGTCCAGGCGTTCCACACTTGGGGGCGTGGGGCACGGAAGCTGCGGGTGAGAATGAGGTCGCGATCGCCCACCAGCGACATCCCCAGCCCATGGCCTGGCTGGGCACCCAGGCGCTCTAGATGCTCGGTCATGCAGTCGAGACTGGAGTGCCATCCGGCCACCACGCCCATGGCTTCGTGCTTGCGGCGGTCTTCCACGGTGGGGTGCAGGATTTCCAGGGTGAGTTTAGTTTGGTGACCCAAATCTTCAAACAGCGTCGTCATCACCATGCCCTGAGGCAGATCGGCATCGATGAGAGTGTCGTAGCCCTCGCCAAACTCGTCGGTGGAGACGATGCGTTCAGGCGGCACCACCTCTTTGAATACACCTTTGGCGGGGTATTCAGTGCCGTCGGGGCCAATCATGACGTAGCGTGACTGTCCGCCGGGGCGCAGATCCATCTCATCTACACGGGTGGTAAAGCCTCTTGGCCCCCACCACTGAGCAATGTGATTTGGGTCTGTCCACACCTGCCAGACCAAGTCGCGGGGGGCGTTGAACACGCGGGTGATCACCAGGGTGCGATCGGCGCGATCGCCCAGGTCAGAGGGTGTTGCATGAGTCATCGGGATTCTCCTGAGAGTGGGTGTTGGCCTGAAGCTGGTTCAGGTAGTCATCTAGGCGATCGAGGTTCTCCTCCCAAAACTGGCGATAGTGATCGATCCAACCGGCGGCATCCTTCAACGGGTCGGCCTCTAGGCGACAGGGTCGCCACTGAGCTTCTCGACTGCGGGTAATCAGCCCGGCCCGTTCTAGCACTTTGAGGTGCTTAGAGATAGCGGGCAGGCTCATGTGAAAGGGTTGAGCGATTTCAGTGACTGAGGCCTCGCCTTGGGTGAGTTGGGCCAAAATGGCACGCCGGGTAGGGTCTGCCAGGGCTGCAAACGTGATGCTGAGTTGGTCGGTGGGCATTCGGTTGTATTTAACTGCGCAGTTAATTAACTTATAGGTTAAATGTACTAAATGAGGATGTCAATGGGGTGGGATTTTTCTGTACAAACCTTTACATTTCAAGTGATCGCCGTCTGTAGTCTGTAGTCTGTGGAGGGGCTAGAGGGCGAGGGTCAGCAGGGTTGCTGCACCAAGGGCTGCAATGGTACGAACGTGGTTCCATAGTGTCCAGTGGGTTAGGTATTTAGCCCAGAGGGTTACGCCTGCGGGGCTGTCTGGGGTGACGGTTGCTAGAGCGTCGTTGAGCGGCACGTTAAACGCAAGGGTGACCCCAATAGAGCCGAGTAGGTAGAGCAGGCTGCCCAGCAGCATCCACCGGGCACCGGGTTGCTGACTATTGACCCCAGCGGCGATCGCCCACACCAGACAGGCCCCTGCCGTGCCAAACAGCACGCCCATAAACCAGGGGTTGATCACAGTGAGGTTGATCGACTGCATGGCGGCGATGCCCTGAGCGGGGGGTTGCTGGCCTAGGGCTTTCATCACAAACGTGGAAAAAGCGAAGAAGACTCCGGCAACCAGCCCACAGCCCAAGGCGGTACAGAGTTTGAGGGCGAATAACCCGGTATCAGTGAGGGGCATGCTATCTCCTAAAAGGTCGGGCAGAGGTTGGGCAAAGGTAGAAACGTAGGGGTGGGGCGATCGCCTGAACGACGGGTTGTGCCCATCGCACCCACCCTTCTCTATCAACGCTCACATCACGCGGCAGCCAGTTCGGCTAGCTGGGTCTGGGCTGCCGCAATGGATGCGGCCAAACTTTCGCTGCTGTGCTCCTCATTTTCCACATGAATGAAGGTGATATTGGTAATGCCAATGAATCCGAAAACTACCCGTAAGTACGGATCTTGATGATTCATATGGCCGTAACGCTCGCCGGGGCCAAAGCCGGAGCCGCCTCGGGCCGTGATCACAAACATTTTTTTGCCGTGGAGCAGGGGTTTGTAGGGGTCTTCGGCATCCGCAGGGTCGATAGCGAAGGTGCGGCCCATGCGCACAATCTGGTCGATATAGGCTTTGAAGGTGCTGGGCACGCTGAAGTTATACATGGGGACGCCGACAATTAGGATATCTGCGGCGATGATTTCGTCGATCAGGCGATCGCTCACCTTTAGCGCTTCTTGCAGATCAGGGGTGTGCTGCTCTGGATCGGTGTAAGCGGCGGCAATCCAAGCCTCATCCACATGGGGCACAGGGTTGCGACCCAAATCGCGATAGGTCACGGTGTCATGGGGATGATTCTGTTTCCAGGCTTCGACAAATTCGCGGGTCATGCGGCGAGAGTGCGATCGCTCTCCTCTGGGGCTAGAGTCAAGGTGCAATAGATGAGCCATAAGTGGTTCCAAATTCATCACCCTGACAGCTTAGGAAAGCGGTAAGCGGTCAGCTATCAGATTCCTGCCCCATTGTTAAAATCTTGCGGTTAATGATTCAGGAGCCGGGTCAAGTCTCTACAAAAGTTTCTACAATCGGTGATGTTCTAGACCTGTGGTCAGGGTTGCTAAACTGCCTAAGGCTTAGGGCATTCAGAATTATCATCCACATGTCTACAACACGACCCTACAATCGAACTCAGACCACTTCAGACGAACGACTCGTTCAACTGTCGCGTTAATTGAAACCACTAAACAGCTAATGGCATGGCACCCTGACTCAGCACATCTGCCACGCCACGCCATCCAGCAACACCGCCAGCGATATCTCAGGGTTACGGCATGAACACAATCTCCGCCTCTCAAACTGTGTTGACTCACGAACTCGCCTTCGCCGATCAGGGCAAGGGTTGGCGCACGATTGAAGTCGAGCAAGTCCAGTATCCGGCTGGTGAGGGAACTTGCCACTTTGGCGATCGCCACGTTCTTTGCCTTTCCTTATCGCCACGCCCCGTCCGCATGCTGCAATTTCGAGAGAACAAGACCCACACCGGGCTATACAGAAAAGGAGATATCTCACTGAATCCGGCAGATATTCCGTTGTTTGCGCGTTGGGATCAAGCGGATCACTATGTCCAAATTCAAATTGGGGCTCAGTTTCTCCAACACGTTGCACAAGAAACCTTCGATCACGTTCCCCAACGACTTGAGATCATTCCAGAATTTCAAATTCGCGATCCTCAGATTGAAGCTATCGGCCTGCTGCTGTTAGACGAACTGACCCGCGACAAAACCGGAAGCCAACTCTACATCGACTCCCTCGCTAACGTCTTAGCGGTGCATTTGCTCAGGCAATACACCTCAACTCACCCCCGCCGCCTGTCTTCACACCCAGGCGGCCTGACGCAGCGTCAACTCCTGCGCGTTCTAGACTACATTCATGAGCATTTGGATCAAGCGATTAAACTCGCTGATTTAGCTCATCTGCTCGGCATTAGCCACTTCCATTTCAGCCGCATGTTTAAGCAATCAACCGGCGTAGCGCCCTATCAGTATTTGCTTCTGCAACGCGTAGAACGGGCAAAACAGTTGCTCACACACACCGATCAATCCATTGTGGACATTGCGTTTCAATGCGGGTTCAATAGCCATAGCCACTTGAGCAAGCAGTTTCGGCAACTCACTGGCACCACTCCCACCGCGTTTAGAGCAACCCATCGCCACAGCCAGTTTGCATAGGAGTCAGTTTGCATAGACGATAGGTTGATTGAAACACGGTGGTGAATCCGCTGCTTTGTGCAAGTTTCACCACAGGGGTTTGAGATCGCGGCACGGGTGGGGCGATCGCCCGCATAATGCCACCAGACCTATCGTGCGGCCACCAACGGCGCTACAACATTCTGTTCCTTCCGCACCGATTGCCCGGTCAGCAGTTCCACCACATCCATGCCATTGCCGATCACACCTGGAACACTGGGATAGCCTGCGCTAGCCCCAACCAAGAAGAGATTAGATAACTCAGTGGAATAGCCTAACCGATTCAGCCCGACCTGCGCGGGAATGAGCTTCGCACCGTAGATATTGCCCTGGGGCTGCCCCAGGTAAAACTCGCTGGTGGTCGGTGTTCCATACACTTTCATGCGCACATAGGCATCGATATCGGGAATCAAATCCTGCACGCTGACCATGAGTTGCTTATAGATCTCGCGCTTTTTGGCTTTATAGGCTTTGAGATCGGTAGTGTGAAGCTGCTCAAACGGTTCATAGGGGCAGACGGTGGCAATCTCAAGCACATGATGCCCGTCAGGCGCCATTCCCGGTTCGCGAGATTTCATCGTGGGGCAAGAGATAAAGATCCACGGATGGCTCAGATCGCCCTGGAGCTGTTTCTGATATTCCCGGTTTAGATCACCAGTCGGATAGTACCAAACATTCCAATTGCCCAGCCCATAGCGGTCTGGCTTAAATCGACTATCCAACCCCAGATAGATATTAAAGGCACTCGCTGAGTAGGCGTAGCCCGTCAGCCGTTGATGCTCTTGGGGACTCAGCGCATCGGAACTGTGCATCAATTGCGCCGTGAGCTTTGGATCAAGGTCGCTGATATAGGCCTGCTTCGCATGGTAAATGTCTCCGTCGGTGGTGACCACATGTTGCACTTGGCGATCGCACACCTCAATATGATTCACCGGGGTCGACAACCGCAGAACGCCACCGCGAGATGTGATGGCTTCAACGATAGAATCCACTAAATGTTTAAAGTGATGAGTTGGATAATAGGCTCCTTCTGAATAGTCCCAGGTGAGCGCCATATGCGTCAGCAGCGCAATTTCGTTAGGGGGCAGAGCATAATCGCCACTTTGCCCAGCCAATAGATTTTGCAACTTGGGTGAAAGTCCCACATGGTTATACAGGTCTTGTAATGTCCAATTCCGCTTTGAGAATAAGTTCCAATATTTAGGCAACTTCAACCAATCTGTCCACTTTTGGGCATACCACCGCACCTCATGCGTGAGGCTGTGCACCTCTTGATGCAACTGCTGAATTTCATCACAGTAGCGGTTAATAGCCACCTGCTCATCGGGAAATGTGATCAGCAGACGAGCCCGCAAGGTGTCCCATCCTAAGGGAATCTTGAAGTCTACCTCGGGGGTAATCACGCGATCGATACAGTCGGGATCTAACGAGTTAAATGAAACCGTGCAATCTAAATAGCGAAGGAATTGATCGATCGTTTGCCCCGGCCCACATTGTGAGATGTAGTGCACATCGGCACAGAAGCGATACTCCCCATAATCAAAGGTGTGGCAACACCCCCCCGGCAAATAATGTTTTTCTAAAACGACTACCTCATGTCCCTGACGCGCGAGGCAAGCCGCCGCAGACAGCCCACCCAGCCCAGCCCCCAAAATGACATAGTCAAAGCTTTTCATGGCTCACCTCCCGCAATTGCGGCGTTCTAAACTCATGTCATAAGTTAAGAAAATCGATAGATAGTCAAACAATGATTGGGTGGAGCAAGAACCGCACTTACTCTCCACAACATCATGTCTTGATCTAGACTGATCAGAACATCAAGAGAGTAGTTGATTTGAAGTTTGCAACCGACCGAGCGATGCAGGGTTAGGCATCGCTTACTGTCATTAAGCCAAGTGAATTGAAGCCATTGGTAGAGTGTCCCTCCTTCAGAAGTTTAACTATACGTTCAACGGTCTTTGTGAAGTGGAGTTGACCGAGGATGAGAGCGACCCTTCTGTACGGGCGATCGCACTATTTTGAGCTCCATCGCGCTCTTCGCCATATAGAACTCAATGAAGTGTCGTGCTATAGAAACATTGTTATCCGGCTAATGGCTTTATTCTCTATTTCTACATATTTCCTAACACGATCGGTGATGCATTGACAGGATTAGCTGGGGATTGCGTGGGCGGTTTTGCCAACGTCGTACTGTCCCATCCAGAACATGGAGAATGGACTCTACTATCGAGCACCAGAACACAGCACCGATTACTCACCAAACTATTAATTAGACGATTAGTTAGGCACCCGATTAGAACAGGTCTGTTATCGGGTAACCCTAAACAAATAAGTATGCTAAGCGATAGGAACAAAGCCCAAGGTGCATCCCACTCCCAGGGTGAGAGTGGGACTTTGAATCCGGCTCCCCTTCTCCCAAAATGGGAGAAGGGATTGGGGGATGTAGAGCTATGCTCTTCCTTCGGGGTGGGCAAACTTGCAAAACTGGGATGCACTCAAAGCCCACACCACTCAGTATCCTGAGCTTGTCCTTTCTTGTCTTGTCCTTACATTAAGACCATTAACTGTTAGCGAATTAAGGGGAGGCGCATTCGATTTTTGACATGCTTGCAAAGCCGCAGCTCAGTTCCTTGAGCGTTCCAATGCACTTGGTCAAACACCTGATGCAAAATGTACAGCCCTCGTCCGCAGTCATCCTGACGGTCTAGGGAGGCGCTGTAGCAATCATTGGCACAGCAGTCATTGGGTTCAAACCCCAACCCTTGATCTGCAATGATCCACCAGTATTCGTCTTCTAGAATAAAAAACTCAACCGCAACCGTTTTATGGGGGTCTAAATCATTGCCGTGCTTGGCTGCATTCACCAATGCTTCTTGTAAGCCCAGTCGAACTTCTGCCCGCCAGCGCGCGGGCACATCGACCATAACAAGGTCGAGCACAGGACCCAGATGCAAGGTGGAAGCAAAACTTACGGTGCCCCACTTGCGTCCCACTGACCGAGGAGTGATTGCTGTCACGCAGGAAACCCCATTAGGTTCAAATGGATAGGAAGATAAGCCCAAGAATTGAACCTATCAACAACTCGTTGGCGTGTCTTGATCCTATCACAGGATTTTGGTTTTGTACGGTTATCCGACCCTTGCTTGAGGCGCAAAACCCTTGCAGTATCTCAATTTTCTATGGATTGCCCACGCTGCTGATCGAACTTAATTTCTCTACTACTCTAGGCAGAAATTAGGGGAGAGTATGCTGTCGCTCATGCGAATCTCAGGTTCGTCAGGGAGAATGAAAACAACCTTGCCCTTAGCCCTCGTTCACCCACCTTGCCATGTCTCTTCAACCGCCGACTGATTCACCGCCGACTGATTCACTGAATGTGCTGCCGGATGTGCTGTTTCTAGTGCTTGATACTCAACGGCGCGATCGCCTCTCTTGTTATGGCTACGACCAGCCCACCTCGCCCCATCTAGATGCCTTTGCTGCCGATGCCACCCGGTTTGATCGGGCGATCGCCGCGGCCCAATGGACCGTGCCCTCCCATGCCTCGATGTTCACGGGGCTGTATCCGTCAGCCCATGGGGTGCTGCAATCTTATTCAGTGCTGCCAGAGGACATGCCCACCTTGGCCGAGCGACTCCAGGCGGGGGGCTACTACACCGCCGGGTTCTGCAACAATCCGCTCGTGGGTGTGATCAACAATGGCCTGCGGCGAGGGTTTCACAGCTTTTTGAACTATAGCGGGCTGTTGACCTCGCGCCCCAACCAAGCCGGAACGGCGCCCCAATTTTTAGACCGCTATCGCCAATGGTTTAAGCGGCAAGTGGCAGGAGCCCTGAACCAAGTGCAAGATGCCTTTGCCCGCTCAGAAGCTCTGCTAGCGTTGTCGCTTACACCGCTCATGGTGCCCCTCTGGCAAACGGCGCTCAGTTTCAAGGGCAATACCCGTAAATCATTGGAAGATGCAGCCAATCTGCTGATCCACCGTCGGGGCTTGCAGGCGCATCAACCGGCCTTTGCCTTCATCAACCTCATGGGGACTCACATGCCCTATCATCCCCCGCGTGACTACATTGCGCGCTTTGCACCCCATGTGCTGCAGGATCGCGAGGCGCAGCATTACCTGCGGCGGTTTAATGGGGATGTGTATGGCTGGCTGGCCCCGCTCTCTGGTGAGTTAGACGAGCATCAAAAAGCCACCCTAGACGGCATGTATGACGCCGAGGTGGCGCATCAAGATGAGTTGGTGGGGGCGTTTCTTCAGCGATTGCAAGACTCGGGCGCGCTCGACCGAACCTTGGTGGTGATCTGCTCCGATCACGGAGAGCACTTGGGCGAAAAGCAGTTTATGGGCCATTCCATTACGCTCTATAACGAGCTGGTGCGGGTGCCGCTGCTGGTGCGCGACCCTAAAGGTGGGTTTGAGCGGGGTGCAGTTCGGTCGGATGTGGTCTCGACGAGGCGGCTGTTTCATACTGTATTGGCGGCGGCAGGGTTGGCCGATGCGGGAGAAGCGGCGCTGAGTTTGGTGCAGCCTGCGACGGCAGACAATGAGCGAAATCAAGCGTTTTCAGAAGCGATTCCGCCGCAGAATGTGCTGAGCCTGCTGCAAAAGCGCAAGCCGGATCTGGTGGCTGCTCATGCGTGCGATCAGCCGCGCCGCGCCGTCTGGCTGGGCAATCACAAGTTAATTGAAACGGGGAGCGATCGCATAGAGCTATACGATGTCGCGAGCGACCCCAGTGAGGCGCTTAATCTGTGCGATATTTTGCCAGAGAACGTGGAAGTGTTGCAGGACTATCTCCAGCAGTTGGGCAACGTTGCGTTGAACTCGACAGACATGACGTCTGGAGCCAACGCCAAGCATCGCGCGCCTGGATTTGATGATCCGGAGGTGCAGCGTCGCCTGCGCGATTTGGGCTATTTGGAAGATTAGGGCAGATGGTCAATTCCGCACGGCTTTTCAAGGCTGTACTTTCAAGGCTGTATAAACGGGTCTGCTGACCAGTCGGGATGGCTATTGAGCGATGCAGCCGGAAAGCTGCGTAAGGCAATCTGCGAACTATGCACCTAGCACCGAACATGTCAGGATAGAGGCGGTTGAGCGATGAGGTGGTGATGCTGAGTATGCTGACAGATGGTCTAATACGGGTGTTGGGCAGTGGCCTAGCGCTTTATCCTCCCGTTGGCCCCACAATTATAGACATTGGGCCATTTGCGCTGCGGTGGTATGGGCTGCTGATGGCGATCGCCATCATTACAGCGGCTCAAATTGCCAGCGCTCAGGTAGCGCGACAGGGGCAAGACCCCGACGACTTTTGGGACATGCTGATCTGGGTGCTGATCCCCGGCTTTATTGGGGCGCGGCTGTGGTACGTGTTCATCCAATCGCCGCGTACCGAAGGGGGGATTGGCTATTATCTCCGCAACCCCGGCGAAATTTTGCAAGTGTGGACGGGTGGCATCCACATCTTTGGCGGGTTTTTGTTTGGGGCGATCGCCCTTTGGCTCTACTGCCGCATCCGCCATCTGCCCATGCTCCAGTTTTTAGATGCCGTCTGTCTGGGGTTGCCGCTGGCGCAGGCCATTGGGCGCTGGGGCAATTTTATCAATCAGGAACTCTATGGCCCGCCGACCACGCTGCCCTGGGGCTTGCGAATTGACGCCCCACACCGCATCCCGCCCTATAACGACCTCACGCAATACCCTGACAGCACCCGCTTTCATCCCCTGTTTCTCTACGAATCGCTGTGGAATGTTGCCGGGTTCGCGCTGATCTTTTGGATCTCGCGACGATTTAAGGCGCAGCTCAAGCCCGGCGATATCCTGCTGCTGTATTTGATCTGGTATCCTTTTGGCCGCTTTTTTATTGAGTTTCTGCGTACAGATTCGTGGTTTTTCCCCGGTACGCCCTTCAATGTGGTGCATGTGCTGGGGGCGATCGCCGTCATCACCGCCTCCATTTTGCTCTATCGTCGTCATCAAAAATCGGCAGCGTTCCTTCCATAGCGGCTAAATACAGCACGTTGAGGGTTTTGGGGCATCGCGCGACGCACGATGCCCCAAAACCCTCTTACCCCGAACTGACGTTAAAAAAAGTCTGACCACCAAGGGCTTTCGCCTTGCGCATGGATTTGTTTCTTAGGGGTTTGACAAACAGATAAACCCGTTCTGCCTATAATGCGGGCAAAATGAGTTTACGTTGCGTCAGCCCCGTAGCGTAGAGCTGAAATAACGCTAATGAACCCACCTTGACCTTAGATCGATGGCACCTGACGGCAGACCTGATACAGTCAGGGTGACGGCATGAGCACCCCCCTATGGCTTCTCCCCGCTTGGTGATTATTGGGCTAGATTGCATGGAACCATCGCTGGTGTTTAACCGCTGGCGGGATGATTTGCCCAATCTGTCACGGCTGATGGCGCAAGGCAGCTACGGCAAAATGGAGAGCAGTATTCCCGCGATTACGGTGCCAGCGTGGAGCTGCATGATGAGTGGGCGCGACCCGGGTGAGTTGGGGATCTATGGCTTTCGCAATCGGGTGAATCGTGACTATCAACAGATGGCGATCGCCAACAGCAGTTCCGTCCGTTTTCCGCGCCTATGGGACTATCTGGGCGATGCAGGCTGGCGGGTTGCTGCGCTGAGCGTACCAGGCACCTTTCCCCCCAGTCCCGTCAACGGCTCAATGGTGTCCTGCTTTCTCACGCCTAGCACCGACGTGCCCTACACCCATCCCCCCGAACTCGCCGCCCAAATTCAGGCGTGGATGCCCGACTTTTTGCTGGATGTACCCCACTTTCGCTCTGACGACAAAGCCCGCATTCTAGACAATATCTATACCCTGTGCGACCAGCGGTTTACCTTAGCCGCACAGATCATCGCCCAAGACTCACCCGACTTTTTGATGCTGGTCGATATGGGTGTGGATCGCATCCATCACTCGTTTTGGAAGCCGATGGACCCGAGCCATCCTCAACATGAACCGGGGTCGCCCTTTGCCAACGCCATTCACGATTACTATTGCCATGTGGACGGGCGCGTGGGTGAGTTGCTGGCGCAGTGCAGTGATGAGACTGCGGTGCTGGTCGTGTCAGACCACGGGGCACGTCCGCTGCTCGGCGGCATCTGCATTAACCAATGGCTGATGCAGGCCGGCCTGTTAACGCTGAAAGAGACGCCCACTGAGGCCACACCCCTCGACGAGGTGGAGGTGGACTGGAGCCGCACCAAAGCCTGGGGCGCAGGCGGCTACTATGGGCGCGTGTTTGTGAATGTGCAGGGACGCGAACCCCAGGGCATTGTGCCGATGGGGGAGTATGAGCAGACGCGGGCGGAACTGATTGAGCTGTTGGAGGCGATTCCTGACCCGGCGGGCAAACCGCTCAACAACAAGGTCTATACGCCCCAGCAGGTGTATAAAAAGGTGCGCGGCATTGCGCCAGACTTGATTGCGTATTTTGATGAACTGGCTTGGCGATCGGTTGGGACGGTGGGCGGCGGTCTGCACACTGTGGATAACGACACTGGGCCAGATGATGCCAACCATGCCCAATACGGGCTGATGATCTTTCATGACCCAAAGCGTCCCAAGCAGGGGCAAGTGCTAGAAGATGTACAGATTTACGACTTTTTGCCAACGCTGCTGAACTGGGCAGGTCTAGACCTGCCTGCGGGGCTGCGGGGCAAGGTGTTGGGGGTTTGAGGGCAGCGGTAAAGCATTGAGACGAGTTGTGCGCCTTCGCGATATCCCGCTCAATGCTCCGCTCTGGCTGAATGATGAACTATGCGCGGGGCGATCGCACCAACACCGTCATATACTGCCCGTCGATAAACGGCGCAGGGATAATCGGCGTAAACTGCGCTCGATCCGTCGCTACCTTTTTCACATACAGCTCGTTCATTAAGTGGATCACCTGATCCCGCGTGCCGATGATCCAAATTTGCGCATTGCTGTCGCCCTGGTGCGATCGCACCAACGCCTTAATCTCAGAACTCATGGGTTTTGCCTCGCTAATGCGTGTTGTAGAGGAAACGCGCCTGGGGACGTGGTTGACCCAACCACTTGTCAGCATTCGCGAGGCGCTTGATAATCATCAAAGCCTGGCTCCTGCCCACTTCAGGAGTCAGGTCAGCTGGTTAGTGAGTGTGTCCAGCACTCCTAATCAGCGCCCAAAACCCCAAGCGCGCATGTCAGTTATCACCGAAATCAGATTCCGGTATCGCAAAGAATAAACCAAACGATCAAAGAAAACAAGTATTTTCCTCTACATTCTGTAGAGGAAAATACTTATATTTTCACTAGAGATAAAGATTTGTTGAAGCTATCGGCATAGCAACCCTCAGTAGACATACTATACAGAGCAAGATCCGGCTAAACACCTCTATGAGAGTAATTATCACGATCTCGTTCGGCATAACACCCGAATTCTGGTAGATAGCCCGACAGAGTTCAGCATAACACTCCAATTTGGGTGGTTATGCGGATAGTATTCGGTATAACTCCCTCCAGAAGAGGTGATATGAAACTTTGATTCTGGCTAACTACCCTGCTGTGGGATGTTAGACGGAATTTAGGAAAGGGAGTCAGCATAAACAGTAATTATGCTGCAAATTTATAATAGAGACGTGTCAAGACATTAAGTATGCCAATCTCTTTGAGATGAGATGCAGGAGAGATGGATAAAAAGTGCTCACCAAACAAATGCTCAGCCAAGTGCTGGAATTATTTATTTCTATGGGGCACCTCGATTAATTGCCCTTGCGGAGATTCTGGAGGGCTGAAGCCCCTGAAAACACGTTGTCACTCCTAGGAAAATCTGGATTTTTCGAGGTGACCTATGCTGAGGCAGTATTTTTTGACAAGGTACGAGAAGTATGGTTCAAAAGAACACTGAAAGCAAAAAAGCTTCATTACTAATAGGAGTCTTAACCATAATATCTGGTTTAATTGGGACAGGGATTGGAGTAAGTCTACAAGGCTATTGGAGCTCTCAGCTAGAAAGGCAAAAGTTTGAATTTGCGCTAATTCAAAAGGCTTTAGAAACATCGGATAACCAAGAAGCTGCAAAGCAACTATTGTTTCTAGTTGATTCTGGTGTTCTTCAGAGTTTGGATAGCTCAAAGATACGTAGACTAGCTGAGAATCCTGAACAATTACCCATACTGAGAAGCCCAATTGTTGAAAATGCTAGGATCTTTCTACTTGCAGGAACAAACGAGAGAACCAGAGCATTTAATGAATTAAGTTCCGAGTTGATAAAAGCAGGTTTCAATATAGTTGGCTCAAGGCAACTCGATGATCCAGAACGACCAAACGAACCTGAAGTTAGATATTTCAACTCAACAGATAGGGAGCAAGCTGAAATAATTGCCGAATTTGTACAATCTCAATTGTTGAACCAGGCTGTCAGAGCTAACTTTTATCAAGATTCTACTGCTAAACCTGGGTATATTGAAATTTGGCTAGGAAGGTAGCTTACTTGTATTAGTAGGTGAATTGTAGCAGCATAACAATTATGCTGCACCGGAACGTATCAGGTTGGCTATTGAAGTAGTAAAAGTTATTTGCGTCCGTTGAGCTTTACCGTTAGCCGCTGTAGCAAGCCTTGAGTGGCGCAGAAAACCTTTTGAGTCTCGTATTTGAATGCGATCGCCGCTTTCGTAGAATGTGTTAGCGCAGCTAACGCATCAACTGAAACTCACTCATCCCCAACATCGACAGGTGAAATCATCATTTCTTTCAATCCCCAATCAATCAGATAAACCCTTTCTGCCACATACCGACCAAAACTAGTAGTAGCATTTTGGTTGGTACTACTCTTCTTCCTGTAATCTGAATGACCTTTTAGTTAATTTTTGAGATATTGGTTTTTAACGAGAAATAATTTTGAATGCTGGTTCCAAACGCTGAGCAAGCGGTTGTTGATATTCGTAAACTGCGAGACTACTGTCTTAATCCAGAGCATGATGACGGAAAGCATAAAGCTCGGCTCTTTTCATCAATTTTGGGTATGGCAGCTAGCGATGCTGAGAAGTTGCGCCAAATTCTGCTTGAAGTCGTCAAAACTCACGAAGCACAGTTAGGAAGACAAGATGAGTTTGGGCAACGCTACACCTTAGACTTCATAATCGAATGGCAAAATAGAAGTGCAACCCTTCGGAGTGGTTGGATCATCGAGCATGATTCAGAGACGCCAAGATTAACGACCTGCTACCCTTTGTAGTTCAGTGGAGGTATTGAGCGAATGAGTAATGCTAAGTTACTGGATGTTGTAGCCTTGACGGTTGATCTTCCCCAATACAATTTGTGGCGTGGACAAGTTGGTACAGTGGTTGAGACGTTGGCGAATGGCACAGCATTTGAAGTTGAATTCAGTGATCGTGACGGACGCACTTACGAATCTGTGGGGTTACGTCCAGAGCAAATCATGGTTTTGCGGTTTGAGCCAGCGTCACCGGAAACAACGCCTGAAGCAGTCACGGTGTAAGTGGCATAACCACCCGGTTGGAGCGGACTTGCAAGGTTGGTCAATGTTGCGGCGGAGATTATTGGTAGCCGCTCAACCGGAACGTTAGCCGCTGTAGCAAGCCTTGAGTGGCGCAGAAAACCTTTTGAGTCTCGTATTTGAGTGCGATCGCCGCTTTCGTAGGATGTGTTGGCATAGCGTAATGCACCAACTGAAACTCACTCATCCCCAACATCGACAGGTGAAATCATCATTTCTTTCAATCCCCAATCAACTGGGGTAGACCCCTTCTGCAGCCACTGTTAGGGGACGGCCTACAGATGCGGCCGCGGTCGCGTCGCCTGTGCTGAAGCGAAATGATGACGCTTGTGATTGCCTTCCATCAGTCGGCCTACCGCAAGTTCAAGTGGGTTTATACTCAATTGGTTGGTCGCTATTGGCGTAAAGCCTTTTCAGGGTTGGTCAGCTACAACCGCGTTGTCGAATGGATACCCGCGACTCTCATCCCGGTATGGGCCTAGTTGCGGCAGTGCTTTGGCACGTGTACGGGTCTCAGCTTCAGTGATGCGACCCGCATCAAGGTCTGCCACAATCGTCGGATTGCCTCCCACAGAGTATTCAACCCCTTAGCGGCTCGAGGCAACACCTCCGTAGACTGGTTCTTTGGCTTCACGTTGCACTTGGTCATCCATGAGCGAGGGGAACTCCTCAACGTCCAGTTGACTCCCGGTCATACCGACGGTCATACCGATGACCGTAAGCCTCGACCTCAACTCCTCCAACGACTCTTCGGGAAGGTGTTTGGCGACCGAGGCTATGTTTCCCAAAAACTCGCCCTCCAGCTCTGGCAGAACTCTGGCATCCCACTGTTCACCAAGCTCACACGAAACAGGAAGACCCGTCTGATGGGGCTGGCTGATAAGCTATTGCTGCGCCGACGAGCGGTGATTGAATCTGTGATCGACCAGCTCAACAACAGTTCTCAGATTGAGCATTCGCGTCATCGTTCTCCGCTCAACTGCTTGGTCAACTGAGTCTGCCGACTGATCGCCGACTCCCACCAACCCAAGAAGCCTTCTCTGCTCATGGATACCGCTTTGCCTGTTTCTGCTTAACCCGAACTGACGTAAGATTAGATAACTCAATTGATACATCACTTAACATGCTGCATCGCCCCATCACTCAGGTGGTTCGAGTCAATGTATAAGTCCTGATCAAGAAAGCAGCTACAAGGGAATTTCGATAGTGAACTCTGCCCCACGGCCCGGGGCTGAATCACACAGCAGTTGTCCTTGATGTTTTTCTACAATGATTTGATGGCTAATAGACAGCCCCAACCCGGTTCCCTTACCAGTAGGCTTAGTCGTAAAAAATGCATCAAATATTCTGGAGCGCACGTCCTCCGGCATTCCAGGACCATTATCAGAAATTTTGATAAAGACGCGATCGCTCCCCAAGCAACCGGTTTGAATGCGAATCATGGGGAAATGAGCCTTGGAAGGTTCTTGAGTGGCAGTTTCCTCCTCCAAAGCATCAATGGAATTACATAACAGGTTCATAAATACCTGATTTAGCTGGCTGGGATAGCACTCGACCATTGGCAAATGACCATATTCTTTAACAAGCTCAATGGCAGCATCCTCTGGCTTTGCTTTCAAGCGGTGCTGCAAAATCATCAAGGTGCTATCAATGCATTCATGCAAATCCACCCGCTTCATATCTGCTTCGTCCAGCCGAGAAAAGCTTCGCAACGACAGGACAATTTGCCGAATTCGGTCAGCCCCCACCTTCATCGAATCCAGCAGTCGGGGGAGATCTCCCTTCATAAATTCAAAATCGATCGCCGCTATGTGGTCTTTGATTCTTGGAGTTAGGCTAGGACAGTCCTCGCAGAACAGTTTCACCAAATCCATCAAATCTTGCACATAGGTTGTCGCCGGGTTGAGATTGCCATAGATAAAGTTGACTGGATTGTTGATCTCATGAGCAACCCCGGCCACAAGCTGCCCCAACATCGACATCTTCTCGCTTTGCACCAGTTGCACCTGACTTTGTTTGAGATAGTTCAGGGTCTGATTCAGTTCCGATGTCCGTTCGGCCACTTGGTGCTCCAGTGCTCGATTCAAGTTTCGTAGCTGCAAATGTACCCGAATTCGAGCTAGTACCTCCTCATGTTGAATTGGTTTTGTAATATAGTCTACGGCTCCTAATGAGAGTCCCTGCACTTTATCAACCGAGTCAGAAAGAGCCGTCATGAAGATGACCGGAATGTTTTTGGTGTGCTCGTTTGTCTTGAGACGACGACAAGCTTCGAAACCATCGATTCCGGGCATCATGACATCCAGCAAAATTAAGTCTGGTAAATGGCTTTGAAGGCGACTGAGCGCACTTTCCCCACTTTTCGCGACCGCCACGTCATAACCCGACTCACTCAGCACATCAAAGAGAACTTGAATGTTGGTTGGGTTATCGTCTACGACAAGAATGGTGCATGATGGCTGAGTTGTCATATTCATGAGCGTGCCTTTTAGACATATTGTTCAATAAGTTGCAGAATGGCTTCGATTTCAAAGTTCTGCGCTAATTCCAGCAATTGGTTAATGAATGGGGCATAGCAGGGATTTATATATTTCAAATCGTTAGCAGCGTGCTGTACATTGCGGATTAAACCAGCTTGAGCAGCCTTATACAGGGCAGCAAGCTCGTGGGCAGGGGGAATAACCAGCTCTTCTGCTGTTGTAGCCAGGGTCTCGGGTGTAATCGCCGAGGATGGAGCCTCATAAACCCACTGCAACCCTAACTGCGTTTGCAGTTCTTGCAGCAGTCCTTCAAAGTCAAGCGGTTTTGGGAAAAAGCTATTACACCCAGCATCCAGGCTCTCCTGCTGTTCGACATGGGAGAGGCTAGCCGGTGAGGCAATGATGGGAAGATCCACGAACTCTGACATCTGCCGCAATTGGCGCGTCATCTCCAAGCCATCCATTTCTGGCATCAGCACATCGGTAATGACAAGATCGGGATGCTGCTGTTGAGTTTGGTGCAGTCCTGCTTGCCCGTTGGAGGCTTCAATAACTTGGAAGCCCAAGGGTTCCAGCATGCTCACCACTACAGATCGGTTTTGTTCATGGTCATCTACTACAAGAATTATGCGGCGATCGCCCTCATACCCGATCACCTTGGGAGCGATCGCAGAATGGTTGGGTTCTATCCACTCCCGTGCCCTGGGTAAATCCAGCTCAAACCAGAAGGTGCTTCCCTGGCCCAACACACTCTCAATCTGAATTTCACCGCCCATCAATTGCATAATCTGTTGGCTGATCGCTAATCCCAGACCTGTTCCTTCCTGATTTTGCTCCTGACTACCTGCTTGCTCAAAGGGCAGGAAAATCTTGTCCAGTTTTTCGGGAGGAATGCCAACTCCAGTGTCTTTGACCCAAAAGCGGATGCGGGGAAGGGGTGAGGTTTCCGAAACCTGCATCGCTTCTACGTAAAAGAGCACACTGCCCATTTTGGTAAACTTCAATGCATTGCTGAGCAGATTTAGCAGCACCTGCCGCAGCCGCTTATCGTCGGCATGCACAGCGATCGGCAAATGGTCTGATGTTTCGTAAATAAACTCAATTCCCTTTTGTTGTGCTTTGATGCGGCAAATCTCCGCTGTAGACGTTAGAAAATTTGGGAAGTGGAAATCTTGAGGATAGAGTTCCACTTTGCGGGCTTCAATTTTGGCCAGGTCAAGCACATCGTTGATCAACGTCAGTAGATGGGAGCCGCACTGATGAATGATGTTGACGCCCTTCAGCTGCTTGTCTGTGATTTCAGAATCGCGCTGGAGAATTTGGGCATAGCCAAGAATGCCGTTGAGCGGAGTCCGCAGCTCGTGATTCATATTGGCGAGAAATTCACTCTTCGCCTGGTTGGCGACTTCAGCCGCCTCCTTCGACTGTTCTAGCTCGATCGCCCGTTCTGCTTGTTCCTGTAACAGCTGTTTTACTCGTTGAATCAGTTGATTTAGCGAACTGGTCAGCGTTCCAACTTCATCTCGAGTGGTAATGGGAGCCTGCAGGTCAAAGTTAGACTCTTGGGTCACTTGTTGTGCGATTTGGGTGACACTCTGCAGGGGACGAGCGATCGCCCGACTGGTAATACTGGCCAGCAGTGCGGCGATCGCCGTAGAGAGCAGAATCCCTCCCACAATAATCTGCAGTCGCAGTGCCTGCACCACAGCGAACTGAGCTTGGGCCTGTTCATACTGCTGATCTGCAGCTCCAATGCTTTGCTGGAGCCTCTCGGCCAAGCGCTCAAATCGAATGCCAGTTTGAGCAGCGTCTCCCGTATTGGTAAGTTGTGCGAGTCGCTGTCGTGCTGTTTGAATCTCCGCTCCAGGAATATTCCCTGGGTCGAGATCTTGCCAAAGTTGGAGAACTAACTGCTGATACGACTCGGTAATCGTTTCGTATTCCTTCGCCAGTGCTTGAAGGGCAGTGCGATTCACCGTAGCAGTCTGGCTCTGCTCGGCAAAGGTGGATAGCGATGCCGCCAAATCCAGAATGTGCTGCACATCATCCTGAAATTTGACCGTTTCGTATTGAAACCAAACCGAATTGCCTAGTACCGAACTCAACCGTTGAGGGTGAGACCGAAGTTCCAAAACATCTTTTTCCAGCTCATTCAGCAAGCGTTGCTGTGTATCTGCCAACGCTAACTGTTGCAACGCTCGCTGCTCATAAACCTCTCCAATCACCAGTCCAACAGAGGTGCCGAGAATGGAAACTCCCAGTGTAAGAGCAAAGCTATAGCCAATTTTTTGAGCAATGCCTAAGTTAAAAACCAGAGAATGAAGCCGCTTAGGCAGCCATCGATGTAAGTTAAAAGTTGGCATCTTACTGTAAAACAAAGTCTCCCTGCCCAATCGCGCGATACACGTCTCGAATCGGGTCGTAATCCTCATCTTTAGCAAGTACTACCTGAGAGCCTCGATACTTACTCAACTTCTGGGCGATCGCGTCAACCAATAGATCTTCATTAGCCAATAGCCGTTCCCGAATCACCTCAATCAACGCTGGGTCTAGGCTACTGCTAGCAATAAACACGTCGCTCGGCAGCGGTAGCCCTTCCATCAAGATCGGGAAAGAATTATCCGCATCTTGCAAAAATTCTTGGTAATTGAGAGCGGAGCCACCCCAAGCATCAACCTCACCCTGCTTAAAGCTCTCCATGCTGCCTTCATCCCCCAACATCCGAATTTCAACCTCGGTTTGGGGATCTAGTCCCGCATCGAGCAGCAGCTTTGTGGGACCTAAGTGTCCGCTAGTAGAGCCAATCTCAGCCATCGCAATCACCTTGCCTTTCAAATCGGCTCCCGTTTTTATAGGACTGCCTGCCGGCACCGCAATCATGGAGTAGTAATTGGGACGGGTTACAGCAACGATTGGAATTGCATTTGTCCGAGATGTAATGATGACGTACTCTGAAGGGCCTGCCAGGACTAGTTCCAGATTGCCTTGCTTCAAGGCAATTGCGGCAGCGGTGTAGTTTTCGACAGGAAAAAACTCTACCTCGGTCTGCAAGGCTTCGACCAGGGCAGCGCGAAGAACTCCATACTCTTCTTCAAGCTCTTCAAGCCCTGAGACATCCGTCACTGCAAACCGCAATGTGGCGGGTAGTTCTCGCGTTGAAGACGCCTGATTAGGAAGCGTGCTTGCGGTAGCACACCCCGTTAGAAACAGCGACGAATACCATAGAAAATTGCGACGTTTCATGACAGTGATTCCTGCTTTAAACTTGCGTAGACTTCAAAAGCTGCGTTTGACGTTCACTCTAAAGTGCCCGACTCGTTCTTGCAGATATCACCTTCATGGGATGTCTAAAGTTAAGGCTTTCCCTCAAAAGTTAAAGAATGGTTAAAAAATAAATTCAAGATGAGCTGAAAAGCTCATTTTCAGGTAACTAACTTATTAAAAAAATTCTTTAAACCTAAATTCGTTTTTTTCAGCGATTTTGCAGAAACGCAAAATGGTTTTCATCCCGCAAGGTGGTTTCCAACTAACGTCGATTTAGATCATTACCCTCTCTGCCATAGAAGATATTTGAAAAGTATCAATTGGCCTCAGGCGATAACCATACAAGGACGCCTCGATTAATTGCCCTTACGGAGATTCTGGAGGGCTGAAACCCCTGAAAACACGTTGCCACTCCCAGGAAAATCTGGATTTTTCGAGGTGCCCACAAGAAAAGCTCCCTGGAAATTAGGCTCAGAACAGTAACCTCTGTAGCCCTCAGGAAACCATGACCACAGCCTATGCCAGTCGCCTGACTCGTAACCAGTGGGATCTTCTCTCATCTTTATTACCAAGAGCCAAAGCCACAGGTCATCCCCGAACCGTAGACCTCTATGAGGTTGTCAATGTGATTCTCTATTTAATGCGATTCTCTATTTATTGATGAGCGGGCGTGCTTGGGCCTTATTGCCCGAGGACTTTCCGCCTTGCTCCACGATCTACTATTACTTTCGGCAATCGACATCTTTGGGCTGATTCTAAAGGTCGTACTGCGTCCGCAAGAGAAACCCGGATTTGGCCTACTACCAAGACGGTGGGTCTCAGAACGCACCTACGGTTAGCTTCATTGGTGCCGCCGTCTCACTGTCGAGCATGAATGCTTGCCGGAGTCTTCCAAAGCGCTCATTTACATCGCTATGATTCGGGTCATGCTACGGAGGTTGGCTTGACGCTTTCCATACCTCATCTCCCTGTTTTCAAATATTTTCTAAGCTTCAGCAATTTTTTCGTCAAGCGTCTTAACAAGACACGACAATCCCAATTGATACAGCACTTAACGCGCTGCCTTGAATGCTTATTGTTGTGAACCCTTGCACAGGGGGTTCACAACAGCAAGTATCCTCATCAACCCCTCAACTGCAATCGCATTGAGTCGGGGTGTACGGCCTTACCTATCCATCGTTCTATGCTCGACTGAATCATTCTGTGCTCGACTGAGTCGTTAAACTATCCTTGAGTAAGGAACTTACGGGGCGTTTTGCGGTGAAGGTGTATATGAATCGTCGGTTATTTATATCTCAATTGCTGAAGATCGGGCTGATTTCGACCAGTGGCGTGCTGACAGCGTGTTCCTTCGCCGATCATTCTGAGAGGGCTAGGCAAGTCGCGATGAACGCTGAACTCACGGTTTTTCGTAGCCCTACCTGTAGCTGTTGTGGTCAGTGGATTGAACATATAGAGGCTGCTGGATTTCAGGTGCAAGACAATGTGACGGAAGAGATGACGATTCTTAAGCAGCAGTATGGCATTCCAGATGATCTGACGTCATGCCATACGGCAATGGTAGGGGGCTATGTGATTGAAGGCCATGTTCCAGCAGTAGATGTTCTGCGGTTGCTTGCAGAACGGCCCAATGTGGCAGGTCTTGCGGTTCCAGGGATGCCGGTTGGCTCTCCTGGTATGGAATCGGGCAGCGATGTTGAACCGTATACGGTCTTCTCGTTTACCCAGAACGGAGATATCTCTGCATTTGCTGAACATGCCTAAGCCGTTTTGGTGGTTCAAAGTAACAAGGGCGATCGCCCCACTGTTTGAATCGAGTTCCGATTGCCATTCAGCGTTGGCCTATTAGACAATCTAAACCGCAAAGAATAGTTGCATTATCGGCGTTATTGCATACTGTTACATCGTGTGGAGGCACCGGGTGCAAATCAAACGACAAACAGTTGGACTCATTGTGGATGACAGTCTGATGCGAGTCTATGTCGCAGCGCCTGACGCAGACGGGACATATCCGGGCATCTTGTTTTATTCCGACATCTATCAACTCGGCAGACCTATCACCCTGCTGGCAGATCGACTAGCAGGCTATGGCTATGTGGTGGCCGCCCCAGAAATTTTTCATCGCCTTGAACCAATCGGCACCGTGATTGAACCCAATGACCTAGGCCGATTGCGAGGCAATGATGATGCCCGCCGCACTGACATTGCCGCCTATGATGCAGATGCTGTGGCTGTTCTCGACTGGCTAAACGCAGATGGCCGCGTGGCGTCGGGCCAAGTTGGCACGATGGGATTTTGTATTGGCGGACATTTGGCCCTTCGAGCAGCCCTGCAATCGGGTGTGAATGTGGCAGTGTGCTGCTACCCAACTGGCATTCATGATGGCAAACTAGGCCGGGGGATCGCCGACACGATCGAGCGGCTAGATGAACTATCGGCTCAGGTGTTGATGGTCTTTGGCACGCTAGACCCCCATGTGCCGCCCGCCGGGCGGGAAAAGATTTTTCAGGCACTAAGCCAGGCTGGCGTTGAATACGAAACCCGGCTCTATGACGCTAACCATACTTTTATGCGAGATGATGGCTACCGCTATGACTCTGCAGCAACGGATGCGGCTTGGGTAGACATCATGACGTTCTTGCAGCAGAACTTGGGTGTTGCGGCTTAATCATTAGACAGCTCGTCTGCATGATGCGAGTGGGAGCAGCCATTACAAGTCTTTTTTGCAGCATATGCGGCAAGCACACTGCAAAATACAATACCCCTCTCCCTTTAGGGCTACCAAGTACACATAATCTTGGAATAGACCTCACAATGCTGTATTGCCCCCCTTTGCCCCCCCGATTCTGGGGGGAGACCGGAGTTCAAAGTTCCCCAGAATCGGCGGATCTAGGGGGAGATCAGCACTGTTATCACGTCTCAGATGGCTTATGTGTACTTAGTAGCCCTTTAGGAAACTGGGTACAAGTCTGCAGTCGCACACTTATGCAGCAGCATAACGCTTCCGTTCACCCGCCGCAGACAACCTCTGCATCACCACAACCGACAAACTTTCGGCGGTCGGTGTGCGTGGGCGTTGTTAGCGCGTATTTTTCTAAAGCACTAGCGATTTTATAATTGAAGCATGCAAACGCTCACGATTACCCGACCGGATGACTGGCACCTCCATCTACGGGATGGCGCGGCATTGAAAGCGGTTCTGCCGCATACGGTGCGTCAGTTTGCCCGCGCGATTATCATGCCAAATTTGAAGCCGCCAGTACGCTTGGTCGCGGATGCAGCAGCCTACCGCGATCGCATCCTGGCAGCAGTTCCAGAGGGTCAACAGTTCGAGCCACTGATGACGCTCTACCTCACCGACAACACCAGCCCCGAAGAAATCATCGCGGCGAAAGCCTCTCAGTTTGTCAAAGCGGTCAAGTACTATCCAGCCGGGGCCACAACCAATTCAGACCTTGGGGTGACGGAACTTCGCAAGTGCGATCGCACCTTTGAAGCGATGCAGCAGGAAGACTTGCCGTTACTTTTGCACGGCGAAGTGACCGATCACAGTGTTGATATGTTCGATCGCGAGAAGGTGTTTATCGAGCGCCATTTGATTCCCCTCAAGCAACGATTTCCCGGCTTGCGCGTCGTTTTTGAACACATTACAACCTTGGAGGCGGTGCAGTATGTCCTATCTACCAACAACATCGCTGCAACCATCACGCCACAACATTTGTTATTTAATCGCAATAGCCTGTTTCAGGGTGGCATTTCTCCCCATTTTTATTGCCTGCCCATTTTGAAACGAGAGGAGCATCGCTCCGCTCTGTTGCAAGCAGCAACCTCGGGTAATCCTAAGTTTTTTCTAGGCACCGATAGCGCCCCCCATCCTCGCAATAGCAAAGAAAGTTCCTGTGGTTGCGCAGGTTGCTATTCGGCTCTGCATGCGATGGAGTTGTATGCAGAAGCGTTTGAGAGTGTTGATGCCCTTGATAAACTTGAAGCGTTCGCCAGCTACTATGGGCCGGATTTTTATCAACTTCCACGCAATACTGAACACATTACGTTGACCAAAACAACCTGGCGCGTTCCCAATGAAGTTCCATTTGTGGAATCTGCACTGGTACCGTTGCAAGCAGGTCAAGACATGACTTGGCAAATGGCTTGACATGGCTACAACGGCGCAAAAAGAACTGCTTTAGAACAGGCTAACGCTCCGGTTGAGCGGCTGCAGATAACCTGACAACTCTCACAGATAGCCACTGTTCCGTCCGCACCAACGCAGTGTTGGGCTGTAGCTGTTGACTCTATAAACCTAGCCAACCTCGCAAAGATTGCTCAAGTTGCTCGGCATCAACCTTGACCAACTGACCAATCACTTTAATGACTAAACTTTCATGCACTGTATATACACCTCTTTTGACTGCGGTAGCTACGTTCAATCCGGCGGCTACCCACTCAGATAGCACAAACTCCCCTACCAGTAATGAACCTGTTTTGCTGGTCAAAGGGGTAATGAGAATATCTTGAGATGGGTGCGACGTACTCACAACAACAGCAGGTCTTACCTTTGAGCTCGATAAATCTGAGAAGGGATAGCGCACCAAAATAACGTCATGCTTGGAGTAGCTGGGCATATATATCATCCTCAGCGTTGTCCCAAACTGCATCAAGCGACGTTTGACTGGCTTGTAGCCAAAACTCAGCCTCGTTGTCAGGTAAAACTGTCACCAGAACCTTTACCCCTTCTGGTAGTTCTGCTGACTCCAATAGTTCAATTTTTCCCTGCCGAACCGTAGCCCAAAGCGTTTTTAGCATATCCGTTGCACGAAACCATGCCTTAATTTTATGCCGTAATTGTTGTTTGTGCGATCGCACTGGCTCGCTCCCGATTGCGAAGCATTGCCCAGACTGGCACGTTTTGCGCTACGACTCGCTTGACAACCTCTGTACCGTTGTTCCCCGTTGCTCCAGTCACTAAAATCATTGGACTGTTCTCAAATAATGTGAGCGATCGCTCACTCCAATACCCCGACCTCTCGGATGCCAAATGCTCCACCAGATTGCTCAATGATTCTACGATGTAGTTCTAACACCTCAATTAATGTTAGAAAACGCATCATGCTAGACGTTTATACAACTCAGCATTTTTTGTCAACACATGATCGGCAGCATCAACGAACTCACTCTTTTGGGAATTGAGCTAATCCTCTAAGCTTGTCTTCAATAGAACCTCGAGCGCAATTCCATGCACTACCGCCAAATTTTGTAGCTTTTCAAACTGGCTATCTGAAAGGTCAATCCTGATAAGAAGTCACAGCGATCGCTCTCCTAGTGTGTCAGGTGCAGGTTTAACATTCGCACTTGACCGATAATCTCTCTGTATAGCCCCAATCCAGGAAGAAGCAAGAACGGTGAAGTTGTGCGGCGGCAGGTATCAAAAGCTACCTGCCAACAATCTCCATTCCGTCCGCACCAACGCATTGTTGGGCTGTTAGAAACTCACAGCACTATGACTTGTGCGAGTTAGTTGAAAAAAAACTGAAATAGCAGCTATCTTCGTTCTCAATTGCGATATAATTATAGGATCTTCTTATGCTCGAAGGTGGTGAGATCATTTATGGCTCACGATGTAACAGTAGAAATATTGCTGACTGGTGAAGGTATGTCACCAGGCAAAATTCGATCTAAGGAGATCGCGGAAGTCATCGAATCTGTTGAAGATATGATAGCCTCTATGGTGATTCGTGACCACCCAGAGTTAAAGAAAGAGACTATAGTAATTGGCTTAAAGAGTATTCGACAAGGAAGTATTGGTTTAGAGTTTTCCCCAAATTTGGCGGAGTTAACTCTGCCTGCCACACGTCGTATAACAAAATCAATTGCAGAGAATGATTTTGGTGTACTACCAAGTGGTACTATCAATTCTCTGAGGAAACTATCTGCTTTTACACGACGCTACCAATGTAATGCTGAGTTCTTTACCCAGAATGGCAGATCGGAATCATTAGCTGTCCTTACTCCTGAAACTCAGATACCTGATATTTATCCATTGTCAGGGGAGACAACCATACATGGAGAAATAACTCGTGTGGGTGGGGCAGAACCTAAAATTCAATTTAAGACTTTGGACAGTCAAATTATTTATTGTAGTACAAGTAAGGCAATAGCTAAGAAAGCAGGTGCTAAGCTTTACACAAATGTAGAGTTGCGTGGTCTTGCAGAATGGAATTCTGAAACGTTTGAAATTGAAAACTTTCACGTAATCGACATTTCTGATTACGAGCAAACTTCGCCATCAGAAGCTTTTGAAGAATTAGCTAACTTAATTGGAGATTCATTTGACAACATAAAAGATGTGGATCGTTTTGTCTCCGAAATACGCTACGGACTGTCGGAGGCGTAAATGGATCTAGTTTGTTTTGATACACAGATAATTATTTGGGGTATTAAAAGGCAAGCAACTCCTGGACAGGAATACAACATAGACAAAGCTAAATATTTAATCAGCACTTGCGAAAAAGATGGAATTGATATTATGATTCCGTCAATGGTTGTTGCAGAAATTCTGTGTGCTTTAGAGCCAGGTTTGCATAATGCTTTCAGTGAACTGATGCATCGCCGATTTATCGTTCCACCCTTTGATACACAAGCTGCTCTTCATTTTGCAGAGCTGTGGAGAAACAAAAAGCAACTTAAAGATGAGAGTGGAATATCAAAAGCAGAAATGAAAGCTGATTTCATGATTGCTGCTACAGCGATAGCAAGAGGCGCAAAGTGCATTTATAGCGAGGATGTAGGGCTTAAGAAGTTTGCCCAAGACTACATTGATGTTAGACCGCTACCCAGCATCGAAAGACAGATGTCTATAGAGGATGCGCTTTAAATTGCTCTTAAACTATATATTGTGATTGTTCTTCAGTTACGAGAAATTGAACTCTCACTAAAAAGCTGAAAGTACCGTCCTCACAGACAACTTAAGCAGCCCAACTATGTATTAAGTGTCAGATTTGCTAGATAAGACCCTACCTTTCCAGCATTATCCAGCGCATCTACGGGATAATACCCAGTTTTTAAGGAATTAAATAGAATATTTGCTAGATAAGACCAAAGTTTCGGGGTGTTATCCGGCAGATCTGATGGTTAATTCTGGAGAATGGGGTGCTTATCCGTCGAATGTGCTGGATAATACTCTCGCTTCCGGGGTTATCCAGCATCTACTGGTGCTACTTATATACCCCTCTTCTATCACTCTAAGCAGATGAAAAGATCAATTGTAAGTTCAACCGACGTACCAGTGGGCAGATGAACCCATTCATTTTGTGCGTCAACTGCTCACATCCAGTTTGCAATGAAGCGA
>JAESGQ010000103.1_pt1 | contig 73206 bp, 66 predicted proteins | sample 9266251 | NCBI WGS metagenome assembly JAESGQ01 (sample SAMN17056778, study PRJNA650883) | algae metagenome | isolation source: Kaiparowitsia implicata GSE-PSE-MK54-09C and co-occurring heterotrophs from... | place: USA: Kaiparowits Plateau, Grand Staircase Escalante National Monument, UT ... | reverse complement strand
CCCGCGCCTTCCAGGATCTGGATATTGGTCGAAACGGTCGACTGCGGCAGGTCGAGCTTCTCGGCAATGTCATTGCCATTCATCGCGCCCTGCATATGCAGCAGCTTGAGGATCCGGACCCGGATGGGCGACGCCAGACCCTTGAGCACCTCGATGTCTTCTTCAGGGTCGACGACAAGAAAGTTGCGGCTCATGTGTGCGAGGTATCCAGGATCTTTGATGTCGCAATCATTTCTATCAGCAATTCTGATTCAATCAACAGCAGTGCTTCTTGCTCGGGATGTCTCGTTTCGCTGCTGCTAAAGGCTTGATAACAGTAGCCCATCATGTATCACCTTCCGCGACGCATCAGCAGGACCCTATGCCCACTTGGACTGAAAGACCCTCGCCACAGGCTATGCCCGGGAAGCGAAGGGGGCGGCGGGTGACCATGACCGATGTGGCGCGCGAGGCAGGATGCTCGCAGTCCACCGTATCGTTCGTGCTCAATCAAACGCCGGGGATCAATCTTTCTACCGAAACCAGGACGCGTGTGTTTGAGACTGCGCGCCGACTTGGTTATAGGGTGCCCGCCAGTTCAGCGCCCTCGCCCCTACCCTCGCGTGGTCGACAGATCGGCGTCGTGGCCGACCAACTGACCGCCACGCCCGGAACCGTGCTGGCGATCGAGGGACTGACAGTGGCAAGCCGGGCCAGCGGCGATGTCGTGCTGATCGCCCAGACCCATCATGACGCCCACTTCGAGGCTGAGATATTTCGCACCTTCAGCGAGCAGCGGGTTTGGGGGATAGTGTACATGACCAGCTTAACCCGCAGGATTGACCCGCCCGCGCCGATGGTCGGGCTGGACACGCCGGTATTCTTGCTAAATTGCTACACCTCCAACCATATATACCCAGCCGTCGTTCCTAGCGACATCGCCGGCGCGCAACGAAGCACGCGACACCTGATTGAACAGGGTCACCGCCGGATAGCCACCATAACCGGCAATAATGGGATGGAGACAGCCCAACACCGGCTACTGGGCTACCGCCGCGCCCTGTCGACCGCGGACCTTCCCTTCGACCCGTCCCTGGTCGTCGAGGGCGATATATCGGCCGGTTCCGGCTATGCTGCGACTCGGCATTTGCTGGCCCTGTCACAGCCCCCCACAGCCATCTTCTGCCAGAGCGACCGAATGGCAATAGGCTGCTACAAGGCGCTCAAGGAAGGGGGGTATGACATACCGGCCGACATGTCGGTCGTGGGATTTGGTGACGAGGAAATTTCGCGGTACCTTCACCCCAAGCTGACCACGTCGACTCTGCCCCACGGCGCCATGGGCCAGTGGATCGTGGAGCAGTTTTCCGAATATGTCCCTGCGCGGGGTCGTTATCCGCTGGTCAAGTTGGAATGCCCGCTAATCGGGCGCGACTCCGTTGCGCCACCAAAGGCTTGAGATTAGCTAGACGGGACGAACGAACCGTGTTCCAGCAGCCCTGACCTGATTTTAGTGTTTTAGCCGCTCGTCCTGTCGGCCAGACGCAGTCGTTCGGCACTTCCCAACGCCCAATTTGCAGCAGGGCCCTATGCGCTGATGCTGACGCTACGCGGCATGGGCGCCGACATGTCACCGTCACCGTGAATAAACCTGCCCATTTCGAGGCTACTCCGACAGGGCCAACCCCCAGCCCAGGTCGGGGTTGTTTCCGCCGTAAGTTACGTCGGGCACCCACTGAAATGCGCCGATGAACCACTTGCGCGCCGCCCAGAAGTTGCGCGGTTGCTCTTTGGCAGGGACGCCGTGATAGACGAAGGGGGACGAACCTTCTGCGGCGCCCGGCAGCAGAGGATCCTCATGGCCCCGCACGAAGCTCGGGTGCCCTACACCCTTTGCCTTCGTGACCATTGTCCCGCCCGTGGCCAGGGTGGCCGCATTTGCGCCGAACAAGCATCCGTCCGACCCCAGCCATGCGCCTGCATCAAGGGGTTCTGCCCCCGCCTTGAGGCGCAGGTCGGCAATGCAGTAGTTTTCTCCCCATGAGCCATTTGCGGAGTAGACAACATGCAACTGACCAGCCGGATCAACGACAGGCTGGGGGCCCTCGTTGATCGCAGGAGACTCCTTGCCGATGTTTTCCCAGTTCTGCTCCGGCGAAGCGATGATCACTCGCGGCGGCAGCACCTGTCCGTCTGCGTCCATGGCGGCGATGAAGATGTCCTGCGCCAGGTCGGTATCACCCTGCCAGCCTGACCAGACGAAGTAGCTCCTGCCCTCGTACGTCAAGGGTAAGCCGTCGATGGCCCACTTGTCTTGCGGCAGCACGACCTCGACCGCCATCCCGTAGCCGGATGTGGAACTATCTGATTCAATGACATACATCCTGTGTGCACTGCCGGCCCCGGCCGCGAAATAGACCTGGAAGCGACCATTACGACGGACGATCTCCGGGGCCCACACCTCGCCGAGACCGTCGCTGTCTCGCCAGATCGGGGTCGGCCTGCTGTCGGCAAGTTTGGCAAGGCTTGGGGCAGCCCGCACGTAGATTGTGCGGCCCGCGACAGATTCCACCGACACGAAGCCTTCTGCGGTCCTGATGATGCTAGGGTCAGCGCCTGTGATCCCCATATGCCCGTTCGGATTGGGCAGTGTTGCCGACTGGCCCTGCGCCATGCTGGTCGACAGTGAACCCAGGCCGGCCATGACGAGCATGAATATGCCCGCCCCTTGCAAACTTTGGTACTTCATTTTCGTCCTACGACGGTTACCACGGAGAAACCCAGCGCTGACGCCGAGCACAGGGGAAGGAACTGTAGCATCTATTGCAGTGCCGGTGGCTTTCGCGTCGTCGCCCGCTCAATCAGGTCTCCGGCGACAAATAGTGTCTTGGGGCCGATATTCTTTTGACTGGCCAATTCGAGTAACGCCCGCTCCGCCATTTCCGCAAAGGGAAGGGAGACGCTCGAAATCTCTAGATCTTTGGCAAATTCGCGGTCGTCATAACCCACAACCGCAAGATCCTCTGGCACCCGTAGTCCTGCCCCGTGCGTCGCCGCCAGGACGCCGCGAACGATAATGTCGTTCTGCCCAAAGATGGCGTCCGGCGGTTCGGGCAAATCGAGCAGCCTCCGCGTCGCCGCGTAGCCCGACCCCTGGCTCCAGTCGCTCACCTCTTCATAAGCTCTGCCCCGATTGAGGCCGGCCCTGTTGAGCGTCCTGCGATAGCCTGCCAGACGCTCCTTGCTGGCGAATTGCCACGGATCCCCTGTGATGGTCGCAATGCGGCGACATCCGATATCGAGCAGATGTTGCGTGGCGACTGCACCGCCATGGCGCTCTGCCGGCAGAACGGATAAACCAGAACTGTCCGTGCGCCGGCAATTGAGCATCACGTGTCGAAATCCGTCAATTGCTTTAGGTGGCTGGGCAAGGGTCGAGAAGCTGCTGGCGTAGATCACGCCTTCGACGCCGAAGCGGCTGAAATTGTTGAGCGCCGCCAGTTCCCGATCGGCAACGCCGTCGGTGACCTGGATGATGAGCTGCAATCCCTGCGCATTGGCGCAAGTCTGCAGCCCATAGATGAGATCGATCGGATAGGCCGAGGAAATCTCGTTGATCATCACCCCGAACAACCGCTGCTGCACCCGGTCCAACTCCTCCAGCCGGGGCCCGGGATCATATCTGAGCTCTCTGGCCACCTGCAGCACGCGTTGCCTCGTCGACTCGGCAATGCGCATGCCCGGAACTTGATTGAGGATCAGCGATACCGCGGTGCGCGACACGTTAGCCGCCCGCGCGATATCCACCATTCTCACTCGCTTTTTCACCTCGCCCCCTCGCCGCCGCGGCCGCCTTGACAATCAAGTTTGACTGCATCACGCTGCTAAATAAGTTTAGCAAGCGGGCCGCCCAGACTCAACACCAAGCCTGCAGACGCGCTTTCGGGAGGAAACATGACCAACACCGCACAAGCCGGCACCCTTGCTCCCAATCCGCAGTTTCAGCGGGACAACTGGATTGACCTGTGTGGCTCCTGGGGCTTTGCCCATGATGATAACGACATTGGGGTCAACGCGAACTGGTGGCAGCGGCCAGAGGTCTTCGATCGAGAGATCGTGGTGCCGTTCCCGCCCGAAAGCGAGCTCTCGGGACTTCGTGAAACCGGCTTCCATCCCGTAATTTGGTATAGACGCACCTTTGCTGCGCCCGAAATGCAGACCGGAGAACGGCTGCTGCTCAATTTCGGCGCTGTCGACTACGCCGCCACCGTCTGGCTCAACGGTCAGTGCGTCGGAGCCCACGAAGGCGGTCACGTCCCGTTCTCGCTTGATGTGACTCATGTCCTCGGTTCCGGCGAACAGGTGCTGGTGGTTCGCGCCGAGGACCAGCCCGAGGATGTGCGCTTCCCCCGCGGTAAGCAGGACTGGCTCGAGGCCCCGCACTCCATCTGGTATCACCGCACCAGCGGCATCTGGCAGCCAGTCTGGCTGAGCGTCGTGCCGACGTTGCACATGACAGACATCCATCTCGTTCCCGATCTGACCCGCGCACGCGTCCGCTGCGACATCCGGCTCAACACCGTGCCGAGGACCGCAACGAACGTGACCATCAGGCTCAGCGCCCGGGGAAAGCTGCTCGCCGAGCAGACCTTAATGCTTACCGAGGCCGAACTGGGCTTCGATATTCCCGTGCCCCAGCTAGAGAACGGCGTCCACCGGGACCACCTGCTGTGGACGCCGGAGAAGCCCAACCTTGTCGATGTAGAGGTGGTGCTCAATGGCGAACGACCAGACCGCGTGCAGTCCTATCTGGGCCTGCGCAGCGTCGGCGTTGGCGCAAAGCGTTTCCTACTCAACGGCCTGCCGTATTATCTGCGCATGGTACTGGGACAGAATTACTGGCCGCAGTCGCATCTTGCCGCGCCAGGTCCGGATGCGCTGCGTCGAGAAGTGGAGCTTATCAAACAGATGGGCTTTAATGGCGTCCGCATTCACCAGAAGATCGAGGATCCACGCTTTCTCTACTGGTGCGACGTGCTGGGCCTGTTGGTCTGGGAAGAAATGCCCAGCGCCTATGGCTTTTCCAATTCGGCCATTGAGCGACTGTCCAGGGAGTGGATGGCGGCGATCCGGCGCGACAAGAGCCACCCGTGCATCGTCGCCTGGGTGCCACTCAACGAAAGCTGGGGCGTATCCCAGATCGCCGATCGCCCGGACCAGGAACACTATGCAAGTGCCCTCTACCACCTCACCAAAGCGCTCGACACCAGCCGTCCGGTGGTCTCCAACGATGGGTGGGAACTGGTCGAGAGCGATATCTGGTCGATTCACGACTATGCACCCGATGGCGCCGGACTAACTAGTCGGTTCCATGAGCCGGCCGATATCGAGGAAATGCTGACCGGCATGGGCCCTGCCCGCCGACGCCTGGTTCTAGGCGGCCGCGCCCTGGGTGACGCTCCGGTCATGCTGACCGAGTTTGGTGGGCTGAGCTACATGCCCAAGCAGGGCGAGAAATGGCACGGCTACTCGACGGTAGCAGACCCGCAGGACTTCGAGGCAAAACTACGCGACATTTTCTCAGCCATTGCCGCCATGCCGCACGTGGCGGGGTACTGCTATACCCAGGTCACCGACACTGAGCAGGAGGTGAACGGGCTGCTGACAGAGCACCGCGAGCCCAAACTGCCTTTCAAGACCCTGCAGGACATCATGAGCATGCCCGCCGCTTCACTGCCGCATGAGCAAATCGACAATGCGCGTCGCCGGGCCCGTCAGGCGGCCGAAGACCCATCCCCCATCGATTAACCTCTGTTCCCCGTCAAAAGCACAATCCACGATATTTATCCAAGTTGGTGATTGTATTTGCGTGATGGGATTGACTGGCCGCGCGTTCCGACTGAAAAATAATACAAATGACTGTGTGCTGGGGCATGCTCCAAGCGTGCGGCGAGTGGCGCGATCAGCGCCGCAGGGAGAGGTGAATGTCCGATATCGTGCTTAAAGACGTCAGTAAGTCCTTTGGCGCTGTCAGCGTGCTGGATCGCGTCTCCATGCGGATCGAATCGGGTGAGTTCATTGTCTTTCTCGGGCCGTCCGGGTGCGGCAAGTCCACCCTGCTGCGTATGATCGCCGGCCTCGAAGAGGTTACGGAGGGTGAAATACACCTGGGCGGCCGCCGGGTGGACCAACTGCCGCCCAATGAACGCGGCGTCGCCATGGTGTTCCAGAATTATGCGCTCTATCCGCATATGACAGTGCGCAACAACATGTCGTTCGGTCTGCAGAATGTCGGCACGCCAAAGGTGGAAATTATCCAGCGGGTCAATGACGCCGCTCGTATGCTCGAGATCGAACACCTTCTCGACCGCAAGCCGGCGCAGCTGTCGGGCGGTCAGCGCCAGCGTGTCGCCATCGGCCGGGCAATCGTCCGTGACCCCAAGGCCTTCCTGCTCGACGAACCGCTGTCCAACCTCGATGCCGGTCTGCGCGTGCGCACGCGGCTTGAGCTGGCCCAGCTCCATCATCGCATCAAGGCGACGATGATCTTCGTGACTCACGACCAGACCGAGGCCATGACTCTGGCAACCAGGATCGTGGTAATGAACAATCGCCAGATCGAACAGATTGGCACGCCCATGGAAGTTTATTCGCGCCCTGCCACCCGCTTTGTCGCCGGCTTCGTGGGTTCGCCCGCCATGAATTTCGTACCTATCAAGTCGATAACTGATGTCGGTGGCAATGCGTCCATCAGTTTTGCCGGCCAGCCACCGATACACACTGCGGTGCCGTTTGGCGGTCTTCCCAAGAACAACCTGACCCTGGGCATTCGCGCCGAGGCAGCACGCATCAGCCAGGATGGTTCGGGTATCGAGGGTGTGGTCGATGTGGTCGAGCGGCTCGGCGAGCGCACCCTGGTCTATTGCCGCCTCCCGGACCAGACGACGCTGGTGGCAGAAGATAATGGAGTAAGCGCAATCCAGCCCGGAGACGCGGTGCGCATCGCTCTGGACGGAAACGTTGCAATGATTTTTGACGAGGCCGGTAAGGCTTATCACGCCGTCGTTCAACAAGGCGGCTGATAGCGTGCAGTTTTGACCTGCCGCGACAGGTAGGCAAGGAATTCAGAGCCGTTAAAGCGGCCTCTGATCAAGGCGCGGCTGCTTCGCCAGCGGACGCAATGCCTGAGGAATGGCGTCGGGATTTATCCCAAGGGAGGAAAAACATGAAGAATCTTTTCAAGATCGCAATGCTGTCGACGGCACTGTTGTCAGTCGGGGCCGCTCAGGCCCAGGAGAATGTCGTCTGGTGGGATTTCCTCGGCGGTGGCGACGGCGTGCGCATGAAGGCGCTGATTGAGCAGTTCAATGCCGAGCATGCCGGCGAAATCACTATCGAGGCAACGACGCTGGAATGGGGTACCCCGTTTTACACCAAGGTGCAGACCTCGGCCGCCATCGGTGAAGGCCCTGACGTGATGACGTATCACCTGTCGCGCGTACCGCTTGGGGTGGACTCTGGCGCGCTGGCCCCAATAGATCCGGCCGACCTGGCCAGCGTTGGCTTGGGACCCGACACCTTCGCAGCTGCAAACTGGGAAGCCGGTCAGAGCGATGGCGTGCAATATGCCGTGCCCTTTGATATCCATTCGATCGTTCTCTATTATAACAAGGATAAGCTCGCCGAAGCAGGACTTCTTGGCGAAGACGGCAAGCCGACCGGCCTCGATGGGGTCGAAAACTTTATGGCCGCCCTCGAAAAGCTGAAGCCGAACTCCGAATATGCTCTCTCGCTGCAGACCTCGGGCGACGGCACACCGTGGCGCGTCTTCTACTCCCTGTTCGGTCAGCAGGATGGCGTGTTCCTGAGCGAAGACGGCACTTTCCTGCCCGACGACAGCATTCCCAAGGCTGTTGCCGCTCTTGAGACCATGGCAAGCTGGGTCGAGGGTGGCTATGCACCCGCCCTGACCGAATATGAAGGCTCGGTAGCACTGTTTACTTCGGGCCAGGCAGCTTTGCACATGAACGGCGTATGGGAAGTCCCGACCATGACCGATCTGGCTGCCAAGGGTGAGCTGGGCTTTGAGTGGGGTGCGATCGCTATCCCCACCTTCTATGACCACCCAGCAACCTGGGCCGACTCGCATGGCTTTGCCATCCCCAACAACGTTGGCAAGGAAATGACCCCTGAAAAGAAGGCCGCGGTGTTCGAAGTCATCTCCTGGATGAACGAGAACTCCCTGGCGTGGGCCGATGCCGGTCATATCCCGGCCTATTCGCCCACGCGCGACAGCGAAGAGTTCAAGACCATGGAGCCGAACGCGACCTATTCCGTGCTCGCCGACACGGCTGTGTTCGATCCCCAGTCGACCCTGGCCGGTGTGGCTTCGCCCGTCTATGACGCCGTGGCCAACTACATCAGTCCAGCCATGAACGGGGAAATCGACCCGCAAGAGGCCATCGAGGAGATGAAGGCCGACCTGCAGGACCAGGCCGACTAAAAAGCCGAACAACAGGTCCGGCGGCTTGGCCGCCGGACCCCAATCAAGGCCGGAGCGCTCATGATCAGGAACCAACGCAGCGAAGTAGTGGTCGCCTATCTGCTGATTCTTCCCTTTGCCCTCACCTATGGCGTGCTGTTCCTCTGGCCAACCGTGCAGATGGTTTATCTCAGCTTTACCGATGCGCCCCTGATTGGCGCCGGAACTTGGATTGGCCTCGAAAATTACGTCGAGATGTTTGATGACCGTCGGTTCTGGACCTCGGTCAAGAACACCGCCTATTTCGTCGCGTTAACAGTCATCCCTAACACTCTGATTGGCTTGGGCATCGCTATGATGGTGTCGCGCCTCAAAGGCTGGCAGCAGAGCGTCATCCTGGCGATGTTCTTCCTGCCCTATATCTTGCCCGTATCGGTGGTCTACCGGATCTGGGCCTGGATGTTCAACCTGCAGTTCGGCATCATGCAGTACCCGCTGACCTGGATCTTCGGAGAAAAGACCCCGGTTTTCCGGACGCAGTGGATGTTCATGCCAGCCGTCGCCTTTGTCACCATCTGGTGGACCTGCGGCTTCAACATCCTGCTGTTCCTGTCGGGCCTGCGCTCGATTTCGACGGATATCTATGAAGCGGCGGCGCTGGACAATGCCAATCGTTGGACCATCTTCCGCCGCATCACCTGGCCGCTCATCTGGCCAGTCACCGCCCTGGTGCTGACCATCCAGCTGATCCTGCAACTCAAGATTTTCGACCAGGTCTACCTCTTCGTGCAGGGCGGCCGCCCGGATCCATCCATGGTGCTGGTGCAGTACATCTACAGCCAGGCCTTCCAAAAGAACGAAGGCGGCTATGCGGCCGCGATCTCGGTGGCACTGTTTGTCATTGTGATCGTCTTCTCCGTCCTGCAGTTCCAGTTCCTTCGCGCCCGAGGTGAAAAATGAGCGCCGTCGAAAGCCAGAGCGCCGACGCGAAGGCAGCGACGTCGTCTGCCCGGTCACGCGCCATCAAGTCACTCGATATCGGTGGCCTGATCCTGACCCTGATAACGGTCATCTTCGCTGTGCTCTGGGCCTTTCCGATCTACTGGGGGATGGTGACGTCGCTCAAGCCCGAATCCCAAGTGATCTCCGACACTGTGGAATTCCTGCCGCGCACCTGGTCCTTCGAGGCCTATTGGCATGTCATGGTCAACACCATGATCGGGCGCTGGTATGTGAACTCCCTCGTTACCTCGCTGGGCGTGACTGCCATCACGCTTGTGACCAGCGCCCTAACCGCCTACGCCCTGTCGCAGTTGCGCTTCCCCGGCCGCACCGTGCTGTGGTTCCTGATCCTTGCCAGTTTCATGGTTCCGCTCACGGCTTTGATCGTGAACCATTTCATCCTCATGGCGCAGCTGTCCCTTATCAACACCTGGATGGGCGTCATCCTTCCCCAGCTCATCCATCCAGTGGTGATCATCGTCTACAAGAATTTCTTTGACTCAGTTCCCAAGGAATATCGTGAGGCGGCAAAAATGGACTCGGCCAGTGAATGGCGCATTTTCAGCCGCATTTACCTGCCGATGAACTGGGGAGTCACCACGGCTCTCTCGATCGTCATATTCATCGGTGCCTGGAACAACTTCCTATGGCCGTTCCTGGCTGTTTCCCGACCAGAGATGATGAACGTCGCTGTTGGTATCACCCAGGTCAACGACGCCTTTGGCGTCCAGTACGCTCGCGAACTGGCCGGCGCCATGATGGCTGCCATGCTGGTCGCGGTGCTCTACCTCATCTTCCAGCGCAGGGTGACCCAGGCGATCATGCTCTCTGCAGGTGTCAAAGGATGACCCGGATACGCATCGGCGAAGAACCAACCCGGAGGGCTTGGTAGCGTCCACCTGCGCCACCACCCGCGATGGAGATGAACTTTGGCCGACTACGAGCTTCTCTACTGGTCCGCGCCCTTTCGCGGCCAGTTTGTGCGCGCGGTCCTTACCTTCGCTGGCAAATCTTGGACAGAGGGCGGAGACGCGAAGATTTCGCAGCTTATGGACAGCCCAGTAGAGGACATGCCTGTTCCCTTCATGGGCCCCCCTGTGCTGATCGACCACAAAGCCGGCGTGGCCCTCGCCGAAATGCCGGCCATCATCCTCTATCTGGGTGAGACACTTAACCTGATGCCGGAGACGCCTGAACTGCGAGCCATGACGATCAAGATCGTCAATGACGCTAACGATGTCATAGATGAAATCACCTTGAACGGCGGTGATCATATGTGGACCGAAAAACGCTGGAGGAAATTCATGCCCCGGCTCGCAAAGTGGATGAGGATTTGGGAGGACACGGGTCGACGTCATGGGCTGGATAAGGACGGCGGCCAGATCCTTGGCGGCCGGACGCCCGGCATTGCCGACGTGATCACTGCTACGCTCTGGACTACGATGACCGAGCGCTTCAGCAAAATCGACGACCTATTCGAGGAAACCGCGCCAATGACCGCAGCTCTCTGCCGTCGCGTCTCCGCGCTACCTCCACTCATCAAGTTGGCTGAAACGGCCCGCAAGGACTATGGACAAGCCTATGCCGGAGGGAAGGTTGGCGCCTCCATGTCTAAGATACTTAACGACCGACCAATGCAGCCCTGAAGATACACCTTCGCCTGGGCTACTGGATTTGGTTGCAATCCCGTTTCTGGCAATCGCAGGCACTGGTCTTGCAATGCCCTGGGGCACGAACAAGGGATCGAAACTATGTTTGCAGGCATAGCGCCGGCTTCGAGCCCTTGCCCGCCGGTTTGCGAACAATCCCGGAGCAAAGCGCCTAGCCAGATGCCGAACCGACCGGGGTTACTTTTCGGTAGAGCGCCGGCAGTCTCGCGGGTGAAACCGCTCCTGTCATTAGACGAAGCGGCTTGCCTCCGCTTCCGTTGGTATCCTTGCTTCCGGCGTCATGCTGTCCACCGCTTCAGGCAGTGTTTTCGACAAGCGCTCGAGCAACTCGGCTCGGCTGAGGCCGGTCTTTTGCGTAAGTTCACTGATCGTTTCTTCGCCCAAGGTCTCTTCGAGATCGGAGGGGGCAAGTGGCGCATTTTCACCGTTCTTCACCCAGCTGTCGGCCTTGTCGCCACGACCCGCCTCTCGGAATCGATCGACCAAGTCTCCCAGGCCCCCACTCAAAACGCTGCCGGCGCCACCGCCCAGTGCCCCTCCAAGACCGCTGAGAATGCTGTCCAACCCGCCGGACGTTTGGCCCGGATTATTCGGGTCACGCGATTGCCCGCCCAGGCCATCCAGCAGGCCGCCAAGCTTTTCGCGGTTCTGGTAGCCAGCGACTGCCAAAAGGCCGAGCAGCGCCACCATTGAGGGCATTCTTTTTGCCATTTCGTTGTCTCCTTATGACCGATCAAGCGCGGCGGCGGCTGGCGATCAGGCCCCAGATGAACAGGACAATGATGGCGCCGACCACGGCGCCAATGAGGCCAGCGCCTTCTCCTGGTGCGTACCAGCCGAGCGCTTGACCCAGGTAGGAAGCCACGAACGCCCCGACTATGCCGAGTATGGTGGTCATGATGAAGCCTGATGGCTCGTTGCTGCCTGGCATAATGAACTTGGCAATGATGCCGGCCACGAACCCGATGATAATCGTCCAGATGATACCCATGACGCTTTCCTCCATTTTGTTGGTTCAGCAACGTACTAATTCAAGCATCGTTCCAGCACGCGATGGCACGGAACGGGATGCCCATTTGACGCTTGCCTTCAGTCCCCCGAACGGGGCGACTTGACGCTATTGGAAAGGCTACCTCCAACTGTGACTGGTGAGTTGAATCTCTTAGCGCACTGGATCAGGTAGCTTGTGAGCCTGGACCGCCGGAAGCGAACAAGCCCGCCCCATTTGCGCGGCAAGACTTCAATTTTGGGGAATTTCGACTACTTTCGCGCGAGAGCGCCAACGCTCAGGCAGCATCAAATCTCATCCCGAATACCGATAGCCATTCGCCCGGAGCCCTCCCATCGACATCGTTTCCTGCGCCATCATCTCCATGACTCCGCATCTGCGCCTCAGCGGCCGCGTCGATGCTGTCCTGCGCGTGCATCTCAAGGAAGTCGTGGGCGGGCAGCCGGCCGAGCACAGCATTGACCTACGGCTGCGGGTATCAGTGGAACCAGGCGATCACCCCGATAGGGTGAAGGATCTGGTGCTGTCCAAGGCCGCCAAGATCCTACGCAGTGTCAAGGGCGCGCTCGAGAGAACGTCGGGGGAAGTGGCCAAAGCGGCACCGGTGCAGGACGAAGCGCACGATCCGGCGGAGGCCGGCCCTGCTGACAGTCAGGATCGGGGAGAAGGCCTACCCACCCTGCCCCCTGGGTGATCGGCAAAACAGACCGTCAGCTGGGGCCAGGCCTTTGGCAGAGCTGCGGGCAAGCGGTGATCAACCTTTGCGGTTGTGGGGTGGCTAGCCGCCGGACTCAAGTGCCACATCCCGTTTAGGTGACGCTCGGCTTCCCTGGATCTGCCAGCCGGCGCTCGATGCGGCTATTTCCAGCGGATGCGCCAGCCCCGGCTATGGAACTGCCCTAGGCCTTCCCCAGTTTTATCAGGATACCAACTGAGTTGACCTCCCTAAATGCGCAGCAAGATCGCGAGTTGACCCACAATGCAGATCAAGGCTGGATATTCGCTGACCTACGATTGTCCTCAGCCGACCCCCATGCTGCTGACCTTGAACATCCACCCAACACGTCGACCTGATCTTCTTACTCCCCAGGTCGTTAGCTTCTCACCGGTGGTGGATCCGTGGGAATACCTGGATGTCTATGGCAACGTTTGTACCAGGATTACCGCACCGACAGGCTCGCTGACGGTATCTACCATGTTTGAGATCTATGATGCGGGCCTTCCAGACCTGATCCCGATAGATGCCTGGCAGCATGGCGTCCGTGACCTTCCCGACGATACACTTATCTTCCTCTTGGGCTCCCGGTACTGCGAGACAGACCGGTTGACCAACGTCGCATGGGAGCTCTTCGGGAGCACACCGCCTGGATGGCCCCGCGTTCAAGCCATTCTGGACTTCGTGCATCAGCATATCGTCTTTGATTATCAGAAGGCGGATGCAACCCGAACCGCATTTGGGAGCTATATCGAAAGGACCGGCGTTTGCCGAGACTTCGCGCATTTGGCCCTAACGTTCTGTCGGTGCATGAACATCCCGGCCAGGTATTGCACCGGATACTTAGGAGACATTGGAGTGCCGGCCAATCCGGATCCAATGGACTTCTCGGGATGGTTTGAGGTGTATTTGGGGGGGCACTGGTATACTGCAGACGCTCGGCACAACGAGCCCCGCATTGGCAGGATCCTGATGGGTATAGGTCGCGATGCAACCGACGTGGCCATTTCTACCCAGTTTGGTCCGGCTGCGCTGGCGAGCTTTTCCGTCACGACCTATGAGATATCATAAGTCCATGGCGACAGCGCGAGCGGCCCAACCAACACGCATCTGGCATGGATCTGCTCGAACGGCAGGAAGAAGTTCAAATCGAAGGAGCAAATTTCAACGGTCTCGGCATTGATGCACCTGAGTATCGAGCAGGGGCAGGCCTAGCCTTGAATCAGGACAGTGGCTCCAATTACGCTGCGACCATCAGCTCTGGCAAACTAAACGGCGTGGCGAAAGTGTGCGGGGGAACTGGTAGTATCAGAAAGCCGGACAAAGCCCCCGAAGACCACCGGGTAATCCGTGTGGCCCCGAAAGCCCCAGAAAAATAGGCCCAGGGGTAGCCCTGGGCCAGTTGAGTCAACTTGGGCAGTTTGCGCCGAAAACCTGCCAACCTCAAGGGTCGTGTCCGCGGTTCGTGAGCTTAGCCGTTGCGCCTGTTGCTGCCGCTAGGCATGGTTGGAGAGGGCCTTGCTGGAGTAGGTGTTCGGGCAGCAAAGCGGAGGGAAATGGGCGCAGCGGCTTGTCCGCAGCGCACCGGTTTTTTAGTCCAGAAGTTTCAGGTTAGTCGCAGATTCCTTGCCATCGCGGCCGGTTTCGAGTTCGTACTCGACCTTATCGTTTTCATATAGGCCTTCCAGGCCAGAGCGCTGCACCGCCGAAATATGGACAAACGCGTCCTTGCCGCCCCCTTCTGGTGAGATGAAGCCGAAGCCCTTAGTGGTGTTGAAAAACTTGACGATGCCCTTGATGGCCATGAGTTATCCCTGACATTTGCATTACAGCGTAGCGAGATCGCAGTGTGAACTCCTTCTGATGTTCACCGACCTTGCACAAGCAACAGAGCGGCAAGATAGCGGATTTCAGACCATGCTCAAGTGTCGCGATAGACGTCGGGGCGTCGGGCTGTGTCCAAGCGAGAGGCATGCTGGACATTGACGAGAGATTGATGGCCTGTCCGGGTCCGGTGCGGTGCCACGTTTGACGACGCACAGAGCCAATGTCGCTGGGTCAGATTGTTGCTGTCGGAGTATTCCTGCGCCTGTCCTTACAGGCCGCCATGGGCTCGCCTGTTGCTAGGCCGTAAGTGCGGTGAGATCGGCAATCCCCTTCTCGTATTAGACTAATCTGAGGGCCTTGCTCGCCATCCTCGCCGCGAACTCACGCTTTTTCTGAAAGCCCGCGGCCATCGTTTGCAATTGCTCGACATGCGTCGGGTCGGCCTTGGAAACAGAACCACCCAGGAACGGCGGCTGGGGATCGTATTCCATAGACAACTGGATGAGCCGTGCACGTTCTTCGCCGAAAATTGTAGCCACCAATGCAAGGGCAAAATCGATCCCCGACGTCACCCCCGCCCCCGTTACGCGATTGCGATCCACGACTACACGTTCCTGAACCGGTACTGATCCCAGCACTTCAAGCTGAGACAGTGACATCCAGTGGCAGGTCGCCCGATAGCCCTGCAACAATCCAGCGGCCGCCAGAACGAGGGATCCCGTGCAGACGGATGTAACGAATTTGGCCTGCTCTGCCCTTTTGCGGAGGAAGGTGAGCGTTTCTGCGTCGTCCATCAATGCCAGTTGCCCCGGCCCGCCGGGCACAAAAAGTACGTCAGTCGGCGGCGCATCGTGAAAAGCATGAGTGGCAAACAGGTGCAGGCCTGAAGCGTCTACAAGCCCCCCGCGTTCCTTCCAGACCAAATCGATCGTCACGCCGGGAACGTGAGCGAAGACCTCAAACGGGCCGGTAAGGTCAAGCTGCGTTAGGCGTGGATAGAGGAGCATGGTCACGTGCATGGGCATCATCCAATTGATGGAGTTGCCCAGGCGAGCGGCACCACAAGGTTGCGCTTCCCGATGGTTGCCCATCTCGTTCGCCAGTTACGCAACGACTCAACTATGCCAAAACCTTTACGAACCGCAAGCTGAGCGGCCCCTTCTGGTTTAGGTCACTGTCGGCATCGCGTTATGGTGGCAGAGGCTTTGATAGGGTGAAAACAGACAGGCGGCCTTTGGCAACGATGGGCCAAGGCTGCCATCGCGGCAGCCTTATGGGGGGTCAAGGCGCAGTATTAAGAGCGCTTATCGCGATACTGATCTGTTGGTCGCGCCGGGCTGGCTAAGGCCTGGGACGGGTAAAATTGTCCTCGAAATGCTCCACCATCGCTTCGAAACGTGGTTTGTCCCTTGCAGGAAACGTGATCTCGAAGGCCGAGAAGGTCTGGTGATCGGGCGAGAACAAAACCTTCGTATAAAAGATGGTGTCCTTCCTCTCCCCGCCATAGAAACCCGAAAGGACAAACCAGGAATCACCCCCTGCTCTATAGGTAGTGGTGCTGAGTTGCGCACCGGTTTCTAGCCGTTCTTCGAGGGCCTCGCGGGTCATTCCTTGCGCGGGGCCACCGTAGAGGTTGATGGTGGCCTCTCCGCCGATCTCGCTAAGAGCGATTCCCGGTGTCTCTTCCGCATCGACGATCTCGAACGCACCCAGTGGTAGTGCTGCAGAGAAACCATAGGCGCGGTCCAGGTAGGGCTGCCATCCGCCGCTGGTCTGCGCCAACGCGGCCGGCGTTACGCTCATCGAGGAAGCCAAAAAGACCAACGCAGCCAATCGGAACATCTTTTCCTCCAGGGCAAGGGGACGTTCCTTCAATGTCCTGGGGTACCAGTCCGTTCCTCCGAGGCGCCGGACAACCCGCGTAGCGGAAGTCTCGGCGACAGCCGCCGATCGGCAATGCGCGCCAGTTCGGCCATTGGGCCGCCATAAATGTCCCGAAAGTTGCCGCTGTCCGCCATCGCGTGCCGCCAGAACCGTCAGGATTGAGCGTGGCAACGCGTTCGAGAGCGGCACGGCGTTGACGACTAGGGTCGGCGTCCGGCCACAAAACGAGAAGCCTCTAAAGGGAACCGAGGGCCGAACGGCGTCGAAGGCGACAGGTTGAGCGTGTCTTAAGATTATCCGTGCCGAGATGGTCGCCGAGCATGGGTGAGATGACAGTTGCCCGTCCGGGCGCTGTTAGCCCTACGACTTGGATATCTTGATTGCCCGCGACCCGCGCTGATTACCCTACATATCCGAATTGCCGAGGCATCCAAAGTACGGTCTCGGGCACTAGGATCAGGATGAGCAGGGCGAACAGCAGCACGGCCACGAAAGGCCAGATTTCACGGATGATATCCTTCACCGGAATGCCCGTTACCGCATTCATAACGAAAAGCAGCACGCCATAAGGTGGAGTGACAAGACCGATCATGATGTTGACGGTGACCACAATGCCGAAATGCACCAGATCGATCTCCAGCGCCCGGCAGGCAGGAATGAATAGGGGTACGACGACGAGCAGCAGCGTCGTGGCATCAAAGAAACAGCCAAGAACAAGAAAGATCAAGTTGACGATCAGGAGGAAGACGACGGGCGAAAGCTGTGTGCCGTCCAGCAGGCTGGCGACGGCTGCCGGGACGCCCTCAGTGGCGATGATATAGTTGAAGATGAAGGCGCCGGCGATCAACACCGCGACCACGGCCGTGGAACGCGAGGAGGCGATGAGCGTCTCGACAAGGTCGCGGAAACCCACCGTTCGATAGTAAAAGCTGGCCAGCGCCAGCGCATAGACCGCGGCCAGGGCGGCCGCTTCGGTGGGAGTCGTGGCCCCGCCATAGATTCCCCAAAGCAGAATGACCGGCAGCATCAGGGCTGGTAGAGCCTGCAGGGTCACGCGCGGGAACTGGCGCAACGGGACGATCTCGCCCCGCGGAAAATCACGTTTCTCGCTGACGAAGGCAACGAGCACCATCAGAGCGACGCCCAGCATCAGCCCGGGCGCCACCCCGCCGAGAAAGAGATAACCCACCGAAGTGTCGGAGATCAGCGCATAGATCACCAATGGAATCGAAGGCGGGATGATCGGGCCGATAACGGCCGAGGCACTGGCCACTGCCGCGGCAAAGCCGGGTGGATAGCGGCCGGTCTTCACCATCATCATGGTGACGAGTTTGCCCGGCCCCGCGGCGTCTGCCACCGCAGAGCCGCTCATCCCGGCAAAGACGATGCTGACGAGAATGTCCACCTGTGCGAGGCCGCCCTTAAGCCGGCCAACTAGGGCTTGGCAGAAGGCCAGCAGCCGGTCGGTTACCCCACCGGCATTCATCAGATTGGCGGCAAGGATGAACAGCGGGACCGCCAGCAGCACGAAGCTATCGAACATGCCGTTAAGCATTTGTTCGGCGAGCAGCCCGATATCGGCACCGGTAAACAGCAGGTACCCGATCGAGGCGATGAACATGGCATAGGCCACAGGCACGCCGAATGCGGCCAGCCCGAAAAAGCCGGCCAGCAGGAGGACAAACGGGAGGCTCACAGAATGCTCTCCGATTCACCAGGCGAGGGCGGATTCACCTCATCGCGCCAATGGGCGCTGCAGAGCCTGGCAATCCGCCAGATGCCGGCGGCAATGGCTGAGACGAGAAAGATGAGAAAGATGGCATAAACAATGTCGAACGGCAGGCGCAGCACCGGGGTGCGAACTATCCTCATGAAGCTGATGAAATCGAAGGACGGGCTGAGCGCTATGGCAAAGGCGACAATGGTCAAAGCAGTGGAAGCCAGGGCGAGAACTCGGCGACCGCGTAGCGGCAGGCTCCCCGAAATCAGGTCAAAAGCGATGTGATCGCGCTCGTGCAGAATGAACGAGCACGTCCAGAACACCACCCAGATATAGAGGACTAAGGTGAGTTCCTGCGTCCATGCCGTGGGATTGTTGAGCACGTAACGGGTGAATATCTGGATCAGGAAGGTGCCGAACAGCGCGGCAAACATCACTGCCGCCACCAGTTCGGCACCTCGCCGCATATGCGCCGCGAGGTGCCTTAGCATATCGGCTACTCGACTGCGTTGATGCGGTCGACAATACCCGCCGGCCAGGATGCTGACCACTCTGACTCGAGGTAGGCCTTCTGCACGGTGCTGCGGAACGCTTCGACGTCGGGAGTCGAGACGGTGAGACCCTGCTCTTCGAGGAACCCGACCAATGCGGCCTCATCGGCAATGCGGTTCTCGTTGTTAAAGTCACGGGCTTCCGCAGCTGCCGCGAGGACCTTTTCCTTCTGCTCATCTGAGAGCTCGGCCCAGGTGCTGTTTGCCATGGCCAGGAATATTCCGTCGACCAGGTGGCTGGTCAAGACGATCTGCTTGGTCACTTCGTAGAACTTGGCAGCCCGCACGGTCGGCAGCGGGTTGTCCTGGCCGTCAATGGCCCCGGTCTGGAGCGCGGTATAGATTTCGCCGAACGCGACGGGGAGAGGATTGGCGCCCAGCGCTTCACCCAGGAACAGCCAGGTGTCCGAACCCGGCATGCGCAGCTTGACGCCAGCGAGGTCTGCCGGAGTCTGGATGTCCTTCTCGATGCGCAGGTTGAGCTGGCGTGTGCCGAGATACGCGGCGGTCAGGATCTTGATGCCCATGTCCTGTTCGACCATGCCGAAGAATTCCTGCCCGATCTCGCCGTCAAACACAGCGATCTGGTGGGCGGGATCGCGGATTAGGTAACCGGCGGTGAAAACTGACCAGGCCGGAATTTGGTTGGCAATATCCTGGGCGGAGATCATTGCCATTTCGAGATTGCCGCGCTGCATCGCCACTGGCTCGGTGCCCTGCTTGAACAGCGTGCCATTGAGATGAATCTCGACGTCGAACTCGCCAGGGGCACTCGCTTCGAGCGCGTCCTTGAAGACAGTCAGCATCTGGGCGTGCCAGTCGGATTCGACGGCAGGAGTGGAGATCCTGATCTTGACCGGATCGGCTGCGAATGTCGGCATGATGGTCGCTAGCCCCAAGACGGCGGCGAGCGCCACAAGGGTACGGCGTGTGAAGCGTTGCATTTGGTTCCTCCCATGATGTCGACGACACGCCGACCAAAACTTGCGCGGGACCGCCATTTTCGGCCCGCAGTGTACGAAGACGCCTTCGATGGCTTGTGTGAGTACACGGTGACATGTTACCGATAGTAGTAGAGTTCGACAAGGTCGTTTTTCTCTCTCAGCGCAGGTACTTCGATATGGGCAAGGACAAGCAGTTCGGCATTTTCGCAGCCATGACGACGCCGTTTGGCGTGGATGGCGCCATCGACATAGGTAAGCTGGTGCCCCATGCCCGCGCCTGTATCGCCGCTGGTTGCGCCGGCATTTCGACATTCGGCACTACGGGCGAAGGCCCCTCGATCGGCACCGCTGAGCGACGTTTGGTGCTTGAGGCGCTGCGGGCGGGCGGGATTGATGGTGCGCAGATCGTGCCCGGGATCGCCGTGTCGGCCGTAGACGATGCGGCCACCCATGCACAGGTGGCAGCCGAATTCGGTTGCCATGCATTGCTGGTGACGCCGCCGATCTTCTATAAGGGGGTCGGTTCGGCCGAGGTCACTGAGTGGTACGCGGCGCTTTTGGGAAAGACAGCCGCCGATGGTCCCGGCTATATCCTCTACAACATCCCGCAAGTGACCGGTGTGAAGGTCACGGGGGAGACCATTGCAGCGCTCAGTACGCGCTTTCCAGGGCGGATTGTCGGGGTCAAGGATTCATCCGGCGACTGGGATAACGCCCTGAGCATGTTGCAGTCTTTTCCCGATCTGCACATCCTGATCGGCGACGAGCGCGTCCTTGACAAGGGCGTCGGGCTTGGAGCATCCGGCGCGATCAGCGGCGTTGCCAATTTCCGCGTTGACCTGCTCAATGACGTGTTGGTCGGCAAGCCGGCCAGTGCCGCGCTTGCCCCCCTGGTTGAAGCCATCGTGGAGTATCCGGCTACTCCGGCAGTGAAGGCTCTTGTCGGCCATCTCAGCGGCGATACCGAATGGCAGCGCGTGCGGGCCCCTCTGCGCCCACTCTCCGATGCCGAGGCTGAGCTTTTGGGCCGCCGCTATGATGAACTCTTTGCCAAGGTATCCGCATGAACGAACGGCCGGAATCGGAGCTCTCTGATGGCCCTTCGCGCCCCATGCGCGATTTGGCCTATCGGAACTTCACCGATCGGCTGATGTCACGCGACATCCGCCCCGGCCAGTTCATTTCGCAGCGGGAATTGGTGGCGATGACCGGAATGCCGCTCGGCGCCATCCGCGAACTGGTGCCGCGGCTCGAGGCCGACGGGCTGATCAAGACTGTGCCCAAGCGCGGCATGCAGGTGGCCCATGTGGACCTCGATTTGATCCGCAACGCCTTCCAATTCCGCCTCATGATGGAGCGGGAGGCTGTCGCCGAATTTGCTCGCTCGGCACCCCATGACCTGATTGCCGATGAGCACAGGCAACACCTTGAGATTGCTTCCGAAGCCAGGAAGAAGGTAACGCCCGCCCTGCTGCAACGGGCGCAGACCATGGACTGGCGATTGCACGACCTGATGATAGACCGGTTGGGCAATGAGATTATTTCCAATGCTTATCGCGTCAATTCCATAAAGATCCGGCTCATCGGCTTCGAACGCGTGCGCATGCTGCCGGAGCTGGTGAATTCGGTCATGGCTGAGCACATTCCCTTCCTTGAAGCCGCAATGCGACGCGACGTGAACGGCGCAATTGCCGCCATGGAGGCCCACATCGCGAGCGCCCGCGCCCGCGCGATGCAGTTGTAGTGCGGCACACTTGGTCAGTAGTCGGACCATTCCGTCCCGTGGGACAGGTTTTGCGAAAGTCCAAAGCAGCCGTATCAGTAGCGTAGGCGAACTCTTAGGGGTCTGTTTGCAATAGGACTATCGCTCAGGTAGGCCGGCGGCCCGGAGGCTAGGGATAACAGCGACTCCGTAGGCATCGTCGCACCGGTCAACGCCCTCCTCCAGAGCAGATAGTGTTAGGGTTGGGTTCAACTCGCGAAGCCGCTGGACCATAGCTTTAGCGTCCTCCCTTCGGCCTAGACGCTCGTAGCATGTCGCGAGAGTCATATAGGTGAAGGGCCATTCGTTGAAGGTCGCAAGCGATCTCAGGCACCATTGCACTGCCGTCTCGAGATTACCCCGCATCATTTCGGCCGCGCCCATGCCGTGCAGGCTCACATAGGCGTCAGGAGCACTGGGACCAAGCTCATAGGCGCGCGTTCGAAACCGAAGGGCTTCGTCTGCATCTCCGCTCATCTGATAACCAATGCCGCAAAGATTTAGGATGACTACACTGTTCGGATTTGCCCGAACGGCCTCACGCAAACCCTCGAGCATGGCTACGTTGCGTTCCACCCGATAGAGCACGAAACTGCAGATGGCACGCAGCAGCGGATCATCGCTATTCGCTTTTAGAGCCGCATAGGCCAATGCAATGCAGTTGTCTCGATCACTGTTGCCAAGGGATGGAAGTCGACTGGAGATCCGCTTCTCATAGACCCAGGCTGCATAGGCCGCAGCCAGGCCAAAACCTGGGTCAAGTTCGACCGATTTTTCCAGCAATGCCAGGGCTTGCTCATGCCCTTGCGGAGATGGAGCATAAATCAGAGGCAGAGCCTTGAGATAGTATTCATAGGCATCTAGGCTTTCGGGTGGTTTGCGGCGCACCCTCTCGATCTCCGCAACGCGGATCTTGGGTTCGACCAACCCAACCACAGCTTCGGTGATGCGATCCTGGAAGGTGAAAACCTCAGTGACGTCGCCGTCATATTTCTCCGCCCAGAGCGGTGTACCCGTCTCGGCATCGAGCAACTTGGCCGTTACACGTAGCCGGTTTGCCTCGCGCGTAACGCTACCTTCGAGGGCATAGCGTATGCCCAGCTCGCGCGCAGCTGCGAGTGCATCGCTTCCTCTGTCCCTCAGCGCAAAGCTTGCGCTGCGGGAGAGCACACCAAAGGTCCGAAAGCGCGAGAGGGCAACGATGAGATCATCAACCATACCGTCCGCGAACGATGTGCTTTCGGCCCCACTGTCGTGATTGGTGACGGGGAGTACTGCGATCAGAGGCGGCCCACGCAAAAGCACGGGTGCTGCTCTAGCAACGAGGCGGTAGCCGACGCGAGGGACAGTGATGATGAAACTATCACCATCATCGCCCAAGGCCCGGCGCAGCGCCGATATCTGCACACTTAAGTTGCTCTCTTCGACAATTAGGCCAGGCCAAGCGCATTCCATCAGCTTGTCCTTGCTGACGGCCTCACCCTTTGCTTCAACCAAGGCCGCGAACAAGACAAATCCCCGCTGGCCGATCGGGAGCGTGCGTCCATCGCGCGTCAGTTGACGGCGATCATGGTCCAGCGTGAATGGTCCCGAGGTTGCGCGCATGGGCCTGAGCATAATCCGTTTTCGGAAGAATTCGACTCCTTCAAAAGACTCGAACCCCCGATGGCTGGAAGGCTCCTGCACCGAAACCAGAGGAGACTTCGATGACAAACCGTTCCCGCCTAGCCATCACCTTGGCCACCACGCTCGCGTTTTGCGCAGTGCCCATAATGGCCATGGGGGAGGACGCCCATATCGCATACCAGGACATCGGCGAAACCTATGGCTTCATGCCTTCCTTTTTCTCGCAGTTCCCGCGCGAAGAACTCGCCAATGTATGGGGAGCCTTTACGGCTCACCAGATGAACCCTGATCTGGCAATAAAGGGCGACCTCCGGGAACTCATTGGTGTTGCCGTCGCTGCACAGGGCCCCTGCCCTTCCTGTCTCTATTTCCATATTGCCGCCGCGTTGGCCAACGGCGCCTCTGAGGGCGACATCCTGATGGCCATCGCAGTGGCCCAGGCTACTGGGCAAGTTCATGCAGGTATTTCAACCGCTCAGGTAGCGTCGATGGAATTCCGACGGACTACAGATCTTGTTCTGTGGGGCGACGCGTCGACGGTGGCGTCGCGCAGCCCGTCTGCCGGGTTCTGTCAGCGCCTTGTGGCAGCCACGGTCCACCTTCAAGGTTTCTGCGGGGAATAGCCACGCTCAGGCGATAGTCGCTCGCCTGAGAGATGTAGGCCGTTCAGCAGGGAGACGGTCGCTACTCAAAGCGGCCGTTCCAAGTCCACAATTCAATGGCGAACCCGGCGGGGCAAGCCGCCTGTCCGCTTCCAGAATGCTTCGGCTGACGTGAACGTCGTGGGCAAGGCTTGGGCCGGCAGCAATCTGGCCTCTCTTGGGTCGGGGTAAAACAGTGCTCGTGTTCTGCCGGTGTGAAGATCAAGATCAGCACTTTTGTCGCCGGTCCCACCATGCTCGATATTGATCCAGCAAAGAACCGTCGCCCGATAAGTTGGAGATCACCTCTGATGCTCGGGCCAGCCTTCTGGCACTGCGACCAACACTCCGCCCCGGTGCCGGCATATGGGAACGTTCACCAACCAACCATCGTGCTTGGATGTCTTACGCCGAGACGACGAGCTCGCAAGTCGTGTCAGCAATTCTCCCGAAATTGTAAGGTTGAATGAGAACTTGGCGGGGCGCACGTCGGCATGACCCGCGCTCTTGCCGGAGACGACGATGGTGCAAATGTTCGGAACACTTGTCGTGCACTGACGAACCCAAACGCAGACCGTCCAGTGCCCAGAGGGTCACCAAGCATTGGATGCAGGCATGCCGAACAGCTTTTCCAGTGCACTGTCTGCTTCATTCACCTGAAAGGCATTGTCTTCGAGCGCGTCTACAACATCGATCCGGATAAGGGTTATCTGCCGGCGGGGTCAACAACCACGATCTGTGCCGCGAGCGATGCCTCTGCTCTTGGGTGGGTGGGGATCGGCCAGCCCCGCTGTGTTCCGTTACCTGCTTCGATCACTACCTCGGCGTATATGCCAACCTCGCTTGCCATTTGTGCCAGAAGCATCGCCGCCAGCGCCGCCTCGCAATGGGTGGCATATCGACCATGAGTTTTGCTCTGATGGATCACCTGCCAGCCACACGCTAAAGGCGTCACAAGAAACCTGTCCCGGACCATCGCACCTCCTAACCGCCGGCGATTGCAAGCGGGACAGCGCCAACCGCGCGCGCTGGAATGTGATCCACAGGGATCTCGCGACGCAGTTCCAGAGCATCCCACACCTGTACTAAGGCATGGCGCAGGGTGGCTACCATGGTATCATCGTGCAGCGGGGAAGGCGTTATGCGAAGCCGTTCGGCGCCCTTAGGGACCGCGGGGTAGTTGATCGGTTGAATGTATATGCCATGCTTTTCCAGCAGCATATCGCTCGCTGTCTTGCAGCGCCGTGCATCGCCAACCATCAGTGGTACAATATGGGTGCTGGTGGGCATCACCGGGAGCCCAGCATCGATAAGGGCGTTTTTTGTCAGCTGCGCTTGTCGCTGATGTTGCGTGCGCTCCACCGTGGAGACTTTCAGATGCTCGATTGCAGTCCGTGCCGCAGCGCACAGCGCGGGCGGCAGGGCCGTGGTAAAAATAAACTCTGGTGCATACGAGCGCACCGCATCGATGAGGGCGCTGTTGCCCGTAATGTAGCCGCCCATGACGCCAAAGCCCTTGGCAAGGGTGCCCTCCACGATGTCGATCCGGTCCATCTGCCCGTCGCGCTCGGCAATGCCAGCGCCGCGAGGACCATACATTCCGACGGCGTGAACTTCGTCGATGTAGGTGAGGGCACCGAACTCTTCGGCCAGATCGCAAATAGCGGCAATCGGCGCCACGTCGCCATCCATCGAGTAGACGGACTCAAAGCAGATAAGCTTGGGGCGGTCGGAGGCAGCACGCAGCAGAAGCTCACGCAGATGCGCAAGGTCGTTATGCCGAAAGACCTGCTTTTGTGCACCAGATTGGCGCACGCCCTGTATCATCGAGGCATGATTGAGCTGGTCGGAAAAAATGATGCAGCCAGGAAGGAGCCGCGCGATGGTCGAAATGGCTGCCTCGTTGGAAACAAAGCCTGAGGTGAAAACAAGCGCGGCTTCCTTGCGGTGCAAGTCGGCAAGCGAACGCTCGAGCTCGACCAGCGGGCGGTTGGTCCCCGAGATATTGCGGGTACCACCTGCTCCGACGCCCAGGCGCCCGGCCGCTTCTTGCATGGCCGAGATAACCTTCTCGTTCTGGCCCATCCCCAGATAGTCGTTGGAGCACCAGATCGTGATCTCCCGCGCATTGTCCGCGGCGTCCCGATAGATGGCGCGCGGGAAGCGTCCGGCAATGCGCTCAAGATCGGCAAAGACCCGGTACCGCTTTTCTTGCCGGAGTGTGTCGACGGCGTCTTGGAAAATTGCTCGATAATCCACTTGCCCCTCCCCTGACCCCGAGATGTCCCCCACGGATTCAACTCGGCAAATCAAACTAACTGGGGGCGCCAAGCAGGGGTATCGACCAAGGTCCCCCGAAAATGGGACCAATAGTCCACTTCAGGGCTGATAAGGCCCCCAAAAGCCCGGCTGCCGCTTCTCGCTCAGCTAAAGCTGCACTCATGGAGCGAACAGAGAATAAGCGGCTCTCAGCAGCGCTGCGGCTCATCCTCTTGATCGATAGACCAGTGCCGACACTGGACCATGGTCCGTTGGCGAACCTGCGTAGCGGAAGTAATTTCTCCAGAACGATTGGGTTCTCCTAACGTCCGGCCAATGCGTTCTATGCCGGCAACGACTCCCGACCGACGCTGCTGCTGGTGCCTGACGATAAGCCGCAGATGGCCATTCCAAAGCACCTGCGCGCATTGGGCTGGCAGTATTTTATCACCACCGTTTCAGGTGATGAGCTGATCGGTGGATCGCCTTGGGTGGTGGACGAGCTTCTCCATCGCGACGGCTATCTCTTAGTACAAGCCCCTACTCCGGCGCCTGCAGGATGATAGACCAGGATCGGGGCGTCTTCCTATCTTGCGCAGCACTGAGCCAACCATGGTTCAAAAGTGAGGGTCGCGCAACTTTGCCACCCGGTCGTGAGGGCGATCTAAGGAGGTCTCAAATGAAACGAACAGCGATTGCTATTGCAGCAGTTCTCGCAAATGCCGGGGCAACCGCAGCTCAGGGCGACGTGGCGCTGGGAGAGCAGATGTTTAACGACAGGTGCGTTAGCTGTCATGTAGTGGGCGAGGGGATCAAGAGCGGCCCTCATCTGAACAACCTAATTGGTCGCCAAGCCGCTTCGTTGGATGGATTCCAGTATTCTGACGGTATGATCGAGGCTGGGGAGGCTGGGGTGGTCTGGGATATCGAAACGCTCAGCAAATTCATCACCAAGCCGCGCAGCGTAGTCAATGGCTCGAATATGGCCTTCACGGGGTTGCGGAACCCCGATGACGTTGCCAACGTCATCGCATATTTGGCGACGTTTTCCCCGCCATAGGCCCACGCCCCAACTGAATTAAATAGCCCTTGCGCCGAAAATGGGCACCAAGCTCAGTGATTGCTTGATCCCGGCACCTGATCAGCGCTCTCAGTGCATGCTTTTGGCACAGCACCTTCCTTTCCCCGACGCCTGGAGGCTGATTGTGCTGTGCCAAGATGATGCATAACGCAGCCCCAAGGCCCTAGCCCCACCCTAGCTAGAAACCGTCGGTTCTGGACCGTAATGGGATTTTCTATAATTGTGCCGACCTCACTCGAATGAGATAGCACTTCGATGAAGGTTGGCGTTTTCTGTCACTCCGCGCGGAGTGGTTTCATTGCGGAGATGCAGAATCCGACGTTAGGTCTGGTGACGCTGTATCCGTTTGCGGGGTGGAGTATTTATCCGTGAGCTCGACGAACGGGGGAGGTATGTCGCGGACTTTCGAATTCGAGGAATTTCAGCTGAACCTTGATCAACGTCAATTGCGGCGTAACGGTACAGTGATCAAGCTCAACCCACGGTATTTCGACGTACTTGTGCTGCTGCTGAACAAGCAAGGGCAGTTGGTCAGCAAGGACGACTTCTTCGAAATAGTCTGGAACGGCGTGGTAGTCGGCGACGAAGCGCTGACGCAGTGCATTAAGACACTCCGGCGAGTGCTGGGTGATGACGTCCGCCAGCCGCGTTTCATCGTAACAGTGCCCAAGCATGGTTATCGATTTATAGCCCCGGTCTCGGCTGGCGACGCCGGGCGCGGCGAGACCGCCGCGGCACAACGGCAACTACAGACGCAGACGGGCTTCCTGCCAACGGTGGAAATCGCACTGGCAGGAATGATCGGCGGAGCGGGCGCCGGCCTCCTTGGTGGGCTAATCTATGGCTACGCCTTAGCCCTTGCGCGGGCTACCCCAGCGACGGGGGCGGTGCTGGTCCTTGTCTCTGTTGTGATGCTGTGCGTGCTGGTCGGGAGCCTGGGGGGCCTGTTTGTCAGCATCGGTCTAGCGCTGGGCGGCCGGATCTCGCACCCGTGGCAGGCGGTGATGGGCGCGACCGCAGGCGGGCTAATCGTGGGCAGCCTGTCCAACCTCATCGGACATGATGCTTTCGCCTTGGTGCTAGGGGTTGCACCGGAGAGGATTACGGGCGCATGGGAGGGGGTGGTGTTGGGCGGTGCCATCGGACAGGCACTTATTTTCGGCGGACCTGCCATCCACCAGATTGGCCGGACTGCAATCGCCTGTGCCGTGGCTTCGGTGCTGATTGTCTCAGTCGGTGGTCAGATGATGGCGGGCAGTCTCGACAGCCTGGCAGCCGCGCTGCTTGCGTCCGACCTCCCACTGGGTCGGCTGCGCCCTTTCGTGCCGCTAGACCGGCTGCCACTTTCCGCAGAATTGATGCTTGCCGCGGTGGAAGGGCTGGTGTTTGGCGCCGGCCTCGCGGCCGGGCTGTGCGGCTGGAGAAAAACGCGCCATCTCACACAACACTCACATTTTCATCATGCCAGCATCGGCACCCACGCGATAAGTCTGCCAGATACTGTCCCATGGAGGACCATTATGGCGACAGAGATAGCAGGTTGGCTTGTACGATATCGTTGGCGGATGGCTCGCTGGCTAGCAGCGGCGCTGGTGCTGCTGCTGCCCTTTCTAGCCATGCAACTATCCGATGAGATGAACTGGGGCGCTGAGGATTTCTTGTGGCTGGCCGCCATGCTAACCAGCTTTGGATTAATGTTCGAAGTCGCGCTCACGTGGAACGCCAGCCTATTTTACCGCGCGGGCCTAGTGGTTGCACTGGGAACCAGCTTCCTGCTGATCTGGGTGATCGCGGCAGTCGGCGTGATCGGCAGTGAGGGCAACAGCTTCAATCTGCTTTATTTTGCCACTTTGGGCGGGGGCGCACTAGTATCAGCGCAAGCACGGTTCGCGCCCGAGGGTATGGTGCGAGCATTGTTGGTTGTAGCAGCCGGCCAGATCGCCGTTGCCGCAATTGCGCTGATTGCTGGGGCGGGGATCATCCAAGCCACCACAATCCTGCGTCTCATCTCTGCTACCGGGTTTTTCACCTTGTTATGGCTCGTGGCTGCGGCCCTGTTTCGACGCGCCACGCATGAAGAGGTTCCATTCTGACTACGAACTCGGCGGTCTGGTTCGCGCCAACGCCTTCGACATCTTTCCCAGGCCCGGCGGGCGCAGGGTCTCACAGCGGTGTTCGAAGCCTCCAGCGAGCTACTCATCAGGCGGGTCGCTGCCTGGGCAGGAGCAGTGACTGTTGCAAAGGCCGAGTACGGCGACGGCCATAGTGACGGGAAGGGAGAAGGTCTTCGTCGTTGGATGGTCCTCGTTGCGATGCGCTGTTTTGATGAGGACCTATTAGCCAAGCCAATTTAACGCCGGCGTGAACCACTCCTTTAGGCGCAGTTCACTTTCAAATGTCGTAGCTCTCAGGGGATGAGGCCTGGAATGCGGAGTAGACGCGCAAATATCCAATTAGCGGATCTTGTCTCCGTGCTCAGCGCGACGCGCATCGCGGTCATTGTGGACCAGGGCGGCTAGCAGTGCAGCAGGCAAGCTCAGGCAAAGTAGTGCGCAAACGATCAGAATTGCGGTCATGGGTCACTCGGGGGGGGGGGTAGGTTTGGTTTGGTTTGCTCAGTTAACTTCCAAAAACCCAGTCCGTTCCAATCCACTGCAACGCCGGCCGCATCCTCTTCAGGGCGCCTGCAAAATGCTTATTCGGCTGGCCGACCCGAATATGCGTGTCCGGCGTTGCTGCGAACGGTTTACGGCCCACATACCCTTTATCAGCCTTTCGCCACTAATGCAGCTTGCGAGACCGACTTGCCGTTGAGATGTCTGAACAATTCCATCTCCCTTCAGCCCCTCGGACGTCGGAAATTTCACCGAGCGGGTGGCGAGGGTCAGCGGGCTCAGTCAGGCACTTGCTTCTCGGCGCCCACAAGGGCAAGTGCAATTGACCGAAGACGCTCTTGCAGAAAGCGCATTCGAGTAATGTCACTTTGAAGGCCGATGTAATGCGTTACTTCTCCTGATGGATCCTTCACAGGGGTAAGAGAAAGCCGATTCCAGAACGACGTTCCATTCTTGCGATAGTTGATCATGTCAAGGAGAAGATATTCGCCATTTGCGATTGCAGCCCTCATTTGCATGACTGCGTCGCGGCTAGTGTCGGGCCCTTGCAGAAAACGGCAATTGCGCCCGATGACGTCGGCCCGCTCATAACCGGTCATCTTCTCAAAGCCGCGGTTCACGTAGACAAGTGGAGCGTCCGGCGCGCGAATATCCGACAGCGTCAGAGCTTGTACTGAGGGGTCGAGCCTCGAGTCCGATATTTTGTGTCCAGCAAGAACATGCTTGAAAGGCGGCATAGGTCCACAGAAGTATGACAGGTGCAGGCTCTATAGCTTGCCACGGCTCAGACATCAAACCCGCATACGAAAGCCAGCATCGGTCCGTGCGCAAATGCCCACTTCTGTCAGCTCTCGATTAGTTCGGCGGGTAATTGATGGTATAACCCATCTGCGGTCAGGTCGCTAATTTTTGCCGGGTTCCCATCGGCAGCACGGCAACTTCGACGAGGCCGTCGTCTGCCATATGCGGGTACTAGGCTTTATGCCCGGAGCGCCGGAAGTGATCTGGTGCTATACCGCCATCGCTGTGGCGCATTTGTCTGCCGCTCGCTTTGAACAGGCCCTCGTCTGGGCGCTGCGCGCGCGCGACGACCATGATGGCTTGGAATGGACACAGACCACCCTCGCAGCCGCCTTTGCCCATCTTGGCCGTCGATGAAGCGAAAGATGCACTGCGGATCGTGACGGCTGCACGGCCGGACGACGATTGCGGAGTTTTTTGGACGCAACCAGAGGCCACCCCACACTGGCTTTCTAGTCGAGGGCCTTGTCAAAGCCGGCATTCCGTGGGCCTAAAGCGGATCGCGGAACAAGTCTCATTTCCACATGATTGCGAGCCAATCAACCAGGGCGCTCCACGAACTGCGGGCGCTCACGGGATCGATGACAGCGAAGTTCAGCTCCGGAGCGGGGTCGGATCCTGAACGGAGGCCTTCTTAGGTTACTACCCAGAAACCGGACTGACAGCAAACGGCCCCCAAGTTGCTCTTAGGGCTCCTGCAACAGTGGATAGCGGGGAGGCGATCGGCAATCTCCAGCAGCTGGGTGTGCCCTGATGCCTCTCCCTCCAACAATTTGCTGCGTCAGAGCATCGTACCGACCCTGTCTCACTTAACTGGCTACGCTGCTAATTTGCGCACCGGGCTGGAAACGAGCTATAATCCGGCCGCGACGAAGTCATTGCCGGGTGATGCCGGAAAATGGGCGTTGCTTTCAACCTGCATTTCTCAACGATACCCATCCGAACCGGCAAGCATGCCAGCTTCACGCTTACGCCGCTGCGTATACATGGTAGGGGAAAGTCATTCTGCCATTGAAACGGATGATGCCGCCAACCGTTAAAGGGCAGCCTTACACAATCGGGCCCTTTAATGGCTAAGCGTCCACCCAGAGTTGAGGTTGTCCAGCGGCCGAACGCGCCTGATCAGGGCAATACTGGCTTACCTGACAAGCCGCTGGTCAACGGCGAAGCACCCGCGGATGCACCTGTAGTCGATACGCGCCGTGCCCTGTTGGAGCTCATCAGGGCCATTGGTCGGGATACGCGCAAGCTCTTTGCATGTTTAGCCCCGACACTGCGCTCGGCACTGGTTAAGTTGCGGAACTTGATGACGTCGGGCATCAGCGTGGCTCGGGCAAAATTCCGCAACCGAAGCCGCGAGGACGCGACCTCGCACCTGCCCCAGGCTCAAGCCGGCAACCGGACAAGTGGCGACAATCTCGTTACCAGCAGACCCGAAGACCGCGCCGGGCTGCGCCAAAAACTATTGCTGAGCGGTGCACTGGTCGGTTTGCTTGCCGTCGTGGCGCTTGCCTCGCTTATGGTCTGGGCCCTCCACGATGTGCCCTTCGAGCGGATCGCATCGGGCCATGCGGACAACAAGGTTATCGCATTGACGACAAACGACGGCCAACCGCTCATCCAACGCGGCCCCTATCAGGAGGCGGCTGCGCCGAGGGACGAATTTCCCGATGCGTTGGTCGAAGCGGTCCTTGCAATCGAGGACCGCAGGTTCACCGAGCATTGGGGCATAGACGTTTTCGGCATCGCTCGCGCTTTGGGGCGCAACGTATCGGCGGGCCAGGTGCTTGAGGGCGGCAGTACGATCACCCAGCAACTGCTCAAAATACTGTACTTGGACCAGGAACGGACACTTAGACGCAAGGTCCAGGAATTGTTCTTGTCCCTGTGGCTGGAGAGCCGACTTTCCAAGGACGAAATTCTCACGTTGTACCTAAACAATATCTATCTGGGCGCGGGTGCGACCGGAATGCCGGCCGCTGCCCGTGTCTACTTCAATAAGGCAGTGGGAGACCTCACGATTGCCGAGAGCGCTCTGCTCGCCGGCCTCATTGCATCGCCTTCCTCGCTGAACCCGATCAAGAACCTCGATGGTGCCCGCGATCGGGCCGCAGTTGTACTACAGGCGATGCAGGATGCAGGCTTCCTTGACGAAGATGCCGCAATGCAAGCTCAACTTAACTCGGCGCAGCTTCAGCCGCAACGACCCGAACTGGGCACCGGAACATGGTTTGCCGATTGGGTGATGCAGGAAGCACAGGAGACATCTGGTCAATTCCTCGGCAGCGTCAAGGTCACGACCACACTTGCGCCCGACCTGCAGTATATTGCCGAGCAATCGGTCCGCTCGGTGATGAGAGACAATGCCGTCGCCTCGGGCGCCACCCAGGCGGCTATGGTGGTCCTGGCTCCGGACGGAGCCGTCGTCGCCATGGTTGGCGGGTTGGACTATGCGGACAGTGAGTTCAACCGCGCGCTGGCGATGCGACAGCCAGGCTCTACCTTCAAGCTCTTCACCTATTATGCAGCGCTCAAGCTGGGTGCGACGCCCGACAGCCGACTGGACGATACTCCCATTGAGATCGATGGGTGGGCACCACAGAATTTTGATGGCGAGTACGCTGGACGGGTCAGCATGGCCGAAGCCTTTGCCCGATCGTTGAATGTAGCGACGGTAGGCTTGGGCATGGAAGTAGGCCTGCCTAACGTTATTGCCGCCGCGCGGGAATTGGGGATTGACGCCCCCTTGCAGGAAACTCCTAGCCTTATTCTTGGCGCATCCGAGGTCAGTCTTCTGGACATTACTGGTGCGTATGCATCGGTACGGGCAGGGATTGCACCTATCGAAGCCTACGGGATAGCAACATTCGAAGCCCCTAACGGTCGGCCCTTTACTATCGGCCCGCCCGTAAGAGCGGCGCTCCCGCTGGGAGCGGTTCAGGCGCCTATGTTTTCTTTGCTCCAGCTGGTCGTGGAAAGAGGTACAGGGCAAGCAGCCCTTCTTGATCGTCCGGCGGGGGGCAAGACCGGCACCAGCCAGGATTATCGCGACGCATGGTTTATCGGTTTCGACGGCAACTACACGGTGGGGGTTTGGGTGGGCAACGACGATGGAACCCCCATGGATGAGGTCACCGGCGGCCAGTTGCCCGCCATGATCTGGCGCGCCTTCATGACCGATGCAGTACCTCCCGCTGGATCGACGTTGACGCTGGCCCCGGAAGAAGGTGCAAACCAAGCGTCTGATTTGAACGCACCGCACTGCAACATACAACTTTGTGCCCAGTCCTACCGGTCCTTCAGGGCGTCAGATTGCACATTCCAGCCCTATTCAGGCCCGCGGCGCATCTGTGAAAAATGACGCTCGGATCCCGGGATGCGTCGGTAATGGCCAAGCCCTATTTGCATCCTTCATCACCCGTCGAGGATAATGCTGCCCACGTCTGATACAGGAATTCTTCCCTGCGCTGTGAATGGCGATGGCGTCCTTTGCCACTGGGCAGTGGTGGGTCGCCTTGGCCTTTGATATATGTTCATAGTCTGTCGCCGTCTCGCTGCCTCGCCAGCGCCCAACGTCAACAGTGGGGTCGGAGCCTCGGGGTTTTTTCACCGAACATTTCAAGGCTGAGTCTCCCGGTCAGCCCGCCCGAAACGGTGATAAGGTCATGGTCGCAATGTGGGCTCATCATGCGCAGGTTGATGTTCCAAGTTAATGACTCATTGTGACCGTGCGCTCACAATGAACGTCGGAGATGGACAAGTTCACGAATGGGAAAGCAGACCACCCCAGAAGCCCCCAAGGAGGATGTCTGGCGACATGCGATCGAGCGAGCCAAGCTGGGGTTGTGGGACTGGGACCTGCGAACAGATCACTGCTACTATTCAGCAAGCTGGTTTGAAATGCTGGGCTATGCCGAAGGCGAGTTGGCCCAAACCAGTGATCTGTGGCTAAACCTCACGCACCCTGACGATAGGGAACGGGCCATCCGCAGTGGCGAAGGCCACCTGTCCGGTGCTGTCAGCAATATCGAAACCGAGCTGAGGCTGAGACACAAGTGCGGAAGCTGGATCTGGGTTCTTGATCGAGGGGGAGTGATCGAATGGGACAGCGAAGGGCGTCCAGTGCGCGCTGTCGGCGTTCAGACTGATATCACCAGGCAGAAAGAAATTGAAGGCGAGCTGGCGCAAGCGAACGAACAGAACCGCTTGGCTCTGGAGGCAAGCGGCCTAGGAAGTTGGCATTTCGACGTCGACACGCAACTTAGCTTCTGGGACACCCGAACGAGAGAGATTTTCGGCCTGGAGCCCGATGCCGGAGTGGTGCCACGGGGGACGTGGCAGAACTTCTTGCATCCAGAGGACAAACAGCGCGCTGAGCGTGAACACAACCTTCCGCTGACTACCCATCTCCCAAGCAAGGTCAGCTACCGCATCACACGGCGAGATGGGACGGTCCGCCATGTTGAGACCCTCTGCATTTTCCTGCAGGTGTCCGGGACCTCTGGGCGGCTCGTTGGCACCACGCGTGACACAACCGATGAAGTTGAGGAGCAAAGAAAGCTCGCGCTAGCAGCAAGCCAGGACAGCCTCACTGGGCTACTGAATCGCTCAGCCTTTGGGGTCGAACTGAGTAAAAAGATCAGTTGCGCTGGCTCCGAGCCTTTCGCCCTTTACTACATCGATCTTGATTACTTCAAGGCACTGAACGACTCGCAGGGTCACGCCGCTGGCGATGCCGCACTCAAGCAGATTGCGGCCAGCTTTCGCGAAGCTTTCCCCAAGGCGCTTTTGGCTCGCCTGGGTGGCGACGAGTTCGCGGTCGCCCTCGCCCTTTCAGACGCCGAGCCCTCACGCGCAGCGGGAACCATGCTGGGGGCAGTTAGGCAAGTGACACAGCTCGGGGTCGGGGCCTATCATCCACTTGGAGCAAGCATCGGTGTTGCTGTGATTGCTTCTGAAAAAATAGAACCCGCAGACGCATTGGCGCGGGCCGACGATGCCTCCTATGCCGCCAAGTCAGGCGGCCGGAACCGCTGGATGTTGGAGAGGGACATCTCGCAGGGCTCTGGCTTAACCGCAGGGCGCCTCGTCGCAAATCTGGCGATTGCGATGGACGAAGGGCGCGTGCAGCTATTCGGGCAGGAGATCCGCTCCCTGGATCAGCCAGAGGTACCAACTGGCCGTGTCGAGGTACTGGCTCGATTGGTATCTCCAGCTGGCAAACTCATCTCCCCGGCTGAGTTCATTCCTGCAGCCGAGCGCTTCGGCATGGCCGCTGTTCTTGATCGTCACATCATTCGCCTGGCGTTGAAACAGATCGGTAATCGACCCGGGGGGAGCCTGGAAATTACGCTTGGCATAAACCTCTCAGCACACACGCTGAGTGATCCCTTGCTTTGGGAGTTCGTGGAGCTATCAGCAGGAGAGTCTGGTGCTTCCTTGCGTCATTTGGTTTTTGAGATCACGGAAACGGCGGCCTTGACCAATGTCGAGGCGGCGGAGCGCTTCGTTCGCAAGGCCAGAGAAAAGGGCTGTCGCGTCAGCCTGGATGACTTCGGCGCCGGGATGAGCTCCTTTTCTTACCTCCGACGCTTTCCGGTCGACAGTATCAAGATTGACGGATCCTTTATCGAAAACATTGCCACCAGCCAGTTTGATCGGGAGGTCGTCCGCTCGATCTGCGGGATTGGCAAAAGCCTGGGACTTGTGGTTGTCGCCGAGCGCATAGAACACCTCGAAACCCTGCCCATACTGGCGGATTTGGGGGTTAGTCTAGGACAGGGCTTTGCAATGCACCGTCCAGAACCTTTGGATCAATTGCTCGGCAGAATATCTCCTTATCCGCCTGGAGGGCCTGGATGCGACCGTAATCGTAAGTATTGAGGGACACTCTTAGCGGGAAAGCTGCTGCCTGGAGAATAGCTACCTAGAACACCTTTCTTACCGCTCCTGCCATTGCATTGCGGGGAGGCTACCACCGCTGAGTTTTTCGCCATGATCGAGGCCGTTGCTGATGGGGAGTGGACCGACATCAACAGCCCAAGACGCAGGTGGCTACGAAACGTCATTATCCCCAGCCCAGCCCAGCCCAGCCCAGCGCTGTCCTGTAGGAGGACCAGTGTGGCCGCTTTCAGGAGTTGGTTGGCATCGTGGGATGTCGAAAAGGGTTCGAAAGCTGATGGTGCTTATACCGTAGGTAGGTTTGCGGATGGTTCAGCTTTCCAGTGTGGGTTGCGAAGGGTTGAGGACCGGGATTAACAATTTCTATGTTTCTGCCGGTCCCTGCAGCCCTGGAGGTGGCACCCCATCCTTTTCCGGATCACGACCCAGGCGCCTGTCAAGCCAGCGCATCACCGGGGTGACGGTAAGTCCGTGCATAACAACAGACATGATGACCACCACCGATAGGATGGTCCAAAGGCGGTCCGCGTGCTCAAACTCTCCATGGTTGAGGCCGTAGGCCAGATAGTAGAACGAGCCCACGCCGCGGATGCCAAAAAAGGCAATGGCAAATTTCTCGCCAAGCGTGGCTGGGGCGCCGATCATACCGATAAGGCCAGCAACCGGACGAACGACAAAGAGAATAAGAACCGCTGCGAGAAGCTCGGTCCAGCCGACAGGCGCTGGCAGACCCGTCACGAGAGAACCGCCAAAGGCTAGCAACAGCACCATCATGGCGATGCGCTCGACCTGCTCGGTGATGTCATGCATGTCGCGCTGAAACTCGTGATCTCGATGGGCACTGCGCAGTGTCAGGGCAGTAACGAACACAGCGAAGAAGCCATAGCAATGGATCAGTTCCGATACCCCATACGATATGAATGTGGCCGCTATGGCGATCAAACCGTCTCCGGTCTTCGCCAAAGTATCACCGGGCATTTTGAAGGTCAGCCAGCCGAACAGACGGCCAATTAGCCAGCCGCAGCAAATGCCTGCAACGATCTCCCATACGACATTAAAGCTCAGCCAACGAACGAACCAATCTTCGCCCGTAGTGGCAGCCAGGCTTATGGCAACCGCCAGATGGACGAAGGGAAAGGCAAGGCCATCATTTAGGCCTGCTTCTGAGGTGAGCGCAAAGCGCACCGTATCTTCACCGCCTTCCGAGGGTGCCCCAACCTGAACATCGGCGGCAAGTACAGGATCGGTTGGTGCGAGGCTTGCAGCCAGGAGCAGAGACGCCAATAGCCCAATGCCCAGGACCCACAGGCCGACGCCCATGATCGCAACAATGCTCAAGGGCATGGTAATGAGTAGCAGCCGCCAGGTCATGCCCCACTGCTTGAACGAGAAAATCCGATCTATCTTGAGGCCCGCGCCCATCAGCGCGATAATCACGACAAACTCGGTCAAACGCTCGGTTATGTAAGGATGGGCTCCAGGAGAAGGGTCAACGCCCCCATGTTGCATGCCGAAAATAATCGCGCCAATGATGATGCAGACGATGGGAAGTGATATCGGCAATCGACGGAGCGCCAGAGGCAGCCAGGCAACCAGGGCTATTAAGAAGCCTGCTCCGGTCAGCACGACGATGTAGGGATCAGGCGACCAGTCAATCATGTGCGGTTTCCCTGTTGCTAGCACATAATGCGTGATGCACCGCTGCGCTCCATGACAAAGGCTCTGGCGTCTTCTGCTCTGGCATCTTCTCGGTGCAGACTGCCATGGTCGGGTACACAACGGGCGCTGGCCGCTGACGTGTGCGTTTTCCGGTAAACAAGGTCGCTTTGGTTCTATCAGAGGAAGCTATAGAAATGGCTGAAAACAGGCGCCAGTACTGGTAGCGGAATTGCAGTCGGGTCATCGGCACCGGCCACCCGAGACCACGTCTGGGTCGTTTGTTCTGAGGCCGCTTCGGCTCCAAAAGACATGTAATGTGTGTATCACAGCATGACCCTGCTGCAGCAGGAAAGCCTGCCTGGAACGTCTGCACGCAGGGTGGGCGCCAGCGCGCCATGAAGGTCAGACAGGTTTTGGTCGATCCTTCTTTCTCGACCGGGAAGGCCGGATGAGAGACCCTGCGCTCTTCGACCTCGCGATCGATAGCGAGCTTGCAGGCCGCGATCTGGTGCCGACCAAAATCAGTACGCCCCCGGCCGACCCAATATCCGTGCCAGATCCATGGTGGTTCAGCGGAAGTTCAGGTGATCGGTTCAAAATCACTGTCAACGCAGAAGGCAGTCTGTTCGCCCCGCCGGTGACCTCAGCGGGCAAAGGTTAGGTGGATGGTGCCGCTTTCGGCGGTCTCGGATTTGACTTTTGGCAGGCGGGCTTCGAGGCCGCGCTGGTTGTCCCACAGGCGAACGCCGCCGCTGAGGATGATGGGCACGATGGCGACATGCAGGTAATCGACAAGGTCGGCTTCGAGATAAGCGCGCACGGTTGTGGGGCCACCGCCGATGCGGACATCCTTGCCGCCGGCGGCGGCTGTGGCGCGCGCGAGTGCATCTTCGATGCTGGTGTCGATGAAGTGGAAGGTGGTGTCGGAGACTGCCAGCGTAGGGCGCGGGCTGTGGGTGAGGACGAAGACCGGGCAGTGGAATGGCGGCTCATCGCCCCACCAGCCCTTCCAGTTCGGATCGTCGGGGAAGTTGTGGAGGCCGAACTTGCCGGCGCCCATCACTTCAGCGCCAATGTTCTCGAAGTACGCGCGGGCGTAGGCTTCGTCGAGGCCGGTGGTGCCAGCACCCGAATTGTCGTGGAATACACGCTCACGGAAGGTGCGGGTGGCGACATAGGCAGCGGTGAGGCGCCCCCAATCGTCGCCGAATGGCTTTTCAGGGGTGATGTCGGTGGTGGTGGCAAAGCCATCAAGAGAAATCAGCAGGTCGACGCGAACGGGCATGGCGGGCTCCAGCTGTACAATTATTAGTAAGGTGAGTACCTTCATATGGAAGCGCGCATAGTAAGGCAAGTACCTTTTTTATTGACGTGAGCGGCAGGTCGGCGCTAGGCCTTGGGCATGCCTTATCACTCGAGCCCGCTGGACCTAGCCTTCCACGCCCTGAGCGACCCGACGCGGCGCGCGGTGGTGTCGCGACTGCGCGAGGGAGAATTGCCGGTAAGTGCGCTGGCAGCGCCGTTCGACATGGCCCTTCCCTCGTTTTCGCAGCACCTCAAGGTGCTGGAAGAGTGCGGCCTGGTTATAAGCGAGAAACGTGGGCGTAGCCGGTGGTGCCGGCTAGTGCCGGAGCGGTTCGACGCGGCGGCAGACTGGATGGAAACTGAGCGGCGACGCGCCGCCGAGCGGCTCGATCGGCTGGAACGCTATCTAGACCGCGTGAAGGGAACGCCGTGACGCTGCTTTTCGAGAAGTTGCTTGAAACCTGGTCGATGGACCGCGAGATCGTTTTGGTGAAGGTGCTGAAGCACCCGCGCAACAAGGTGTTCTCGGCGTGGCTGGACCCGGCGGCGCTGAGCCAATGGTATGGTCCGGACGGGCTTAGCATCGAAAGCCATGAGGCCGACATACGCGAGGGCGGGTTCTGGCGCTTCGACATGGTGGGGGTGTTCGAAGGTAAAGAGCAGCGCTTTGCTAACCTGATGCGGTTCATCGAGATCGTTCCCAATGAGCGGATTGTTATCGACTACGGAGGAGATGATGGCGACCCCAACGGCTTCTACATGGTGGTGGCGTTCGACGAGCAGGCCGACGGCAAGACCGTGCTAACGATGCGCCAGCTGCACCCCAGCCGCGAACGGCGGCGGGCGGTGGTGGCCTTCGGTGCAGTGGAATATGGGCTACAAACGTTGGGTGGGCTGGAACGGTGGTTGGAGTGAGGTAGGCTGCCGGGACTGCTTGCGCTTGACGCAAAAGAGGTGATCGCGGGCAGAGCGCTAAGGCCAACACAAGGTCGGAAACTGTTTAGCGGCAGCGCGCCCCAGGGTAGTCGGTATGGCCTTTCCCTCACTATAGAAAGTGTCCTTGTTCGGTGTGTTCGAAGTGAAGTTTTTGCTGAAGGCGCTCGCTGGGGATTGCAACCACGGTTCAACCAACTCCCACCTAAAGATCGGCCCTCCCGGGAATCCCCTGAAGAAGGGCACGGCCTACGAAAAAAGCCCGTGATTGGCGCGGGCCTGGGCCAGGGCTAACTCGCGTGCTAGCGGTTCATAAACAGACCGTCGACCATCAGCCCACTTATGTTCTAGCAATCCGTTCTGGCAAGGGCGGTCGTCGTCCCAGCCAAAGTGGTTCAGCACGGGATAAAGGCACAGTCCCTCCATACGAACACCCTTGGCACGCGCCAATTCCAGTTCGTTTGCCACATAAGCGAGCCATGCCGGGCGTCGGTCGAACTCGATGCCGGTCTCTGCAAGCAATATGGGGCGGCCATAACGGCCCTGGATTTCCATGAGTAGGCGGTGCAATGGGCGATATTGTGGGTGACCCATATCGATGGGTGGTCCGCCATGTATCCACTGGTTGTTGAAGTAGTAGTTGACCCCGACGATATCGAGCAGGTCCGGTGACCCGCCCAGCTGCGGCCATGCCATGCCCGCGATCATGTCCCAGGACTGGTACTGCGCCTGGCGATGGCCTTCGGCGGCCCAGAATTCGTGGTGGCGCCCCGGATCGTTTACGACATTGATGGCCGGGTCCGAATGCACGAAGCGGGCGCGGGGGTCGACGTCGCGGATAGCATGCATCGCTGCAATCGCCGCCCGTACCAGTTGCACCTTAAGTTCGTAACCACGCCCATTGGCGAAGGGGTTGAGATAGCCGGCCTCGCCGCCGCCCCAGGCGGAAAAGGAAACCTCGTTGACCGGGCAGTAGAAGGGCACCTCATCGGAGGCGTCCCGCACGCGTTGCGCCGCCGCCCGGGCAAACAGCGCGAAGCGGGCAACGAATTCGGGGCGCCAGATGTCGATGTCATCGGGCCAGCCATAGTGGAACAGATCCCAGATGACCTGTGTGCCGGTGCGCTTCGCGGCGGTGAGCATCGGATCAATGCTAAACCAGTCGAAGACGCCGGGCACGGCCTCGATCAAGTGCCAGCGAAAGCCGTCGCGGACCGTGGTGATACCCAGACCCGCGAGTTGCCGGTAGTCGGCTTCGGTGTATTGGTCGTGATCGCTCGACTGGATTATGTCGAGCCGCCGACCGTTGCGCAGGCGGTGCGTCGAGCACTCAAAGCCACCCTGCCAGTATGACGTGAAAATGCTGGGCGGTGGCGCGGGCTGACGTTCGGCCATTACCTCATCGAAAAGGGCCTGCCACTGCGGAATGACGGCCTGGATGCTATAGTGGGTTTCGACTGAGCGCCGTGCAGCCACGCCGAGGCGCTCCCGCAAGCCGGCGTCATCGAGCAGGCAAATCATGGCGGCAGCAACGGCGGCGGGATCTTCGTGGGGGACGAAGAGGCCCGAGACTCGGTCCTCGATCTGCTGTTTTGCGCCGTTATCGGGTGTGGCTATAATGGGCAAGCCGGCGGCACCGGCTTCGGCGATCACGTGGGGCATACCCTCGCCGCGCGACAGCCAGGCAAAGATGTCCAGCGCCGCGCAGATGGCCGGCACGTCGTGGCGGTCGCCCAAAAAACGCAGCGCGGTGCCGAGCTGGCGCGACCTGGCCAGGACCTTGAGGCGCTCTGCATATTCGGGCATGAAGGCATCGGGACCGCCAACGACAACGAATTGCACCCCTGGCCGCTTCTGGTGCACCAGCGCAGCGGCTTCGATAAAATCCTCCACGCGCTTCTTGCTGTCCAGCCGACCGACCCAGCCAATCAGCGGCTCTCCGTCCGTGATCCCAAGTTCGGCGCGAATCCTGGCGCGGTCAACGTCGCGAAACTCCCCGAGATCGACCATTGAGGGAATTTCGAGCGCGTGATGCTCGCGGCCGGCCATTTTGCCGGCAGCGGCGTCGCGGATGGACCGGCACACGCCGACATAGCGGTTGGTGAAATGCTTGGGCCCGGCGAGGGCCTCGGACACCAGTCCGCCATGCTCAATCAGCGGCGGACGAAGATGTGAGCGTTCCAGCGCCGGATAGATGTCGGCGACGTTTTGGCAGGAAACGACGATGTCGTAGGCCGCGACCTTGCGCGCCAGATAGGCCACGGTATCCTCAAAGGACAGGGCGTAGGGCACGGTATCGACGTTTACCCCCAGCTGGCGTAGTTGAGCGTGGGTCTGCTCAGGCATGCCGGGCTTATGGAAACAGGCCACGACCTCGATGCGGTAGCGCGACGGATCGAGATGCTGGGCCAGCAGGCGTACCTCAGTTTCTTCCCCGCCTACCACCAGCCAGGCGAAGACGAATAATATTTGCGTCGGCTCGCTCACTCGGCCACCTGGATGACGATCTGCATGAAGTCTGGGCGCTCCTTGACCAGTTGCGAGAGGAAAGCCGGGGCATCATTGAAGGGGACGATGTGGGTGATGGTCTCGCGCAGCAAGGCCGGGGCTTCCTGTCGCAGCAGGTCCACCGTTTCCAGCGCTAGGCGCTTGCGGTCCCAGAGATGCGCCATGCCGCGCGGCACCCGGTTGATCTGTGCGCAGCGGATAGCGAGTCCATTGTGGTGGAACTCTTCGCCGAGCCTGAGCGCCTCGGCCCCGCCCTGGTAGAAGGCAAGGTCGATGACGGTGCCTTGCGGCCGCAGGGCGCGCAAAGCCGTGTGAAGGCTGCCGGCATGAGCGCGCGTCTGGAATACGACATCAGCACCGCGCTCACCGCCGCTATGCCACTGTGTGCGAACATGCTGCCAGGCCTGCTCTTCCTCCATGGCGACAAGGCCCATCGCTTCGAGCCGCGCGCGACGGAAGGAAGAGGGATCGGCAACGACGATTTCCGATGCTCCAGCGCGGCGCGCAAAGAGGGCTGTCATGAGCCCAACGCTGCCGGCGCCGATGACCAGCACGGGCTTGTCGGTCAGCGACTGGCCCAGCCGGGCGACGTTGGGGCCAAAATGTTCGGCGTCGGAATGAAGAATGCCGTTGGCGGCGATCGGCCCCATCTGGGCAACGAAGATGCCGAGGATCGGATCAAGATCGGCTGGCATGGGGATCAGCACGTCGCGCGCCGGGTCGGCGGTGTGGCCCGTTTTGTGGCCGAAGGTAGTTGCGACGATCTGCCCGCGCCCGAAAGACGGCGTGCGGCTCTCCGTCACCCGCGCCACTTCCATATAGCCGAGGAACGGCACGGGATAATCAAGGCTCGGCTCACCGGCGATGAACACCCCACGATCCGCGTCCCAACGGGAATGGAAATAAGGGTTAGTGTGCTTCATGAAGGTCAGTTCGGTACCGGCCGAAAAGCCGGTATAGAGCGTCTCCAGCCGCACATAGCCGTCGGGCGGATCGCCCTCGCCATAAGGGAAGGTATAGGCCTCGCCTTCGCGTTCAATACCGAGGGAGCGGATCTGCCGTTCTGACATAGTACCTAACCACCACTCATATTGATGGCCCTGCCCTCGCGGATGGACTGGTTGATCGCGAGCGCTACCCGGTGGGTCTTGAGCGCTTCGTCATAGGAACAGCGGATGCTGTTGGTTTCGCCCCGCACCGCGTCAATGAAGTCGCGATCTTCCTTGAACACGGGGTCGCTCTGGGCGTGCAGCACAGGACGGCCCGCGCCAACATCGACCATGATGTCGTGGTCCGATAATTCGAGCGCGATGCCGTCGCCGAAGAGATGGAGTCCCACTCGATGGCTCCAGTTGAGGAGGCTCGTCGAGGCCAGGTTGCCGACGGCGCCCGAGGCAAAGCGCAGGCTGGCGGTGCTGGCCGTGGGGACGTCGAGGCCGGGAAAGGCTTCGCGATCGAGGTGGCTGGCCAGCCCGAAGACCTGGGTCACCTCGCTCACCAGATAGCGGGCCAGATCGATGATATGGGTGGTCTGCTCCACCATCTGGCCGCCGGAGCGATCCATGCGCCACCACCATTGCGGGGGCGGTGTAGAGTCGAGCCAGTAGCCAGAAACCAGCTGGGCCGGACGTTCCGCGAGGCGCTGCCGGGCTTCCTCGACGGTGTCTTTATAACGCCAGTGATAACCGACCCCGGTTACGAGGCCAGCTTGTTCGACGGCGAGGGCCAACTCTTCGGCCACCCCAAGATCGAGCGATATTGGCTTCTCGACAAAGAACGGCAGTCCCCGCGCGATGACGGCGCGTTCCGCGTCACCATGGGCAAAGGGTGGGATGCAGATGTAGACGGCGTCGAGCGTGGGATCGTCGAGCAGGCTCTGGTGATCGGAATAGGCGCGGGCGCCGAAGCGGCTGGCGGCGTCTACGGCACGATTGAAGTCGGGGTCGGCAAAGCCGGCGAGTTCGACGTCCGGAAACTGTTCGAGCACCGCCAGATGGCGGTTGGCGATGCCGCCCACGCCGATGAAGCCGATGCGGGTCTTGCTCATGAATTGGTACCTCGCGCGCCCTGCTTATGCAGGATCGACTGATAGAAATTGGCAGTTTCGGCTGCCATACGGGCCGTCGAGAACCGCTCGTTGTAACGGCGAAAAGCCTTGTCTCCTTCTGCTTTGGCCTGGTCTGGCTGGTCGAGGGCAGCGATGATCGCGTCGCCCAGGCTTGCGGCGTCGCCCTGGGTGGCAAGGTAGGGATGATCGCTGCCGATGGCTTCGATCGAGCCACCGGCCGTGGTAGCTACGACCGGAAGTTTCGACGCCATGGCTTCGAGTAAAGCGAGCGGCAGGCCCTCAAATAGCGACGGCAGGATGAACAGATCGGCAGCGGCGAGCAGGTCAGGGACGTCGGTGCGATGACCAAGCATGACGACATTTTGCTGCAAACCTGCCTGTGAAATGGAGGCGGAAATTTTGTCCCGTTCCGGCCCCGTGCCGACAAGCACGAACTTGGCGTTGGCAAAGCGCGCCAAAATTGCGGGCGCAGCGTCGACTAGCACGGCGTGACCCTTCTGGGGCGACAGTCGCGCCACAGTCAGCAGCAATCGATCATCCGGAGCCACGGCCAGCGCTTGTCGCATTTGCTCGCGGGAAACGGTCGGGGGGCGATGCGTGACGCCGTTGTGGATCAACACTAGCCGCGCACTGCTGCGATCTTTGTGGGAATCGTAGACCGCCTGCGACACAGCGATGCGGCCATCGACGCTGAGCAGCATGGCCCGGTAGGCGGCCTGCTGGATGGGACTGGTCAACAGGTATGGCAAATGCTCGGTCCGCACGATGGCCAGACCGGCTGCCTTACCATAGCGGACCAGGTCGTGCCCCTCCCAGCCGATGCCGGCATGAACGTGCAGAAGAGTTGGCGCCTGGTCCGCGAGCCAGCCTCGAACCTGGCGTGGATTGAGCAGGTCAAGCGCCTTGACACCCAGCCCAGACGCGGCGGCGCGGTGCAGCAGCGAGGTGCCGGCTTCGTGATCAGGTGCGGCCAGCACCACATCATAGGTATCCGCCAAACCCGAACCCAGGGTCAGCATGTGCTCGCCGACGCCGGAGGGCTCCTCGCTGTCCGTGACCAGAATGATGCGCTGTTTCAAGCCGACACCCCTGTGTCCAGCTCGACGCCAGCCGTGATGCGGCGATAGGTAGCCAGTGCCTGCCCTACGACTTGGTCCATGTTGTAATAGCGATAGCTGCCCAAGCGGCCAACGAAGGTGACGTTCACATGCTTATGCGCCAGAGCTGCGTATTGCTTGTAGAGCGCAGCGTTTTCCGGACGCGGGACGGGGTAGTAGGGGTCCCCGTCATCCTGCGGGAACTCGTAGGTGATGCTGGTCTGGCGATGTATCTGGCCGGTCAGGTGCTTGTATTCGGTGATGCGGGTATAGGGCGTGTCAGGCGCCGGGTAGTTGACCACGGCAACTGGCTGGAAACGGCGCTGGTCGAGGGTCTCGTGCTGGAACCGCAGGCTGCGATAGGGCAGCGGGCCGAAGCGGTGATCGAAATATTCGTCGATCGGCCCGGTATAGATGATCTTTGGCGCCAGTTGGTCCGCGCGCAGGTCGTGGTAATCGACACCCAGCGCCAGCTCGATATTGTCGTGGTCGACCATGTTCTCGAACATGGCGGTATAGCCGTGCAGCGGCAGGGCTTGGAAGCGATCAAGGAAATAGCGGTCGTCGGCGCTGGAGCGGGTGGGGACGCGGGCGGTGACGGCCTTGTCGAGCTGGCCAGGATCGACACCCCACTGCTTGCGCGAATAGCCCTCGAAGAAGGTGCGATAGAGCGCGCTGCCGACCTGATTGATCACCACGTCGCGGGCGCTGGTGATGTGGTCGACCGGCTCAGCCCGGGAGCGGAGGAATTCCTCAGTCTCATCATCGGTCTTGAGGTCGAGCCCATAAAGCCCATTGAGCGTGGTGCGGTTGATCGGCATGGGCAGCAACTTGTCGCCGACCGAGGCCAGCACCCGATGCTCGTAGGGGCGCCACGCGGTAAAGCGGGAGAGGTAGCTGACGATGTCCTCGCTATTGGTGTGGAAGATATGCGGCCCGTATTTATGCACCAGGATACCCGCCGCGTTGCGGTGATCGTAGGCATTGCCACCCACATGGGGCCGACGATCGCAGAGCAGTACGCGCTTGCCCGATCCGGCAGCCAACCGTTCTGCCAGCACACTGCCGGCAAAGCCGGCGCCGACGATCAGGTAGTCGTATGGAGAGCCACGCACCGGTCGCAAAATTGCCGGCGCGGCGGGCGACCCTTGCGGGAACGTCAGGGCCTGGTCTACCAGGGCGTTGATGCGCCGAAAAGTCTCATCCCAGCTCATCGCGGCTAGACGCAGGTCGATTTGGGGTAGGAAGGCAGCCGGATCGGCGGACAGCGCGGCTTCGCAGGCCGCCACAAAAGCTTCTGGGGTGTCGGCAATCCGTACTGCGCCCTCGCTGTCACCATAGGTGGCCACTACATCTACGATCGGCGTCGACACCACTGGTAGACCGGCCGCCAGATACTCAGGCGTCTTGGTGGGACTGATAAAGCGTGTTGCGTCATTAATGGCAAAGGGCATCAGCGCAACATCCCATGCGGCCAGGCACGCTGGCAGTTCCGAATAGGGACGCGGCCCCATGAAATGAAGGTTGGGGGCCTGAGGAAGTTCATGCGGGGAAAGCTTGGCGAGCGGTCCAACCATGACAATCGACCATTCCGAATGCGATCTCGCCAAGGTTGCCAGCAACGGCAGGTCGATGCGTTCGTCTATGACACCGTAGAAGCCCAGCTTCTTACCGGGCAGCGCAGCCATATCTGAAGCGGGCTCGACGGCGCTGCGCGCCCTGGCAAAATGTTCAATCTCGACGCCCGATGGAAAGAGATGGATGTTGTCGTGCTTGCCCTTTCGACTGTCGAATAGGCTGGAGCCCCCGGCCAGCACTAGATCGGCGCGCTCCATCAGCTCGGCCTCGACCTCGCGGAGGTTGGGGGGCGCGAACCGAAAATTGGCCAGCTCGTCCATGCAGTCATAGACGACCGCGGCGGCATCGACATGCCGCGCAAACTCGTACATCAGCGGGCTATAAAACCAGAGCAATGGCTTGACGATACCGTTGAGGCGCAGCAGCAGGTCGAGCAGTTGCCGCAGGCCCGCTTGACGGCGCGCCTCATCCCAATGCGCCGGGAGGCGCGGCCGGATCGAGACGATGCCGGTGCCCACGTAGGGGTGGGTCTCGAGATAGGGCGAGTGGTGGTCGGTCGGGATAAATTCTTCGAAGAAATAGATCTGCCGGGTGCGGCCAAAGCGGTTCATCAGGTGCTGAGGCCGCTGCAGGACAAAATCCCAGCGCAGGTGCGAAAAGCAAATCACCGATGCAGTGCCGCCGCTGGCGGCCAGGGTGTTTAGAATATGCTCGTTCATGTCAACCTCACCCAAACTTGGGGACAGCTTGGCGATCGGCTCGTTCCGCCTCGAGCGATGCGATCAGGGCAGCAAACTTGGAAATGGAATTGGGCCAGGCCCAGCGGTCCAGCACCGTCTCACGCGGGCGGAAGTCAGTGCGTTGCAGCGCATCGACAATGGCGAGCTCAATTCGCTCGGCGGGCGCCACGATGCCGGTCTCGGGCAGGATATACTGCAAGCCGCAGCGGAGTTCTGCATTGGCGACCACCGGTAGCCCGGCCAGCATATACTCAGTGAGGATGGCCGGGGCGCCGTCGTCGACCCCGCACACCACCCCCACCCGCGCCTGATTGATCAGCCGGTTGACCTCGGCATGGGACACGCCCGGCGGGCCGACGAAATCAACGTCGAGACCCCGTGCCGCTGCATCCTGACGCAGGCGTTCGCCGTCCTCGCCATAGCCCATGACGCAGATAGCCCGCAGCGGGGTTTTCGAACGCTCCAGCGCGTCGAACAACAGGTCGTGCCGCTTGTAACGCTGCGCCGCCGCGACATAGACGACGTCGTAGCGCTTCTCGATCCCGACGATGGGGAAGAATGTTTCCGGTGAGGCAAAGTCGGGACCGATAGGCAGGATGTAAGTTGGCATCCCCGCATGACGTTCCGCTACGGCATCGCTCTGCCATTGCGCACCTGTCAGCACCAGATCGAAGTGGCGGCTAACTTCTGGAGGCACCCGCAGGGCAGGCACGTCGATGGAATTGTAAACGATGATGCTGTCCGCGCAGGCCGCGAGGACAGCCTCCGACACGCCGAGTCCCCAGACGCAGAGGATACGTGGCGCACCATGCCGTCTGACGAATTCGATCATCGCATCGGAATGGAACGGCGCCACGCTACCGCCTGGGAAGGACCGACGCGTAAGGCCGTCCTCACCTAGCACCGTACCAATTCCGGGACCAGGTAGGTGGTGGTGCCATATTTCACCCAGATCAGCCAATCCACTTCTGACAGACGCGAGAGGGAGCCGCTCTAGATATCCACCTGAAACTTCAAGAGGTCCCGAAGATGCTTTGGGCGTGGGGACAACGGAATTGGTCGGAATTTGAGCGTTCGTCTCAACGAAATCGCTAACAACAACGACCGCATTGCTGAGAGATCCACCACCGTCAGACAATCCTCGGCTCCTGCTTAGAAAGGGGGGACCATGCTAGCCACCCTCTGGCGCAGCGCTAATGGTTACGCGGCGTTAACGTTCCTTCACGTTTCTCATGGTTTCCCAGCCTCTGTCGCTGCGTCTAATTCTTGGAGGGTGACGAGCGATAGCAGGCCAGTGCGGTGTCTTAAGCGCTCGGGCTAGGCGCGTAGACGGCGCGCCTTATGCGTGATGGAGTGGGGACATCGTGACGGCAAGCTGCGACGCGGTTGCCTACCCCATGACTGCTTCGACAGACGACAAAATGACCAGAGACCGTACGTGCCGCCCCGTGCTGAGCTTGCACCAGGTCCGCGAAGGCATGTCCCCTTTGCGAGGTTACAGAGCGAAAGCTGCCTCTCTAGATTGCCTATTTTCCAGAGCCAACCGTCCGCTCACAGCCCCTACCCTTCCGCTTTGCGCCCCATTTCGAACCCCAACTTCTAGTTCCTAAAAGCCGACATCCCTTTACAACCCAGCCAACGATCAGATCCGCGCTCGCAGAGACTAGAAAACTGGCTATGGTTGGCATTGCCATTGCAAAAGCGCGGAGGTGCGGACCGCCGCGGCACCGCACAAGAGGTGGTCATGCGAGACATTCGACTTTCCAGCCTGCGTATCTGCCTTGAGGTGCTACGTCGCCAGAATCTGACGGCGGCCGCCCAGGCCCTGAATATGACGCAAAGCGCGGTCAGCAAGAATGTGCAGCAAGTCGAAGCGCAACTGGGCGCGCCACTGTTCCAGCGGAGCAAGGGCGGCGTCATTCCCCACGACAATGCCAGAATCTTTCTGTCACGCCTGGCGGAGGGCATCGGCACCATCGACGCGGCGGTCGAGGCATTCGTCGGTTCGCATGGTTCAGGAACGCTGAGGATCGTGGCGCCACCCATCATCGCCCAGCGCTTCCTCATTCCATTTCACCATGACCTAGTGGCCCGGCATCCGGACCAGGAGCTGGTGTTCCGGGTGCGGACGGCGCCCGGGCAGCGCTATGCCGATACCGACGCGGAGATATTCTTCAATGGCGGCGGCAGTCCGCCGCCAACCGCGCAATGGCTGATCGGAGATCGTTTCTGGGTCGTCGCCCATCCCTCGATGGCCGCCGGCCTCGCGCTGAAGGATATCGTCCAGCATCCGCTGCTACAGCATGTGAAGGTGGAAACCGCATGGTTCCAACTCGCCGAGCGCCAGGAGATCAGCCTCGCTGCCACGCGGTTTCACCACTATGAGCAATACGGCCTTATCATCGACGCGGCCCTGCAAAAGCTGGGCATCGCCCTGGTGCCGCGTTTCCTGGTCCGCGAGGCCGTACAGTCAGGCCAGCTGAAGCAGATTGGAGCGGAAATCGACTTCCCAGGAATGGGCTACTATTACCAGCTTGTACGCCATGAAAAGCTGTCGGTGTCCCGCAAGTTCTTCACTTGGCTAAAGGAGATAGCGGACACGCAAGCCTGACTATTCCACATTGGAATGGATTGCCGACCAGTTTTCGCTGCCCTGTCTGGATGGTGGGTTGCTAAGGGTTGGTGGATTACCAAGGGAGGAAATCAATGTTTCGCTTGCACACTGCGCTTTGCGCTGCAGTCGCTGTCCTTACCATCAGCCAGCCGGCAATTGCCGCCGAGTGGCCGACCGGCACCGTGACGATCATCGTCCCATATACACCGGGCAATATCACCGACATCGCGGCCCGAATCGTGGCCCAGAAGCTCCAGGAAAGCACCGGCCAGTCATTCATCGTCGAGAACAAGCCCGGCGCCAGCACGCAAATCGGTACCGCAGAGGTTGCCCGGGCCAAGCCCGATGGCCATACGCTGCTGATCACCGGGGCCGGCTACGCCACCAATCCTGCACTGTTTGACGAGCTGCCCTATGACACGGATACAGACCTGACGCCGGTCGGCCTGGTCGTTTCCAATCCGCTCGTGCTGGTGACGGCCGCCGACAAGCCCTTTCCCGATTTCGTCGGCCTGGTCGACTACGCCAAGTCCAATCCCGGCCAGCTGACAATGGCATCGGGCGGCAACGGCACGCTGTCGCATATGGCCGAAGCGCTGACGGCACTCGCTACGGGCACGGATCTCATCCACGTGCCCTACAAGGGTGGCAGCGCCGCCGCTACTGACACGCTGTCGGGTCATGTGGATTCGATGTGGGACAATCCCAGCTCGGCCATGCCGCAGATCGAGGCCGGCCGCATCCGCGCACTTGCGGTGTCGGGTGCGTATCGCAGTGACGCATTGCCGGACGTACCCACTGTGAGCGAGCTCGGCTACGGCAATTTTGAAGTGGTCAACTGGTTCGCCATGTTCGCGCCGGGCGAGACCGATGTCGAACTCCTCGACACCATCCACGACCAGGTGCAGGCCGCACTCGAGCAGCCGGACGTCCAGGAGCGCTTTGGCAAGGACGGCGTCACGGCCGGAGGTCCGTCGCGCGCCGAGTTCACCGCCTTCGTGGCGGCCGAGACCGAGAAGTGGGGCCAGATCATCCGCGAAAACGGCATCCACGCTGACTGATCGGGCTGACGCGAGGCGATCGGGCATCTCCGTTCGACTCGCCTGTCGCCTCCTGGAAATGCCACGCGACGGTTGTGCCGGGATGGCGCAGCCGTCCGCCCAAGACGCCTTCCGAAAGGCCCTCCCATGTCCGATAGAGCAGATTACAAGCAAGGTGGTGGCGCTTTCAGCAGCGACATCCTGCAGCGCAAGGATTTCTGGTCGGCGATCCTTTACGTCGGGCTCGGCCTGGGCACGATCATCGCTTCGCTGCGCTATGAGTTCGGCAGCCCGTCCAATATGGGCCCAGGCTTCTTCCCGATCATTCTCAGCACGATCCTTGTTCTCATCGGCTGCGTTATCGCCGTTCGTGTCTTTGCGAGGAACACAGTCGGCCCAGACGTGCGGCTGGGATTTATTAACTGGAAGGCGCTGGCGTTGGTCGCTGTATCGACGGTGCTGTTCGGTCTGCTGCTGCCGTATGCCGGTGTGCTTATTGCCCTTCCGGTCCTGATGCTGGTGGGGGCAGCGGCCAGCCGCCATTTCCGCCTCGAGTTGCGCGCCATCATCGGCATGCTGCTGCTCAGCACCTCTACCGTTCTGGTCTTCGTCATCGGGCTTGGGGTGCCCATGCCCCTGCTCGGCTCGGCATTCGGAGGCTGACCCATGGATATTCTCGCCAATCTCCTGCTCGGCCTGCAAACCGCGGGAAGCCTTACCAACCTGCTCTATTGCTTCGTCGGGGTCTTCCTCGGCACGGCCATCGGCGTCCTGCCCGGCCTGGGGCCAACCGCCACTATCGCCATCCTGCTGCCGATCACCTTCACCATGGGACCGGAAAACGCCCTGATCATGCTGGCGGGCATCTACTATGGCGCCCAGTATGGCGGTTCGACCACGGCGATCCTGGTCAACCTGCCCGGTGAGCCTTCCTCCGTCGTTACCGCGATCGATGGCTACCAGATGGCGCGCAAGGGCCGTGCCGGCGTGGCCCTGTCGACCGCTGCTATCAGCTCCTTCGTCGCCGGGACCATTGCCACGATGCTGATCGCGCTGTTCGCGCCGATCCTGGGCGAAGTGGCGCTGAAGTTCGGACCCGCGGAATACTTTTCCTTGCTGAGTCTCGGGCTTGTGGCCGCATTAGTGCTGGCGCATGGCTCGCTGCTGCAGGCCTTCGGCACCGTCATCGTGGGCCTGCTGCTTGGCCTGATCGGGCCGGATGTGAATTCAGGCGTGCAACGCTTCACCTTCGGCATAACCGGCATGCAGGACGGCATCAGCTTCGTCATCGTCGCTATGGGCGTTTTCGGGCTCGGAGAAATTGTCGCAAATCTGGGCGATGAGAGCGGACGTTCGCTGTCCGGCACGATCAGCAGGATGCTGCCCAGCCGCGCTGACTTCCAGCGCATGGCCGCGCCCATCGTCCGGGGCACGGCGCTGGGCTCGCTGCTGGGCATACTGCCAGGTGGGGGCGCCATGCTGGCGTCGTTTGCCTCCTATACGGTTGAGAAGAAGCTGTCCAAATTTCCCGATGAATTCGGCAAGGGGGCTATCGAGGGCGTTGCCGGACCCGAGGCCGCAAACAATGCCGGCGCTCAGACGGCCTTTATTCCGATGCTCACCCTGGGCGTGCCGTCCAACTCCATCATGGCGCTGATCATCGGGGCGATGATCATCCAGGGCATCCAGCCCGGACCGTCCGTCATGATTGAGCAGCCGGCCTTGTTCTGGGGTGTCATAGTCTCGATGTGGATCGGCAACCTTATGTTGCTGGTGCTGAACCTGCCGATGATCGGACTGTGGGTGCGCATGATCGGTATTCCGTACCATTTCCTGTTCCCTGCCATCCTCGTCTTCTGCGCCATCGGTGCCTTCAGCCTGAATAATTCGACGTTCGATGTCTTCCTGCTCGCCCTATTCGGGGTGGTCGGATACGTGCTGCGCAAGCTCGATTGCGAACCGGCACCGCTGCTGCTGGGGTTCATCCTCGGTCCGATGATGGAGGAAAACCTGCGCCGGGCGCTGATGATCAACCGCGGCGACGCCAGCGTGCTGTTCACGCGGCCGATCAGTTGCGCGCTGCTGATCGCCGCAGTCGCTTTGCTCGTCATGGTGCTTCTGCCCAGCATCCGCGCCAGCCGTGAAGTGGCCTTCCAGGAAGAGTGAACCGGCAGATGCGAACCGGCCAACCGCAAGCGTTCCGCACGAGTGAGATGCCATGAGCCTAGCGTCGACTGCTCCGGGTCTGCTGACCCAAACCATCGGCTACAAGCGCGCCGCCGATGTCTTCGGCGAGGTCGGAACGGTCGATGCCTATCTTGCTGTCGAGGCGGCCTTGGCCGAGGTGGAGGGTGACTTGGGTGTGATCCCACCCGAGGCGGTCGCCCCTATTGTCGCCGCCTGCCGCCGCGACGCCATCGACATGGACGAGTTGCGAACGGCCGCCGCTATCGTGGGCTATCCTATTGTGCCGCTGGTCTCCATGCTGGCGAACCGGGCGGGCGAGAGCGGCCAATGGGTGCATTTCGGCACCACGACACAGGATGTCATGGACACCGCCCAGGTGCTGCAACTGCGCGAGGCTCTGACGGCCACCTTGGTGGATACGGCCAGGATCGAACTGCTGCTGGGCAGGCTATGTGACCTACACCGGCGGACTCCCATGGTGGGTCGTTCCAAGTTGCAGCACGGCGTACCGATCTCGTTCGGCTACAAGATCGCCGTCTGGCTCGACCAGGTTTTCCGGACGCGCACCGGCCTTGCGCGCGCGCTTGACGAGGCATCGGTGTTGCAATTCGGTGGCGCGGTCGGAACGCTGGCTTCGCTACGGAACCATGGTATGGGCGTGCGCCGTCGGCTGGCCTGGCGCCTGTCCCTCTCCGAGCCGGATATTTCCTGGCATGCTAGCCGTGACCGGATGGTCGCACTGGCCGGCTCCGTCGCAGCTTTGCTGGGCGCTCTCGCTAAGATTGCAGTCGATGTTGCGCATCTCATGTCCACTGAGGTCGGGGAACTTCGCGAGCCTGCCGCCGCAGGCAGGGGCAGTTCGTCAACCATGCCGCAAAAGCGGAACCCGGTGATCTGCGAAGCGATCATCGAGGCGGCACGCGGCATTCAGCACGTGCCGGGCATCCTGCTCGGTGCGATGCTTCAGGAACATGAGCGCGGCATCGGGCATGGGTATAGCGAGCGCGCAGCGCTTAGCGATTCCGTGCTCCAGCTGTCCGGCGCTGTCTCCCTGACCGAAGAACTGCTGGCAGGGCTGGAGGTGGACACGAGCCGCATGGCTCAAAACCTGAACCTGACCAACGGGCTTGTCTACACCGAGGCGATGATGATCCATCTCTCGGATCGGATTGGCCGGATTGAGGCACATCGCGTCCTCCACAACGTGTCACATCGGGTGATTCAAACCGGCGCCGACCTGGAGACCGCACTGCAGGAAGAAACCGGCATGGCTCTTCCGTCCCAGGTCCTTGACTTCGATCTTCAGGTGGAAGCCGCGCAGGAAATGATTGAACAAGTGCTGGACACCGTCTCCTTCCGTCCCCAAGGTGATGCCGTCAAATTGCAGGAAACTGGGGCCTGATGCGAAGTGGCCCCGAAACGCTAATGATGTCAGCACTGCGCCCCATGTCAGCCGTTCAGACAGCCTCGGCCGACACCCAGTAGCTGCCATTCGACTTCGCCCGACTGAACGGCTTAAGGTGTGGGGAGGTGCCCGTCCCCTCAGGTTGCGTCACGGAACGCAGACTTTGTTGCTCTGGCAAGGTTAGGGCCGACAGCCGTCGTTCAGTCTCATTTCAAGAGAAGCATCGGGCGTTCAGGTAGCGAGAGCGTAGATAACATAGCCATTGCGAGCAACCGTCGGAAAGTGCCTCGTCAATAACAATGACTCTATTTCAAGCGTGGGTCGTCAAGTTCGCGTCGATGGAAATTCCGTCCGGGTTCCGGTTCGCAGTCCGCCGGGTACTTGCAGGGTTGGCATGATTTCGATCATGCCGATGTTGACATAGTGCGGAGCAGCGATGGCAAAGGCGATCGTATCGGCGATGTCGACGGGCTTGGGGCATTCGAAGTCCTCGAAGAAGCGCTTGTGGGCTTCGGCCGCGTCGATCTTTTGCACACGGGCGAAAATGTCGGTTTCGACCCGCCCAGGGCAGATCTCGGTGACGCGGACATCGCTGCCATAGGCGTCGATCCGCAGTTGCCGTGAGACCGTGTGCATTGCCGCCTTCGTCGCGTGGTAGACGGTGTGCCCCCCGAATTCGTACAAGCCCGCGATCGAGGTGATGTTGACGATATGACCGCGATTGCGCTCGATCATCTTGGGTAGAGTGAGGCGCGACAGATGCAGCGCCGCCCGCAGATTGACGTCGATTTGCTCATCGATGTCGAATTCGTCTGAGCTGAGGATATTGCCGGATCGAGACACGCCCGCATTGTTGACCACGACGTCGATTTCGAGGCCGCCAACAAGTTCAGTCAAAGCGGCGGTATCGGTCACGTCAAGCACGTGGGTGATCACGCCCGTGCTTTCAGCCAGCGCCTTGAGGCCAATTTCGTTCCGGCCGATGCCGTGGACGATCAGACCTTCGCGTGCCAATCGCTCGGCGATGGCGTAGCCCATGCCGGTGGAGGCGCCCGTGACCAGAGCGGTCTTGTAGTCGGAAAATGGCATGGTCGATCCTTCGAAATCAATTGCTGGGCGGAGGTTAACCGGCTTGGACAGATCAGGGCCAAGATTGTGTGGCTCTGACGAGATAGTGGTTCCCGATGACCGGCAGCCAACGGTGTCCGGCAGCTAACTCCCCGCCTGGTGAGCAGAAATGGCGCGGACGGCACTCCCGGCAGCGCCGATCGCCTGGCGGATACCGCGCGCCACTTCGAGGGAATGGGGGGTGTCGGAATGCACGAGGATCGACTGCACCTCGACCGACAGAATCTGCCCGTCGATTGTCAGCACTGTTCCATCATTGAGCAATCGGGTGACCCGAGCATAGACGCTCGCCTCGTCCTTGATGACGGCTCCAGGCACGGAACGGGATGCCAGTTGCCCGTCGATGGTATAGGCACGGTCGGCCAAAAACAGGTTGACGGTCCGCATGCCAGCATCGCGGGCGGCGAATTCCAATTGCGTCCCGGTCAACACCAGGAGCGCGATGTCCGGGTCGAAATCCCTGGTGGCGCGGACAAGTGCATCGGCAACCGCCCGGTCGGCGCAGGCCAGGTTGCCCAGGGCGCCATGCGGGTTCATATGGGTGATGCGATGACCTGCCGGCCGGGCCAGTCCGTCGAGGGCCCCCAACTGGTAGAGGACGTGCTTTTCGAGTTCGCTTAGTTCCATCTGGATGTGCCGGCGACCGAACCCCATGCGGTCGGGGTAGCCGATATGGGCACCCAGATCCACGCCATGCTCCTTGGCCAGACGAATGGTTCGGTCCATCACCACAGGATCGCCGGCGTGATAGCCGCAGGCCACATTGGCGGATGTGATCACCCCCATGAGCGCTTCGTCGTCGGCGATCACGTAGGGGCCGAAGGCCTCGCCCAGGTCCGAATTGATATCGATACTCATGGCTCAGGGCTCCACCATCAAAGTTAAAACCGGCGCGCCAAACCCGAGCAGGCTGCCTGCCGCGACGTGGACCTCGCTGACTTGGCCGGCATGAGCGGAGACAATCGGCAGCAGGACTGCGTCGTTCTGGATGAAGCCGACAATGCCTCCGGCGACCACTTGGTCTCCAACCTTGAGCGCGGGTTCTCCAGACCTTGGATGCGCAACCAGAAAACGACCCAGGCCCCTGGCCAGGACCTTCGCTTCAACCCGAGGGGCGGGCATGCCGGGACGATCTGCCATTTTGAGGCGAATGCGTGCATTGCCCTCGCTGACCTCCAGCGCCTGCAACTGATCCTTGAGCATCCAACCAAGAACGCGGTCGAGATCGTCGATGGAAATCATCTGGACCATCCTTTGGCGGCGGCGCGCACCCGCATCGCCATTGCCTCGATCGATGCCAGGCAACGATCGAGCTCGTGCCGCGCGGCCAGCGCATCCTCATAGCTGACCTGCTGAAAATTGAGTTTCTCACCCGGCCGCGCTTGGGCAAGGCGCCAGAGGTCGGCCTCGATGACGGTGCCGATCTTGGGGTACCCGCCCATGGTTGCGGCGTCGGCCAGTTGGATGATCGGCTGGCCCCCGGGCGGCACCTGAATAACGCCGGGAACGACGCCGTGCGAGCGAAGCTCGATGGGCGTGATCAGCTGCAATTCGGGCCCGGCGAGACGATAGCCAGCGCGATTGCTTTGCGGGGTGACCGCCCAATCCCCAGACCAGAGTGCATCATGCGCCTCCGGCCGGAACAGTTCATACTCGGCCGCCGGGAGAACGCGCACGGTCACGTTGGCGCCCTGCCCCAGCTCCGGCATCAAGGCGGCAACGGGCATCGCACCCATCCCTCCTTCGGGCAGTACGGACTCCGTGCGTCGAGCGGCAAGCCTGTCGCCCTTCTGCAGCATGCGTCCCTCGTGCCCCCCAAAACCCTCGCGGAGCTGCGTGCTGCGCGACCCCAGGACTGTCGGGACATCCACCCCACCGCCGACGCACAGATAAGCCCTGCAGCCGCTTTTGGGCGCTGACAGTTTCAGCACCTGACTGGCATGGACCCGGATTGCCCAATCGGGCTGCAGCGCGACGTCATCAAGGTGCGCAGCGCAGTCGGCTCCGGTCAGCGCTATGTCGAGGCCGGTGTCGAAACGAACCGAAAAGGGCAACATGGGTATCTCGATGCCGGCGGCATCGCGGTCGTTTCCGAGCAGTGCATTACCCACTGCAACGGCAACTCCGTCCATGGCGCCGGATCGGCTGACGCCGTCGCGGTAATATCCGTGACGGCCACCATCCTGAATGGTGGCGAGCGCGGAATTGCTGAGCACCTCGATCATGACACCACCTTTTCCGGCAGGAACCGAATGCTGTCGCCTGGCCCGAGCAAAGAAGGCGGGTTGCGGGCGGGATCAAAGAAGGTAACTTCAGCCGAACCGATGGTGTGCCAGCCGCTCGGGCCGGCCGATGCCGAAACCCCGGTCTGCGCACCCGCAATCGACAGCGAACCGGCCGGAATTGACAGGAGCGGTACGGCGCGCCGCGGTACGAACAAGCGCGGATCGAGCCCCCCCAGATAGCAATAGCCGGCGTGACTGCCCACAGCGTAAACGGTGTAGACGGGCGCGGAATGGATCGACACGACCTCATCGACGGACAGCCCGGTCAATTCGGCAACTTCAAGCAGGTGCGGACCGCCGGTTCCGCCGTAGACAATGGGCAGGTCGATGGTTCGACCAGCGACCGTCTTACTGATGCCGCTCGCCCAGAGCGAAGTCAGGCGGTCGCGGAATGCCCTGAAGTCATGCGGCGGTTGTTCGAAAAGAATGGTCAGGTTGGTCATGCCGGGCACGGCCTCGCGCACCTCGGCCCAACTGCCCAAGGCATCGGCCATGCCCCAGATGCGCTGCTGGTTGCCGAGATCAAAGGCTCCGGGCGCCTCGAAGACAAGGCCGGTTGTCCCGAGCAGGCTGATCTGCGGCCCCTCCCCCCGCAACGAGACGTGATCGTTCATTGCGACGACCTTTCGGCAAGCCAATGTTCCAGGTGATGGATGTTCATTCCGCCCTCGACAAATCCCGGCTCGTCCATGAGGGCCGCCTGCAATGGTATGTTGGTGACAACGCCCCCAATGTGAAAACCATCCAGGGCAGCGCGCATGCGCGCCAGCGCCTCTCCGCGGTCTCTGCCGTGCACGATCAGCTTGGCGATCATGGAATCATAGTGAGTGGGAATGACGTAGCCGGCGCGGATATGAGTATCGACCCGAACGCCCTCCCCCTCTGGCAATACGACCTCGGTCAGTTTGCCCGGTGACGGCGCAAAACTGTAAGGGTCCTCGGCATTGATGCGGCATTCTATGGCGTGGCCAGCGGTTGAAATCTCAGACTGCACCACATCGAAAGCCTCCCCCCGCGCAGCCCGCAACTGCATGGCCACAATGTCGAGGCCGGTCACCATTTCCGTTACAGGGTGCTCGACCTGGACGCGGGTATTCATCTCGATGAAGTAGAACTGGCCATCTTCGTAGAGGAACTCGAAAGTGCCGGCGCCGACATAGCCGATCTGGCGACAGGCGCGGGCACAGCGTTCGCCGACTTCGGCGATCAGCACGCGGTCGATACCCGGTGCCGGCGCCTCTTCGATCACCTTCTGGTGCCGCCGCTGCATGGAGCAATCGCGGTCGCCCAACCACAGAGCATTGCCATGGCTGTCACAGATCATCTGGATCTCAACGTGGCGGGGGTTCTCGAGGAATTTCTCGATGTAGATATCGGGATTGCTGAAGAACCGTTCGGCCTCCTCGCGGGTCACCGCGACAGCCTTAGCCAGCTCCTCCTCGGTTCGTACGACCCGCATGCCCCTGCCACCGCCGCCGCCGGCCGCCTTGAGGATAACGGGATAGCCGATTTCGGTGGCAATCCGCCGGATTTCGATGAAGTCATATGGCAGGGCACTGTCCGGCCCGGGCACGCAGGGTACGCCTGCAGCGATCATGGCCTTCTTGGCCGCCACCTTGTCGCCCATGGCGCGGATGCAGGCGGCATCGGGACCGACGAAGACGAGCCCTGCATCGACCACGGCCTGGGCGAAGGCGGTATTCTCGGACAGAAAGCCGTAACCGGGATGGATCGCGCCCGCCCCGGTTTGCAGGGCCGCCAGGATGATGGCATCGGCGTTGAGGTAGCTGTCCTTGGAGGCGGAGGGGCCGATGCAGACGGCTTGGTCAGCGGTTTCGAGATAGGGCGCGGCCGCATCGGCTTCGGAGTAAACACAGACGGTTCGCAGGCCCAGGCCTTTTGCTGCCTTCTGGATGCGCAGCGCGATTTCACCGCGATTGGCGATAAGGAGCGTATCGAACATTGGCTATTCCACGCGAAAGAGCGGCTGGCTCGTAGCCACTTCGGCCCCCGGGGCCACGAGAATTTCGGCGATCGTGCCGGGCACTTCCGCCTCGATGGTGCTGAAGACCTTCATCGCCTCGATGATGCAGAGCGGCTGTCCGACGGCCACCGCCTGCCCCACCACGACGAAGGGTGGACTGGCGGAATCGGGGGAAAGATGGACGACGCCATAGGTGGGCGCCAGAACGTCATGGCCGCCGGGAGCCGCAGACAAGGGGGACGATGCCTCGGTCAAATGACCGGCCCCGTTGCGGACTAAGTGCACCTTGAACTCGCCATCGGTCACCTCGAGCTCGCTCAAGGGCGAACGCGCCATCCAGTCGAGGATTTTCTTGAGGCGGTCCAGGTCCATATTCTGCTTGTCGCTAAACAGGTTGCGGGCGGGCCGACAAGGGCGGCGTCTTAGCTATATTTGCTAGCATGACAGTCGAGCGATGGGGTCAGATGATTGCGCGATGGCTCGGGATCATCGTCGTTCCCTATCGCACCAGAGCAAACCGCTTTTGGCGGGCGCGCACGCGATTGCCCTATGGTTGGCACAGTGCGGCCATGCCGCGGTGTGAAGGCGCAACGCGCCCAGCCAGGATTGTACAATGAGCGATTTCAAACCTGCCGCGCGCGTGACGCGCATCAAGCCCTCACCCAGCGTGGCAGCCGCGGCGCGCGCCAAGGAACTCAAGGCGGCCGGCAAGGACATCGTCGACATGACGGTGGGCGAGCCGGATTTCGACACGCCGGACAGCGTCAAGGCCGTCGGCATCGCCGCCATCCAGAATGGCGATACCAAATACACTCCGGTCAACGGCACCCCTGCCCTGCGCCGCGCCATTCGCGGACGCATGAAGGCCCGTACCGGCATCGACTATGGCGACAACCAGGTATCGGTCGGTGGTGGCGCCAAGCAGATTATCTTTGTGGCACTGATGGCCTCTATTGATGACGAAGCCGAAGTCATCATCCCGGCGCCCTACTGGGTATCCTACCCCGACATGGTGCTGGCCAATGACGGCAAACCTATCATCGTCACCTGCCCCGAAGCCCTTGGCTTCAAGCTCACCCCGGCCGCCCTAGCGGCAGCGATCACGCCCAAGACGCGCTGGCTGATCCTCAATGCCCCATCCAATCCCACTGGCGCAGCCTATTCCGACGCTGAACTTGCCGGGCTGGCCGCGGTGCTGGACCGCCATCCGCATGTCTGGGTGATGACCGACGAAATCTATGACGAAATCTGGTTCGAGGACCGGCCGCTGTCGAGCATTGCCAAGGTTGCCCCGCAACTGGCCGACCGCATCTTTGTGGTCAATGGCGTGTCCAAGAGCTACGCCATGACCGGCTGGCGCATCGGCTATGGCGTGGGCCCGGCCCCGCTGGTCGCAGCCATCAACAAGCTGCAGTCGCAAATGTCGTCCTGCCCGGCCTCGATGAGCCAGGCCGCCGCAGCGGCCGCCATGGAGGGCGACCAGTCCTTCATCGCCGATTGCGTCAAGGTCTACGAACAGCGGCGCGACATCGCCGTCGCCGCGATCAATGCCATTCCTGGCCTCTCCTCGGTGGTACCGAGCGGCGCCTTCTACCTCTATCCCAATTGCGCAGGCGTCATCGGCAAGACCACGCCCAGCGGCAAGGTCATCGAGAACGATCTCGATTTCGTCCTCTACCTACTCGATAGCGGCGTCGCCGCCATTCATGGGGCCGCCTACGGTCTTTCCCCGCATTTCCGCATCTCGACGGCGACCTCGACCGACTTGGTCGAAGAGGCCTGTCGCCGCATCGCTGCCGCCTGTGCGGCACTCACCTAAACCACCGGAGGAACCATGGTTCACGTCAAGACCAAAATCGAACGCGCCGATCCCGCACTCATTGCCGAACTGGCCAAGTATGGCACAGCGACCATCCATGAAGCGCAGGGCCGTCTCGGCGCCCTGAGCTCGCGCCTCAAGCCGGTCGACCGCGCAATGTCGCTCTGTGGCCCGGCCTTCACCGTCAAATGCGCGCCGCGCGACAACATCATGCTGCAGGTCGCCATCTCCTACGCCAAGGCCGGCGACGTGATCGTCGTCTCCGCCGGCGAGTATGAAGAAGCCGGCTCGTTTGGCGACGTGCTGGCCAATGCTTGCCTTGCCAAGGGCATCGCCGGCCTCGTCACAGATACTGGCGTGCGGGACACGGCCGAGCTGATCAAGCTGGGCTTCCCGGTCTTCTCGCTCAGCACCTGCATCAAGGGTACCGTCAAGGAGACCATCGGTCAGGTCAATGATCCCGTGATCGTAGGTGATGAGCTGATCTATCCCGGCGACATCATCCGAGGCGATGCTGATGGTTTGGTCGTCGTCCGCCGCGAACACGCAGCCTATGCAGCCGAGAAATCGAAGGAACGCGAAGCAGCGGAGGCTGGCTACATCGCCGCCTACAAGGCCGGCAAGAGCGTCATCGAGGTTTCCAATCTCGCTGGCGTACTGGCAGCCAAGGGCCTGACTACCGACGAATAGTCCGGCATCTCGCAGCGACCAAGTGGGGGCGTTCCGCAAGGAACGCCCCACTCCTTTGGCCAAAGAAAAAAGGGCGGCCCTAGGGCCGCCCTTGAGTGGAGTGCTGCACGGTCAAGAACCGAGCAGGAGCCGCGGGAGGAAATGGACGATGTCGGGGAACACAGCGAGCATGATGGTGAAGCCCATCATGATCAGGAGGTATGGAAAGGTCACCTTGGCAATGTAGCCGGTACTGCGCTGGGTGATGTTCTGGATCACTGCGAAGTTGAAGGCCACAGGCGGTGTTATCTGGGCCATTTCGACAACGAGCACAATGAAGATGCCGAACCAAACCTTGTCGAACCCTGCCGCTTCGACGATGGGCAGCACCACGGGCAGTGTGGTGGCGATCATCGAAAAGCCCTCGAGCGCCGTGCCGAGGATCAGGTAAAGGACCATAAGCGCCACGATCAGCATGATAGGCGAGAGGTTCCACCCCTCGACGAGCCCTGCAACCGCATCGGGAATGCCCAGGATGGCCGTGATATTGCCCAGTACCGAAGCACCTAGGATGATGATGCCCATGACCGAACAGGTCTGCACGGCACCCAGGGCGATATCGCGGACCGCTTTCCAGTCGAGGGCTTTCTGGCTGAGCGACACGATCAGCGCGCCGACGACACCCAGGGCTGCAGCCTCGGACGGTGTAGCCAAGCCGCCATACATGGAACCAAGCACGCACAGGATCAGGAACATAGCGGGCCACAGATCCTTGAGCGCTGCGACGCGCTGGCGGAACGGCATGTGGCGCAGGGCGCGTTCGCTCTCGGGTACCATCTCCTTCTTGATCGAGGTGTGGATCATGATCCAGCCGCTGAACACGGCAGCCAGCAAGACGCCCGGCAGAAAGCCGGCGGTAAACAGGCGCAACACCGACTCTTCGGCCAGCACGCCATACATAATCATCACCGTCGAAGGCGGTATCAGGAAGCCGAGCGTACCGGCACCGGCGAGGCTGCCGATGGCGACGTCTGGCGAATAGCCGCGCTTGAGCAGCTCCTTGAGAGTCATGCGACCGACGACTTGCGTCGTCGCTGCCGAAGACCCTGAGATAGCGGCGAAGATCGAGCAGCCGATGACATTGACATGCAGCAGGCGTCCGGGAAGCAGCCCGGCCCAAGGGGCGAGGCCCGAGAACAGCGCCGCCGACAGCTTGGTGCGAAACAGGAACTCCCCCATCAGCACGAAAAGCGGCAGGGCGACGAGGTCCGGCGTCGTCAGCACGTTGAAGACATATTGGGGCAGCAAGCGGTCTATCGGGATAGTGGTGAACAGCATGCCCAGGCCAATGGCGGTGGCGAGAAGCGCTATGCCGATCCACAGGCCGACCGAGAGAAAGCCGAAGAGCAGGCCGAACAGGCCGGTGAGAATTGCGGTCACCGCGGCGTCCTTCCAAAACAGGTGTCGGAGGTTTGCATCAGGTGGGTCACCCTTCGATAGCGGTTGCGGCGCCGAGCTCGGGGCGGTCAACCGGTGTGCCAATGATGCTGGCCAGCGTTCGCACAAGCATCTGGATCGCCAGGATCACTGCGCCAACACACAGCACGACCTGCGGAATCCAGAGTGGCGTGAAGCTGTCCTGCGACACCTCGCCAAACGAGTAGGTGCGCCAAGTAAATGCTATCAGGGTCAGCGCGAGGTACACTGTGGTCGCCGAGCCCAGAACACAGGACGCGATTTCGAGCCCCCTGGCATAGCGGCCACCCTTGGCGCGAAGCAGCAGTTCGACCCGGATCTGCTGCCCTGCGCGCAGGGTCATTCCGGATCCAAGCATGAAAGCCCCGCCCATTAGGTAGGCGCTGTATTCCCAGCCGATGCCGATCCCGGCTGGCATGCCCGGGAAGAACCGGGCCACGAAAGCCACGACAATTTCTGTCAAAATAAGCCCGGTCAACGCCACAATGCAGGCCGCTGCGAGGAACGCAGCGGCCAGGGACAGACCGTCCGCGATGCTTTCCAGCAACGCGAGCGGCCCATTTGCACCGGCGCCGTCAAGGGATGACGACGACGGCGCCATTACAGCGATGCCTTGTACTGCTCGACGATCGGGCCGGCTTCGGGTACGCGGGCGATGAAGTCCGCCTGCAGGGCCAGGGCACGTTCGACCATGGCGGCCTTGAGCTCGGGCGAAATCTCGCGCAGCTCCATGCCGTTCTCGGTCATGGTTTTGATGCTGGCGATGTCACCCTGGCGGGAGACCTCCCAGAATTCGGGCTCGAGCCGGGCAGCAACTTCCTCAACGGCGGCCTGCTGCTCGGGGCTGAGCTTGTTCCAGGCATCAAGGTTGATGGTGACCATGTTGGAACCCCAAGTGTGGTTGGTGGGGTAGATATACTTCATGAACTCCCAGAACTTGCCATCGACGCCCGAGGTGGCCGAAGTCGCCACGCCCTCGACACGACCCGAGGCCAGCGCCGGGATCAGTTCGCCCCATGGCATGGCCACGCCCGCCATGCCCATGGCACTGACGATGTCGACGGTGTTCTTGTCGGCACCACGCACCGGAATGCCGGCGAAGTCTTCAATGCCGTCAACTTCAACCTTGAGATAGACATACTGGGCCGGCGAAGGCACCAGATAGAGGATCTTCTGGTTGTTCTCGGTGGCGAGAGCTTCGAAAGCCGGCCGGACAAAGGCATGGTAGGCCTTGAGCTCTTCCATCGAGCTGATGAGGAAGGGCACGCCCTCAACACCGAACAGTGGGTTCACGCCCACCTGCTGGCTGATGTTGATGTCGGCCATTTCGACCAGGCCATCGCGAACAGCGGTCAACTGATCAGGGCCCTTGAAGCCCAGCGAGCCGCCGGCTTTGACCGAGATATTGACCTGACCATCGGTGGCTGCGCTGACCTCGTCGGCGAACTTGATAGCATTGGTCACCATGAAGTTGGTTTCCGGCAGCACGTCCGACAGGTTGAGCGTGGTCTGCGCGAACGCAGGCACGCTGCAGGCAAAGATGGCAGCGCCTGCAAGCGCCGCCGTTACTATGGATCGCCGATTGAGTTTCATGATGGGTCCTTTCCCTTTACGTCCTTCGGCAGTGCTACTTCCCTCAGCCATGCCGTCGAGCGGACACTCCGCGCCCTATCTTCCATCCCTCGGTCCGATTGATCTCGCTTTGATCGACCGCTGGATTTATGAAGGTTTGTTACGCTACAGCCGCCCTGTCATCGTGAGCAAAGAGCACCTGCGTCTGACGTGATCGGGTTTTGTTATGTTTCGCCAGAAGCGTAGAGTAGGATGGATACCTCGTATTATGTGTGGTCTCGCAGCCTAATTTGGGGGGACGGCGCTCTTCATGGATACAAGACGCTTACATGCCTTCGTCAAAATCGTGGACATCGGCAGCCTGACGCGAGCCGCGGCCATACTCCATATCGCCCAGCCAGCCCTCAGCCAGCAGATCGTCGCGCTGGAGACCCATTTTGGAAAACAACTGCTGGTCCGGTCCAAGCGCGGCGTCATTCCCACTGATGCAGGCCGTGCGCTTTACCGACACGCGCAGGTGATGCTGCGCCAGCTGGAACAAGCGGAAACCGACATCGGGAGCGCAGGGACGCAGATCGCTGGCCACGTTTCGGTCGGCCTGGCTCCCCTCAGCACCGCGGCCACGCTGTCACTGCCGCTGCTCAAAGAGGTCCGGGAGCGTTATCCCGGCATCATTTTGCAGATCAACGAGAACATCGGTGGCGTGATCAGCGAGATGATCATGACCGGAAAAATGGATGTCGCCTTCATCTATGATCCCGGGGAGATCCGCGGTGTAAATTTCGAGCCAGTCTTGACCGAAGATCTTTTCCTGGTCGCACCGAAGGACCTGCTCCCAGACGACCTGGAGCACCATGAAGAGATCTCGGTGAAGGAAGTCTCGCGGCTGGACCTTGTACTCGCGACCCGTATTCACACAGTGCGCCAACTCATCGATCTGACTTTCCGCCGTGTCGGAGTCGATGCCCGGGTGATCGCCGAAATCGAATCCGTACCCACAATCGCCCGCGCCGTATGGGCCGGGCTGGGCGCAACAATTCTGCCGTGGTCTTCCGCAAATGCGCTGTTGACCGGTCACAACGAAATGGCGGTACGCCGGATAACCAAACCCTCCATGCAGGTGAAGGTATCGATCTGTACTTCGGACCAGCTCCCGCTTTCGGAGCCTGCAAAGGTGGTCAGCGACCTGCTCGCAGAGTTGGCTCACAAATTTGCCGAAGATCATCAGTCCAAGGGCGTTCAGGCTATCCCGCGCCAGACCCGTGCCAGAAAGACGGCCTGACCCCGATCATACCTTTTCTCTATCACTGCATACGCCGACCCGCATGTTACCCAAATCCAGGCGGACGCTGAAACTCCACGATGACGATCTGGTCAGACATTGGGCGTTTCGGACCTGCGCATATTGGACAGTGGCGAACAGCGTGAGGCTCCATTCCATGACTAAACCCCATATTCTCCAGATGGGGGCTTATCCCAGTTGGGACGTCGAAGCCTTGGAGGCAAACTTCCAGTTGCACCGCTACTACGAGGCGACGGATAAGAACGCGTTCGTGGCCCAGCATGCGGACAAAATCCGGGGCATTGCGACCCGCGGTGAGCTCGGCGCCAATCGCGATCTGATCAATTCCCTGCCCCACCTCGAGGTCATATCTGTCTATGGCGTCGGTTATGACGCGGTCGATCTTGAGGCTGCGCGCGCGCGCAACATTCGTGTCACCAACACTCCGGATGTCCTGACCAAGGATGTCGCCGATCTCGCCCTTGCCATGATGTTGGCCCAATCGCGCGCCGTTGTGCCCGGAGACCATTGGGTCCGTTCGGGCAAATGGGCGAGCGAAGGCAATATGCCCCTCCAACGTCGCGTCCATGGCAAAAAGGCAGGCATACTGGGCCTCGGCCGGATCGGCTATGAAGTCGCCCGCCGCCTCGCCGGTTTTGAGATGGACATCGCATATTGCGATGTGGCCCCGCGCGACTTTGCCAAGGACTGGACGTTTGTCAGCGACGCGCAGGCGCTGGCCGAACGCAGCGATTTCCTGTTCGTGACCCTTACCGGTGGGCCTTCTACACGCCACGTCGTCAACAAGCCCGTGATCGAGGCCCTGGGGCCGACGGGCTCGCTGATCAACGTCTCGCGTGCCTCCAACATTGATGAGAACGCACTGCTCGACGCGTTGGAGACGGGCAAGCTGGGCTGGGCCGCCCTTGATGTCTTTGAGGGCGAACCACGCCTCAATCCGCGCTTCACCATGCTGCCCAATGTATTGCTACAGCCGCACCAGGCCTCCGCGACCGAGGAAACTCGACGAGCGATGGGGCGACTAGTGCTCGACAATCTCATGGCCCATTTTGAAGGCCGCCCCCTTCCCACCCCTGTGTTGTAAGGCGCGAATATGCGATCGCTTGTCATCCACTCCGCCAAGGACCTCCGGATCGAGGACCATCCAGTCGATGCCGTCGGCCCCAACCAGGTCCTGGTTCGCATCGAGCGGGGCGGCATCTGCGGTTCCGACCTGCATTATTTCAATCATGGCGGCTTCGGCGCTGTGAAGCTGCGCGAACCGATGATCCTCGGTCATGAAGTGTCCGGCCGGGTCACGCATCTAGGCGAGGCTGTAACCAGCCTGCAGGTCGGCGACCTCGTCGCGGTAAGCCCCTCGCGGCCCTGCGGCCACTGCCGCTACTGCCAGGAAGGCAAGCAGAACCACTGCCTCAACATGCGGTTCTACGGCTCCGCCATGCCTTTCCCCCACATCCAGGGCGCGTTCCGGGAAGAACTCGTCGCCGACGCCAGCCAATGTGTCGTCGCGAACGGCCTCAGTGCCGGAGAGGCCGCTGTGGCGGAGCCGCTGGCCGTGTGCCTCCATGCCGTGCGGCAAGCTGGCGAGATCCTGGGCAAGAAGGTGCTCGTCACCGGCAGTGGCCCGATTGGCGTCCTTTGCGTGTTGGCCGCGCGACGTGCCGGGGCTGCCGAAATCGTCGTGACCGACATCACCGACCAGACGCTGGGTCACGCCACAAAGGCCGGAGCGAACCGCATCATCAACACGGCCTTCGATCGAGACGCGATGTCCGCCTATTCCGCTGACAAGGGCTATTTCGACGTTCACCTGGAGTGCTCCGGTGCCCCGACCGCCCTCGCCTCGGGCATAGCCGCGATGCGACCGAAAGGTGTCGTAGTCCAATTGGGCATGGGCGGCGACATGACCGTACCCGTCCAGGCGATCACCGTGAAGGAGCTATCGCTCAAGGGGTCGTTCCGCTTCCATGAGGAATTTGAGACGGCTGTCCGGCTGATGCAGGGCGGGCTGATCGACGTCAAACCGCTCATCACCCACACGCTGCCGATCGAACAGGCGCAGGCCGCCTTCTACCTGGCTTCGGACCGGACGCAGGCAATGAAGGTCCAGATCGAAATGGCCTGAGTCGGTCGACTAAGACAGGGCCCCGGTGGGGCCCTTCTGCTATCTACCGCCCAGCGTGTCGACCTTACCGCGCGCATACCAGGCGCTGACCGTGTCCATTATAGTATCCAGCGATTGCTGCCCGTCCACCGTCAGCACATCCGCTTCGTTAGCCGGACGTTCCAAGGTGCGCAGTTGGCTGTCCAGCAAGGTCGTCGGCATGAAATGCCCTGGCCTTTCGGCCATCCTACTCTCCAGCACAGAGCGAGGCAGCTCAATCAGCACGAAGCGCAGTGACGGCCCCACGGCCTGGCGCAACCGTTCGCGATAAACCAGGCGCAGGGCAGAGCAGCTGGCGACTGTTCCCCCATTGCTGCTGCGAGAGGCTACGATTGCTGCCCCAACCCGGTCGAGCCACGGCCAGCGATCGTCATCAGTCAGCGGAATCCCGGCCGCCATCTTGTCGATGCTGTCCTGGGAATGGAGGTGATCCCCTTCCACATAGGGCACCGCCCATCGGCGGGCGAGCGCCTGAGCAAGTGTCGACTTGCCACTGCCGCTTACCCCCATGACGACAAACTCTGGCGACATGTCAGAGCGACACCGTGATGCCACCGTCGACGTAGATTGTCTGGCCGTTTACAAAGCTGGACGCGTTCGAAGCTAGGAATACCGCCGCGCCGACCAGCTCCTCAACATCGCCCCACCGACCGGCGGGGGTGCGCTTCTCGAGCCACGCCGAAAACTCCGGATTGTCCACCAAGGCCTGATTGAGCGGTGTTTTGAAATAGCCCGGGGCAATGGCGTTGACCTGAAGCCCATGCCTTGCCCAGTCCGTGCACATGCCACGCGTCAGATTACGAACTGCGCCCTTTGTTGCCGTGTAGGGGGCGATACCGGGGCGCGCCAGCTCTGCCTGGACTGAGGCGATATTGATTATCTTGCCACGGCCGCGCTTGATCATGTGGCGCGCTACGGACTGGCCGGTGTAGAAAACGCTCGAAACATTGGTGGTCAACAACTGCTCCCAGCGGTCCGCCGGAAAATCCTCCAGCGGTGCCCTGAACTGCATGCCCGCATTGTTGATGAGCACGTCGATCGCGCCGAGCCCCTGCTCAACGCGATCCACCCCTGCCGCAACCGCATCCCGGTCCGTCACGTCAAACGGCGCCAGCTCGACATCTGCCCCCTCAGCAAGCAGTTCGGCGGCTGCCATTGCCAGCTTGTCAGGATCACGGCCGTTGAGCACGACCCGTGCGCCATAGGCAGCCAACCCATGTGCCAGTGCCAGTCCAATACCCTGGCTGGAGCCCGTTACCAGGCAAAGGCGATTGGTCAGGTCAAAGTGGTTGGCGTTCATCGGCTCTCCTCGGCCTTTCGGCCCGCAAAACTGGGGTGACGAATGGATCGGTGGGCTCGTCGTGCTCATATCCTTTGGTGCGTTTCCTGCACCACGCCCGGACCAATCCCTCCTCAGGGAGCGATCATTGGTTCCAACTATGGTCGCTGCGCTGACTGGGCGCAAAGACGATACCGCGCTGGCGAAATAGCCATTTGCGATGACGATCGCGGAAGGGATATAGGCTGCAGACAATGCCCGCCCTAGCGAGATATACCATAGCCAAGCGAGAGCCACTTCTGCCCGACAATGGAACTTCAGCCCGTCAAATGATTGCGGAACCCCAACTGCAGAATGGGGCGCTTTTCCGCGCAGACATGATCGGGCGATGGCCGCTCACAGGAATTCGCGACTTAGCTCCGAGCGTGGGTGGGGAACTGCCATCGGGTAGTTGCTGCAGGACGGCAGCTATCCAACCATAAGTTCTAGAAGCCGCCTGTCGGTTAGCGGCCCCTACCCTGCCCTTCCGCTGTGTGCCGGAACCAGCCGTTCGCAACGATCTGCCTCGCCAATCGCCAACATTCGGAGGATGATCGTACTCATCACCGAATTTACACAAGCCGCTCGGATCGAGCGAGCGCGCGGCTCGGTGCGTCAGAGCCATCCAAAGGGAAGTGCTAAGTACAGCAGGCCTTCAGGGGACAATGCCGCGGCAAGCCCAGGCCACACTGGCGAAGGAACGCGGACCGTCTGGTCTGCCACACTCGTACGCATCGCGAACCGCGGCGGTCACTCGATTGAGTTCCCCCGCTTCGAGTTGGCCAACAAACTTGCCAAGTGGCCCTTCACCAGCAGCGATGGGTGCCCACAGGTCGTCGAAGTCTCGGTAGTCCATGCGTATCATCAGTTGGTCGTCGGCGACGTCCCTCAGCCCTTGGTCGACGAACGCTTGCTTCATTTCGCCGGGTTGCATCATGGGCTGAAAGACGTAGCGGTTGCGAAGCTGTCGGCCACCCTCCGATAGCATTGCGACAGTGTCCACGATCATGCGCATTCCGGGCATGCCACCAAGATGGTCCCACACGACCGCCGCAACGACGCCGCCTGGCCTGACGACCCGACGCATTTCTCTGATGGCCAACGGCGCGTCCGGCACAAAGTGCAAGACCAGCATCGCCATCGCTCGATCGAATGTCCGATCCCCAAATGGCAATGCAGTGGCGTCTGCCTGTTCGATCGTCACACGGGGATCGGTATTGCGCTGCCTCGCCGCCTCTACAAACGCCGGAGCGTAGTCGATGGCGCGGATCTCGCTCGGCTCGCCTCGCGCTGCGAGCTCAAATGTCAGGCTGCCCGTACCACAACCGACGTCGAGCAGTTTCTCACCGGCTGCGAGCCCCGCAAATTCGACGAATGCCGGTGCCAGCTTACGACTCCAGCGCCCCATGAGTTGCTCGTAGCCAGAGGCCTCGTGCACAGTGAATGTGGATGCCATCGTAAACTCTCCTCGGACTATCTCGAACGAGCTCAAACAAGTTAGAACACGACACGCATCGCGCCAAGACGCGACGGCCGCCATCCCGTGTTGGCTGGATCGACGATAATTGAGAACCAGTACACCGCGTTGGCATCTCGCTTGGAAGTCCTGGCCGAGCGCCATTGGTGGCGCCGGGAGGCTCTTTGCGGACCGGCGGGCTAGTCTGGAGACTACTGCGCCAAGTTGTGGGATCGGTCCGTGTTCTGCCCCCGCTGGCCTTTGACGTCCGCTTGGGGTGGAGGCTGTGTGAAAACCCCTGATTATGCTATGATCTGGCACTGCTTCGGAGGTGCCATATGGGTGGTTTCGTTGAAGGTGCTGACCGTCAGCAGGCGAGCTTTCTGCCGGCGTGTCTCGAAGATTATGTGGATGCTGACAACCCGGTTC
>JAESGQ010000102.1_pt1 | contig 75838 bp, 53 predicted proteins | sample 9266251 | NCBI WGS metagenome assembly JAESGQ01 (sample SAMN17056778, study PRJNA650883) | algae metagenome | isolation source: Kaiparowitsia implicata GSE-PSE-MK54-09C and co-occurring heterotrophs from... | place: USA: Kaiparowits Plateau, Grand Staircase Escalante National Monument, UT ... | reverse complement strand
GGTTCAAACCCGTTAACGCCCGCAGCAAGCGGTCTTGGCGGAGCACACGGTCGATGCTGAGCACGGCCCTAGTCAATACACATCGTCCTTATCTTCTCAGATATCTCCTTATTCCCCAACAGGTCTATTAATTGAAGTGCTAGGGGCTGTCATCAATTAGCCTCTGATATTCTAGAAATCAACAGTCACAGCCCCTAGCTCTGAATCAGCAGTCTGAATCAGCGATAAGCGATCGCAACCTATATCCAGCAATCTTAGCGATTTCTGCCAATGCCGTTTGCTGCTCAGCCTCAGGGGAGTGGTGCAGCCGTTGCTCAAAGGATTGCAGAATGCTCTCTTTCGTGTGTTCCTTAACGGCCACAATGAAGGGGAAGCCAAATTTCTCGGTGTAGGCTTGGTTCAACTGCTGAAAGCGGTCGTAGTCTTCGGGGTTGAGACGGTCAAGACCGACGCCCGCCTGTTCTTGAACCGATGCATCGGCCATTTTTGTTTTGCTGCCTAGGTCGGGGTGAGCGCGAATCAGCGCTAGCTGTGCGGCGGCAGGCTGCTGCTGGGCGATCGCCACCATCGTGTGATGCAGTGCCGCTACGCTGGCAAAGGGTCGCTGCTCCCAAGCGTGACGGGCGATCGCCGGAGTGTGCTCAAACACGTCCCCCAACGTATCTACAAAGGCATCTTGCGTCATTTGGTTTAGATCATCCAGCGACACAGGCATAAACGCTTCATACTCCTAGACAGGTTTTCAAGTAAGCAGATCTTAAGCAGGCAGGTCTAACGTAGGCAGGTCTTAAGCAGGCAGATCTTAAGCAGGCAGGTCTCAAGATAGTGGCCGAGATTGATATATCCTCTTACCTAGCGATACCAACGCAAGGTGCAGATCTGTCTTCCCGCCTGATCGACGTTTAGCCAGTTGGCTGCCGGGGCTGCCGCTTCATAATTAGCGCCACCAGCAGCGCGGGTGTGCCACAGGCTGGCCCTATCAGCAGCCACAGCCGCAGATCACGCCCTTTATGGGCCGCCACCAACGCGCCAATGAATCCAATCAACAGGTGTAGCGTCAACAGCAGCAGCAGGGTCTCCTCTGCGCTTAAATCAGTTGTGATGCGGGTGATGTCCATCATGGTAAGCTCTGCCTCAATTCTTCGCAAAATGTCCTCGGTTTAACTTAGGGGCTGTCATCAATTAGCCTTTATATCCCAGAAATCAACCGTCACAGCCCCTAGCCTGGTTTTTGGGTCGGGCGTGGCAACGCTCATAGCATGAGGCGTTTGGTTGAAATTGATGACACGCCCTAGGGTTTATCCGGTCTCTTCCGCTCTGCGCTATGACCGTAGCTATAGCAGCAGCCCCGCCACCATACCCGCCAACAGCACAAACCCAATCCCCACATTCTGCCGAAAGATTTGACCGTACACGGCAGCGTGAGGACGCGTGGGACGCAGTTGCAGATACTGGCGGCTCCAAACTCCTAGGGCGATCGCCCAGGTGAGCCAATAGGCCCAGCCCAGCGCCATCACCTGGCCCAGCACCAGCAGCAAAATTGTTGTGCCGGTAAAGCAAGCCCCGACGGCTAGAGCCGCGCGATCGCCAAAAAACAGCGCGCTCGACTTCACCCCAATGCGCCGATCGTCCTCTCGATCGGCCATGGCATAGACCGTGTCAAAGCCCAGCGTCCATAGCACTGTGGCACCCCACAGCAGCCAAGTGGGGTGCTCTAGCGTAGCCGTCACCGCCGACCAGCTAATGAGCACAGCAAACCCCCAGGCGATCGCCAGCACCAGCTGCGGCACCGGAAACACCCGCTTTGCTGCCGGATACAGCACAATCACCGGCACGGCTGCGACACAAAGCCAAAAACTCAACGGAGTCAGGTAGAGCGCCAGTCCATAGGCGCAAAGCAGCCCCACCAGCGCCACCCCAATGCCCGTCTGCACCGTGAGCGATCGCGAGGCTAGGGGCCGCGTTTTGGTGCGCTGCACCTGGGGGTCAATGTTGCGATCCCACAGATCGTTGATGACGCACCCAGCCCCACTGGTTGCCAGCGCACCCAGCACAATCACCCCCACAAGGGGCAGTGGCGGAGCGCCACGTGCCGCCAGCACCACCGCCCACAGCGCCGGAATCATCAAAATCAGCCGTCCGGCGGGCTTATCCCACCGCAGCAGCCGCACAATGGCGAGCCAGGTTGACTCGGGTTGGGAGGGGTGTTCCGTCAGCATAGGGTCGTTAGCGTAGAAGAGGCATTAGAACGGCATGAGGCAACCGTCTTACCTTTAAGATTACAGGAGGAATTCGGGCGCAGGCCACATCAGGAGATCAACCGATGATCTTGAAATTGCATCCATGATTATTACCGTGGCGAGCTTTAAAGGCGGCGTGGGCAAAACCACGACTGCTGTTCACCTGGCTGCATTTTTGCAGACCCAGGGCGAAACGCTATTGATCGACGCTGACCCCAATCGCTCGGCGACCGGGTGGGCGCAGCGAGGCCCTTTGCCGTTTGAAGTGGTGGATGAGTGGCGATCGCCCCGCCGCATTCGCAAGTTTGACTACATCGTGATCGATACGCGCGCCCGCCCAGCCCATGATGATTTGGCGCTGCTCACTGACAGCTGTGACCTGCTGGTGTTGCCCACTACGCCAGATGTGATGGCATTGGATGCCCTAGCGCTGACACTGGAATATCTGCATCAAGTCGGTGCCAGCCGCTACCGCATTTTGCTCACGGTGATTCCGCCTAAACCCAGTCGCGAGGGCGAGCAGGCGCGCGCCATGCTCATCGAGGCACAGATGCCCCTGTTTGAAACCAGCATCCGCCGCTTTGCCGCGTTTCAAAAAGCCGCCCGAGCCGGTGTGCCTGTCTACGACATCAAAGATCCCCGTGCTGCCGAGGCCTGGCAAGATTATGAGCAATTGGGCAAAGAGGTGATCAAGATTTAAGGATTTGTGATTTGTGGCTTAGAGATGGAGAACTGTGAAGCGGGGGTGTGAGGTAGAAATGTGCGGAGATGTGAGGTAGAGGTGTGAGGGGATATGAGGTAGAAATGTGAGGTGGGACTAGACCTCATCCTTCGTCCCACACGCCGGACGCTGCTAGGGCGATCGCCCGAGGATAAATTTGATGCTCTTGGTGCTGAATGCGGGCGTGCAGCGTGGCGGGCGTATCGCCGGGCAGAATCGGCACCGCAGCTTGAATCACGATGGGGCCGCTATCGACCGCTAGCGCCACCTGATGCACCGTGCAGCCTGTGACTTTGACCCCTGCCGCTAACGCTTGTTCGGTGGCGTGGGCTCCGCGAAAACTGGGCAAGAGGCTGGGGTGAATGTTCAATACCCGATTGGGGAAGGCGTTGATTAGCCGCGCTGTGACAATCCGCATCCAGCCTGCCATGATGATCCAATCGACCTGCTGCTGCTGCATGGCGGCCACAATGGCATCATCCAGCGCCTCGCGACTCGGGAACTCGCGATGGTTGAGCAGTTGCTTGGGGATGCCCCAGCGGTCAGCGCGATCGCCCGCCTTGGCCTCGGGATTGTTGTAGACCAACTGCGTAATTTCTGCATTGAGCACCCCGTCAGCAATGGCCTGGGCGATCGCCTCAAAATTGCTGCCACTGCCCGACGCCAGCACCCCCAGCCGCAGCTTAGGCTGCTGGCGATGGCGACTCCACACTTCTGGGGGCACCTCTGGCGACAAAAAACCGAGGTGCTGTTGTTTTTCTATAATCAATTCTATTGCCCTGCTCATGGGGAGTTTGAACCCTATGCCAAAACGTTAACTATTGATGCAGATTGTGCAAATTTGCAGTCATTTTTAGATACTGAGTCCATAGATGGCGATCGCCATCTCGCAATCCTACAGCTCTTGATCCAGATCCAGAGCGCTTACGTTCCATTATTAATTTCAGGAGACCTGCTTTGCTGACATTTTCGTTGTTCCTTGCAATAGTCCCCGACACGCCAGCATGGAGTCCCAAGATCGCCATCGTTATGATTCTGTGTAATGTGCTGGCGATCGCCATTGGGAGGCTCACCATTCAACAGCCCTCCGTAGGCCCCCAACTCCCTTCTCCAGCATTGTTTGGTGGCTTGAGCCTTGGCGCACTGATCGGCTCCACCGCACTGGGTCATATCATTGGCACGGGCGTCATCTTGGGTCTTACCAATCTGGGTGCGCTTTAGCCTGCCCCTTCTCAACCCCAGCATTTTTTAATTCCGGCCATAACATAATAAACAGAGAAGCCCACGTTTGACGCGGGCTTCTCTGTTTATGGTGAGCCGCTTAACACAAGTGCAACCACGTTATTACAGCCTTGCAGTGCGGGGCGGTCACAACGTCAACCCGTTTTGTCCCTATCGCGGGCAGCACGGTTGTAGGCATTTGTCGATCTAACGTTGGATAAGCTTCAGATGCGGGTAAGCAGCGCTTGAGGGGGCATCCCGAACTCTGGTTGGGTCGGATAGCGGAGTGCGATAGCGTACTTGCAGGGCAAAAATTCTATCGCATCGCATTGCTTTAGGGTTGAGGCGTGCTTATTAGCTGTTACTGATGCACCACGCCCGCGCCGACTAGCCGTTCGCTCAAATCCCACAAGCGAACCGCCATTGCATCATCCTGCGCTTGGGGTGACACCTGCCGCGCAAAGGATTTGCCATCTTTCTTCTGGCGGTTGCCCCAGCTCCAATACTGCCCCGACTCGCGATACGCCGGATCGGCCACAACGAGCGCTACCCGCTCTCCGGCTAGGTCTTGAGAGACATAGCCGCCCGTGATGTACTTCTGGAACAGCGGGAATATCTTCTGGAACAGCGGGTAGTGGTTGCGGAACAGCGGCGTGTCGGCGACGCAGCCGGGATACAGCGAGCTAAAGGTGATGCCCGTAGACTCGGCATAGCGGCGATGCAGCTCACGCATGGTGAGCACATTGCACACTTTGCTGTCTTTGTAGGCTTTTACGGGCTCAAAGTCTTTGCCATCGGCCATAGTGATGGGCGCTTTAAAGCCTTTTTCAAAGCCTTCTAAATTCCCTAAGTCAGGGCGGGGCGGAATTTTGCCCCCTAGCTCATCCGGGTTGTGGGTTACGGTGCCGAGGATGATCAGGCGGCGATCTGGCGCGGAGGATTTTTGCAAGTCATCTAGCATGAGCTGACACAGCAAAAAATGCCCGAGGTGATTGGTCGCCATGGTTAACTCATAGCCTTCGGGGCTACGCAGCGGCTCTTTGATCAGCGGCATGTAGATGGCGGCGTTGCAGACGAGGGCATCGAGCGATCGCTCCAACCCTCGAAACTCGGTGACAAAGTGGCGCACGCTGTCTAAGCTAGCGAGGTCGATGTGAAGCAGCGTATAGCGATCGCCCGCGATCCCCACTGACTGCGCGGCTTGCTGGGCCTTTTCGAGGTCGCGGCAGGCCATCACCACATGCCAACCTCGCTGAGCCAGAGCTTTGGCTGCATACAGCCCTACCCCAGAAGAGGCACCTGTAACCACCACGGTTGACTGACGCGATTCTTCCATAATGCGTTTAATACGATTGCGTGACTGTATTCTGATTCTGCGTATCGGCGGAACATGGACTCATCACACGCAACTGAGCCAACCCAGTTCGACACAGGTGTCGAATCAAGCCCATCCATCGACAATATTCAATGCGGGTGATTCAGCTACGGCTCAGGGCGATCGCCACATCCCAACGAACTCATCATATTTGTAAACGTTACAGCCCCGATCAGAATCACCACAGGACTTAACGAACCGCAACACAGCACAGCCTCAACCGTGTCTACGAGTTCAACCTGGTGAGAATACCCGCATCCTCTTGATGACTCCATTCCTGGAGAACGTTGTTATCTTGCTAGGCGCAACATAAATGTGCACAATACTCGTATTTATGGATAGAAATAGGGTTGTTGATGAACTAAAACGCATCATCTATGCTGATTTGGTGCGTGTAGAGCCTCACTGTTTTACAGGCGTAGGAGCAGGAGCGGTTTTCACAGGCAGCTTTGATTGGCATTCGAGTGTTCATGCGCACTGGGCACTTTTGTCGATGGCGCGTCTCACTCACGACGCGCCGCTTCAGCGCAAACTTTTGTCGCGCCTGACATCCGAAAACATTGAAGCAGAGCGAACATTTCTCAACGATGTAGAAAATATTGAATTCGAGATGCCTTATGGCAGAGCTTGGTTGTTGCTCATGCTGACAGAATTGTCTAAGCACGAAGAGAGTAACAACTTGCTCTTGGATTCTTTTCAAGAAGAACTTGCCCAGCAACTCACGCTTTGGCTGGAGCAAAGCAGTGCATTGGATGAAATTATTTTGAACGGCAGTTACCAATCATGGCTTTTTATTTTTCTTTTGCTCCAATTGAGCCAGCCTAAACTCGAAACGCTCTACAGGCTTGAGGCGCTACGCCCCCGCATTGAAAACTTCAGGGAAACTATTACCACCACACAACCGGCAGAATCTGACTCCTTTTATCTTCCAGCAATTTTATTCTTGGTTGATCAAACGAAGGAACCAAGCGGGAAAGACTTTTCCTACTGCGATGATGCAATACCACAATTCACCCAAACCCTCAGCTTCAAGAATTGTCACCAGGCAGGCCTAAATGTCGTTCGATTGTGGCCTTACGCTCTTGACCGATCGAGCAACGGTGGCAGTGGTAAATTTTTCAAGGGTTTGGAGGAAATCTTGTCGCAGCCTGACCAATGGAAAGGTAGTTTTGAGCTTATCTCCCATTGGGTTCCGCAGTTTATTTGGCTGGGATTAATGCTTGAGCAAGGTGAACTGCTAGAAAATCATCGAAGTGAATCATCTGCTACTACATAAGTAACAGAAATCAACTGCGACACTTTAACAGCAAGATAACAACTCTGCTGCATCGGAACGCCCGCATAGCATCGGTTAAGTTGCAACGGTCATCTGCGTCCGGTGAGCGCGAACGATCTAAGGCACCTCTAACCCGCCGTCATCCGGTGGAATAAACGGCTGTTATCTGCAGGCTAACCTTTGAACCCCAAAATGACTAATAGGGAAAAGCACCTGAGCCAGTGTTACACCTTGGTTCGGTCAGTCAGAATGTCGCAGCCGGTGTCTGTAACCAAGACGGTATGCTCAAACTGAGCCGAGAGGGCTCGGTCTACTGTAACGACAGTCCAGCGATCGCTCAAGACTCGGGTGTGCTTGGTTCCAGCGTTGACAATCGGCTCAATGGCAAGGGTCATCCCCGGCCTCAGCTTAACGTTTGGCAGTTCGCGGGTGCGATAGTTAAACACCGACGGTTCTTCGTGCAGGTTGCGCCCAACGCCATGCCCGGTATAATCTTCTACCACTTTGAACCCATTGGCTTTGACATAATCTTCAATGGCCCCTGCAATATCCAGCAGTCCATTCCCAGGCTTTACCTGCTCAATGCCTTTATAGAGCGCCGTTTCTGCCACGCCAATGAGCTTAGCCGCCGCCGTAGAAACGCGCCCCACGCCAATCGTGATGCAGGAATCGCCATGGAACCCTTCAAAATAGGCCCCTGTGTCTACCTTGAGCACGTCGCCCCGTTTGATCTCCTTCCGCGGATTGGGAATGCCATGCACCACTTCATTGTTAATGCACGCGCAAATTGACGCCGGAAAGCCGTGATAGCCCTTAAAACTTGGCGTTGCTCCCATCTCGCGGATGCGCACCTCAGCATGGGCGTCCAAATCGGCGGTGGTCATCCCGGGCTGCACCAAGTCGGCAATTTCCTTTAGCACGGTTGCCACAATCTTGGCAGCTTGCCGCATGATGGCGATTTCCTCAGCAGACTTGAGGTGAACGCCGCGCCCCCGATTGGTAACGCGCGGGGCAGAGTCGAGGCTGGGAATTAGATTGCTGAGGATGTTCATAGATGAAACCAGAGTTAATGCAGTGAATCGGGTGGCGTGCTTCAGATTATCTTTCGCAAGGTTTAACGCGTTTTTGCAGCGGATTGTAGGCTTCTGGGCAGAGGCTTATCTACAAAAGTGCCGACAGAAGTCCTTACTAAGGGTAACGCAGCCATGAGATTTGCCGCTAGACACTCAATAATTATCTGCCTCCATACATTACGAAATTAACGAAATTACGCGGACAGCACGGTTTTAGGTATTGGTTGAACGGAGGCATAAATCAGCGTTTTGGAGTCTTTTTGACGTCTTTTTGGGCGGGCGTACCCTTGCAGACTCCGCCCCATTCATGCGGCGATCGCCCACTTTATCCATATTAAATTAATGACATAGATTTTCAATAAGCAAATTTCCTGCTAAGCTATGGCACAGGTGAGGAACGAACCGTATCCCATCGTTTGAGAGAGAAAAGTTTAACCAAACTAAGCACCGCTTAGAAACTTGTGCTGGAGTTTCAGCACCATTGACAGCAGAGTGCAGCAGAACCCCTAGTTAGCCTTGGCGATCGCCGAAGCTAGCCGTTTACTTCAGCCTTTTGCTGACTGCATCCGGCGTGGGTATGCTGTCCAATCCACTATTTAGACCCGTCGGGGTGGGAGTGGGCGATCGCCCCGCCTCGCTAAACACCATCGGGTCTAGCATTATTCGTTCCGATCCTAAGAAGCTTGATCGACCACCTGTGGTCTGGCCTCAGTCCACGCCGTCGAGCGAGTTGAAACAATCCCATCCTGCAATTAGCCAGAACCAGCGTGAATTCCTCAGTTCACCGCGTTACTAATTGCGACTAATTCTTACTTGGAAGGAGAGTGTTTATGCAGACCTATGAAAACCCCCGCGTGACCTACGACTGGTGGGCGGGCAATGCCCGGTTTGCGGATATGTCTGGGCTTTTTATTGCAGCTCATGTGGCGCAGGCCGCCCTAATCACCTTTTGGGCTGGAGCCTTCACCCTATTTGAAATATCTTGGTTCAACCCCTCGCTGCCGATGGGCGAGCAGGGGCTAATTTTGCTGCCGCACCTAGCGACGCTTGGCTTGGGAGTCGGCGACGGTGGGCAGGTTGTCGATACCTATCCCTACTTTGTCATCGGGTCCGTACATCTAATTTCTTCAGCTGTCTTGGGGGCTGGGGCATTATTTCATACCTTTCGGGCACCTAGCGATCTGAAGCAGGCCAGTGGCCCAGCTCGCCGATTTCACTTTGAATGGAGCGACCCTAAGCAATTGGGGATTATCCTGGGACACCATCTGCTATTGCTGGGCATTGGCGCTTTGCTGCTGGTGGGCAAAGCCATGTATTGGGGCGGACTCTATGATGCTGTGACTCAAACGGTGCGCCTAGTGACGAACCCGACCCTTAATCCAGCTGTGATCTACGGGTACCAAACCCACTTTGCCAGTGTTGACAATTTGGAAGATCTGGTAGGCGGCCACATCTATGTGGGGCTCATGCTAATTGGCGGCGGCATTTGGCACATCTTGGTGCCACCGCTGGCCTGGGCAAAGCGGGTGCTGATCTTTTCTGGTGAAGCGATTCTGTCTTACTCATTGGGGGGAATTGCCCTGGCAGGGTTTGTGGCGGCTTACTTTTGCGCGGTCAATACACTGGCCTATCCAGTGGAATTCTATGGCCCCGCATTGCAGGTCAAGTTGGGAGTATCGCCCTATTTTGCCGACACGGTTTCGCTCCCGATGGGGGCGCATACCTCTCGCTGCTGGTTAGCAAATGCCCACTTTTTCTTAGCGTTCTTCTTTTTGCAAGGGCATCTATGGCACGCGCTGCGGGCTATGGGCTTCAACTTTAAGCAGGTTGAAAAAATCCTCAACACGGCTGCAGAAGGATAGGGAAATCTATCCAGTGGGATGGTGCTGACTAATAACCCCAATGCAGCACCATCCCACGCTCTCGACTGTTATAGGTTTAGCGTTCAGATCAATATTGATGGACGCTCTGGTGATCACGTTAATCAACAACGTTGATGACCTATAGCAAGAGCTGGAGTGGATAAGATTGCTGGACTTTATATCAAATTGGATGATGACGTTGGGCGATCGCCCTCTACACTCACAGTCGTTCTCTACACCTCATAAATTGATGATAGCGATCAAGGAATCTGAATAACTATGGCGACGATTGGATTATTTTTTGGCACTCAAACTGGCAACACCGAAACAATTGCCGAAACCATTCAAAAAGAGTTTGGTGGAGATAGCGTAGTCACGCTGCATGATATTGCAGACTCATCTCCCGAAGACTTTGAACCCTATTCCTATGTGTTGGTAGGCTGCCCAACTTGGAATATTGGTGAAATGCAGTCAGATTGGGAAGGGTTCTACGATGAGTTGGATGCGATTGACTTTAGTGGAAAAAAGGTGGCCTATTTTGCCCCCGGCGACCAAGTTGGCTATGCCGATAATTTTCAAGATGCAATGGGTTTGCTAGAAGAAAAAATCTCGGAACTGGGTGCTACTACGGTGGGCTATTGGCCGATTGATGGCTACGAATTTAACGACTCTAAGGCCGTGAAAAATGGCAAGTTTGTCGGACTGGCGCTGGATGAAGATAACCAGTCTGAACTCACAGATGAGCGAATTCGATCCTGGGTTGCCCAGTTAAAGCAAGAGTTTGGGGTATAGAACTGCAAACCCCTAGTGGTTCTAATGACGGCTAGGTCTTGGATCCTATAAGCCTTGCCTATGCTCGCGCAACTGTCGAGTAAGTTGGCACAGTTGGCATTGTGGAGCCCTTGCTATGCAAAGGTTCCACAATGCTCAATACATTAGCCAGCGTTTCCAGCAGAGTTGTCAGCAGAGGTGATAGCGCAGTCGTTATCATTGTACGTCTCGAATGGTTTGATGAAATCTAGACAGCGTGAAGGTTGAATTAAACGAATTCATCAATACATACGGTCGTAGCTGAAGTGGCGATCGCCCTCTTACTAATCTCATTTGATGAGGAGACAAGTTGAAAGATTATATTCCTGATGTGGTGTGGCTTAACGTTAGCCCAGCCTTTGTGCGGTTTCATCAACCTCTGATGCAAACCCTCTCTCGCCAATATTCTTTGGGATGTTGGGAGTATGTTCATGAACAGGATGAAGCGAGTTCGTTGGATCATGCGATCGCTCTTCTCTATCACTATCTCTCGTCTGCATCTGCCCCTGTTCATCTGATCGGGCATAGCACCAGTGGTGCATTGGCGTTGCGGTTTGCGCAGCAGTATCCAGAATGGGTGCGATCGCTCACGCTACTCTCCGTAGGGGTGCATCCATTAATTGATTGGCAAGCCCATTACTATGCCAATCGACAGCGACTGCCCTGCGGTCGGGAGATGCTGCTGGCTCAAATGGCCCGACTCATGTTTGGGGGTTGGAGTCGCTGTGCTAGCCAGCGCTTAGTAGCTCTGTTAGACGAAGACTTGAAGACGGCACTCTCACCTCATTCGCTGTATCGCATTGCGTCTGACCAAGCCCAAGACTTGCCGTTACCGCTACTTGTCTGCCGAGGCGAGCAAGATGGCATTGTCACCCAGCACGACTTTCAGCAGTGGCAAGAGATAGCTGCTGGGTCAGCCTTAGCTCAACGAGATCCTGCATCGCCCAGCCTATGGCAAAGCCCTCAGGAGGGGCACTTTTTTCATTACTTCTGCCCCACCCAGACGGCTGATGTGATTCAGCAATTCTGGAAATCGATCGATCGAACTGAAAGTGCCGTAGGGTCTCTCATTGATTCCAATACGCAGATCCAAACACGGTAACGCAGCCCGTCTTTACCCTATTGCTGCCCCAGTTACGGACGATATGGGGCGTTCTAAACTGTTGAGATCGTTGGGTAGCAGTTCAACCTCTACCTAACTGTTGATCGCGACAGATCTAGCTGCAGCAGTTTTGATCTCATTCCTAACCGTTGGCTTTAATGCTTGTAATAAATGACATTATGAACGATTTAGTTCTGATACTTCTGCTTCGATTCTCGATTCAGCAACCTGTGCCCGCTCCTGTCTTATGTGGATTTACGTGGGCTGCATTGGGCATAGCTTGTGTCATGTTTATGAGTTCACTTAAGCATGGAATAGAGCATGTGCAGCAGCTTCATCGAGTGCCGTGCGATCGCTGCAAATTCTTCACTGGTGACTATCGACTCAAGTGCCCAGTGCATCCCTGCACCGCCTGCACACTCGACGCTATCGACTGTCGCGATTTTGAGCCAGAAACTCTGCCCTATCTGGGCTCTGATTCTCAGATTATGCCATTAAGCTCCGATCTTCCGCTCCGGCGAAAAGTCGATGTTCGCAGCCCTGCTCTCATCACCTATAGACGTTAACCTGTCAATGCGCTCCAATGACCTACTGCAACTCCTCCATCTCTTACCCTGCAAAGTTTTCGACACGCCGTTTTGGCCGCAGAGAACTTATCCCCACAGAACCTGCCCATGCCTGGCAAATTACGACCGGCTATGTGCGTAGCTTTACCTTAGAGCCACATGATGCAGTGGTGTCGCTGGGATTGTGGCGAACTGGCGACATCATTGCCAGATTCGTCAACACGATTCAACCCTACTATTTGGAATGCCTCACACCTGTCGAAGTTGTTCCTGTCCACATGGCTAACATCAAGGTAGAGGAACTGCTTGCGACCCATTTACAGCAAGCGCAGCAGTTAGTTCGCATCCTTCATCAAACTCGAATTGAGACCCGCTTAACCCTGTTTTTATATTGGTTAGCAGAACAGGTCGGTGTTTCCGCAACTCAGGGCATTCTGTTAGATATGCCACTCACTCACCAAGATATTGCGGATGCGCTGGGCACCACTCGTGTTACCATCACTCGACTCATTAAGCAGTTTCAGCGCCAGGGAATGATTCTCCATTGCCGTCGACGCTATATTCTTTGCGATACGCCACTACCGATACAGGCACACCCCAGTGTCATGCATTTGTCCAGATCCTAATTTCAGGATACGCGCTCTAAAATTGGAGGCTGCCACCCTGAAAAAAGGGCTGCACATCATTATTTAGAGGGCGATCGCACAAGCGTTCTCTAAATTTCTCTAAATAATGATTGCAAATATTTCTTTTCCATTAGGCTTTTCCATGAGGAAGGTTAGCTTAGCGCTACTAGCAGCATCACATCTAAAATCATGACATCTGTTTTATCAGTTTTATATATCAGAAACACGTTGGTTTAACCTGCCCCTTTCGCTCTTCCTGCTGGATAAAAATGGGGCTCAGGCCTTCCTTAGGTTTTTGAAATTTTAGGGTGCGATCGCAGTATATTTAATATGTTTCAATGATCCTTCTAATGTCACTCTGTTATCCTTTTCCTTTATGCAAGAACTCGATCTTCCTAAAACCATCGGCCTGCTGAACAAGATTATGGAGTTTGAACTGGCTGGAGTAGTGCGATATACGCATTATTCTCTCATGGTTACAGGCCCCAATAGACTGCCCTTGGTTAGCTTCTTTAAATCGCAAGCTAATGAATCGTTGCTGCATGCCCAACAGGCTGGCGAAATTATTACCGGACTAGAAGGGGGGCATCCTAGCCTCAAAATTGCCCCGATCGAAGAGAGTTTTCACCATTCTATTCGAGACGTGTTGGATGAAAGCTTGACCCATGAAAAAACGGCATTGTCGCTCTATAAAGCTCTATTAGATACAGTGGAGCATGCCAGTGTCTATCTAGAAGAGTTTGCTCGCACGATGATCAGCAACGAAGAACTGCATACGCTAGAACTTCGCAAAATGCTGCGCGACTTTAGCTAACGCGTTGACTCATGTCCTGCTTGCGCCTCAGGGCTGCCCCATTCCTTTTGCTCGCCAGCACTTGTGAAGGGCCATGTTGCAGAAGGCTGTGGGGAAGAAGTATTACACCGGAGTTGAGCCGCAATGCGGAGTCGGTGGCGATCGCCCACTCCAGCAATCTTGAATCCCTAAAACAATGCACCGGAACTCGATTCTTATGCCATGATTCCAAAGATGTCATGGTGATGAGATGTCATGGTCAAGTCTGCCATCGTTAGCGCGATTCTGTAGGACGGCGGCAGGGCGGTGTGCAAAACCCTGACGAAACGGGGCCTTTGTAGGTTGCTTTGGCGTTTGACTTATGGCTCTATGGCTTCAACGGGGTGAGCGTTGGGGCATCTCCCGATGGTCTCCTGATGGTTCCCCGATGTTCCTGCAGGCCTGCGGCACGTTTCTGAATCGCACCCGTCTTGATTTCTGATGGAGAGCCCTATGGTGCAGTCTATGTCAACCCAAACTTTATTTGTAGCGCCAGGCGGCGATGACAGCGGCAACGGCAGCGAAGCGCAGCCCTATAAAACGATTGCCCGCGCTTTGCGCCGTGCCACGGCAGGCACCACTATTCGCCTCGGGTTTGGCAGCTTTAGCGCGGCAGCGGGGGAGGTGTTCCCTCTCGTTGTGCCCCAGGGCGTGATGCTGCTGGGCAATGAAAATACGAAGGGGCAGAACATTGCGATTGACGGCGGCGGCGATTTTGATAGCGCTATTTTTGCACGGCAGAATGCGACGCTGCGGCTAGAGGCGGGGGCAGAACTGCGGGGCGTGACGGTGCGCAATCCAAACCCACGCGGTACAGGGGTATGGGTTGAATCTACCGATCCGGCGATCGCCTATTGCACCTTCATCAATTGCGGACGCGAAGGCATATTCACCACTGGCTCGGCCAATCCAGAAATTGTGGATTGTGTCTTTGAGCAAAATGCAGCGAGCGGCCTCTCGATTACCCGCAACTCAAAAGGGGAGGTGCGACGCTGTGTGTTTCGGCGCACGGGCTATGGCATTGCCATTGGTGACAACGCAGCGACACTGCTGGCCGACAACACGATTGCCGATTGCCGGGCCGGAATTGTGATTTCTGGCTCGGCTCGGCCTGTGTTGCGCAATAACCAAGTAGAGCGCAGTGCAGAAGAAGGACTGCGGGTGGGCGATCGCGCCGTTCCTGATATCGGCAAGCCCCAAGACCCCGGCGGAAACGTGTTTGTGCAAAGCGGGCGGTCAGACGTGACCAACCTCAGCACCACACCGCTGCTATCGGTCGGCAATCACATCAACCCTGTGCGCGTTAACCTGGGCGCGCCAGACACCGCTCGACGCGTTGATTTTGTCGCCAGCACGGTGGTGGAGCAAATTCAGACGGTGGTGCCCAAACCGGAACCTGCGCCTGCCCCAGCCCCCCTGCCTACGCCGCCCGCTTTTAAACCTAGCCCCGAGGCCGCCAATGTCAACCTCAGCGACATCGCAGGGCACTGGGCGGAGCCGTTTATCCGCGAGTTGGTAGCGCGCGGCATTCTCACCGGCTATGCCGATGGCACCTTCAAACCCTTACAGGCCATCAACCGGGCGCAGTATGCAGCAGTGCTGGCCAAAGCGTTTGCCCTGCCGTCTCGCCGGCCCAATCGTGGCTTTGTGGATGTGCCTGGGGATTTTTGGGCGAGAGAGGCGATCGCCCGAGCAGAATCGATGGGGTTCTTGACCGGATTCCCCGACGGCAGCTTTCGCCCCATGCAAAATCTGACTCGGGTGCAAACGCTGGTGTCCTTGGTGAGTGGCTTAGAGCTGAGCGGGGGCAATCCTGAATTTTTGAGCGTGTATCGCGATCGCGCTGAAATTCCCACCTATGCCACCCTCCCGATAGCGGCAGCCACTCAGCGGCGCATGGTGGTGAGCTACCCCCAGGTCGATCGGTTCTCGCCCATGGTCGATGTGACCCGGGGCGAGGTTGCAGCGATGGTATACCAGGCGCTCGTGGTGACGGGGCAGGCACGGGTGATTCCCTCACCCTATCTGGTCGTGCCTGACTCACTGACTGTTTCGTTTGCGGATGTCGACAACCACTGGAGCGAGCCGTTTATTCGAGGGCTGGCGAGCCAGGGCTTGGTCAGCGGCTTCTCAGACGGCAAGTTTATGCCAGAAGGCCCCATGACGCGGGCGCAATATGCGGCGCTGCTGGTAAATACCTTTAACCCGTTGCCCAAGCGTGAGCCGATGACGTTTGGCGATGTGCCCAGCAATCACTGGGCGGCGGCCGCGATTCAGCGCGCCTATCGCGGCAAGCTGCTGTCGGGCGGCAGTGACGGGCTGTTTCGTCCTGATAAAAATATTTTGCGGATTGAGGTGCTGCTGTCGTTGGTGAATGGGCTAGAGCTGCCGCCCGGCAATGTGGCCCTGCTGAACCGCTTTACGGACTTGGGTGCCATCACCAATGAGGCCTTGCAAAAGGCGATCGCCAGTGCCACCACCAATCGACTGGTGGTGAACTATCCCGACCTAGCGCGGCTTAACCCCATGCGCGATGCGACTCGGGCCGAAGTAGCCGGGATGGTGTATCAAGCGTTAGTGCAGGCCGGGCGATCGCCCGCTCTGGCATCCGCCTACATTGTTAACCCCGACCAGAATTCTGGCGGCAACCCACCCGACCCAGAGCCAGAGCCAGAATTGCCGCTCATCATGATTGACCCGGGGCATGGGGGCAATGACCCCGGTGCGATCGGCATTGGCGGCATGCGAGAAACAGATGTGGTATTGCCCATTAGCCTAGAAACGGCAAAGGTGCTGCAATCCTACAATTTGCGGGTCGCGATGACCCGTAGTGATGAGCGCACCCTGTCGTTAGAAGAACGGACGGCCCTGGCGAATGCCGCCAATGCCGCAATCTTTGTCAGCATCCACGCCAACGCGCTTAGCCTAGACCGGCCAGAGGTCAATGGCCTTGAGACCTTTCACTTCCCCAATTCAGTGGAGGGCAACAAGCTGGCTCAGGCGATTCAGACTAGCATTTTGCAGTCGTTGCAGCCCACCAACCGAGGGGTGAAGTCGGCGAATTTCTTTGTGCTGCGCACCACGACGATGCCCTCGGCGCTGGTGGAGGTGGGCTTTGTCACGGGGGCGCAGGATGCAGCCAATCTGGCAAACCCCACCTATCGCGCTAGCATGGGCCGGGCGATCGCCCTAGGCATTGCGCAATATATCAAGCAGCCCGTGGGGTGAGGTGGCCATGCAACCCTGTCGCCTTCCCCCGCCGCTGCAGCCGGGTGATCTACTGCGAGTCGTGGCCCCCAGCGGCACCCTGCGCGAGCAGGCGGCGTTTCAGCTCGGGCTTGAGCTATGGCGTGCTCAGGGCTATCGGGTTGAACTGTGTCCGGGCTACGACGGTCGCTGGGGCTATCTGGCAGGCAACGATGGCGATCGCCGCCAGCAACTCGCCACCGCCTGGGCAGACCCCGACTGCCGTGGCATCCTCTGCGCTCGGGGCGGCTATGGCACCATGCGCCTTTTAGAAGACTGGCAGTGGCCCAGCACAGACCCCAAGTGGCTGATCGGCTTTTCTGACATTACCGGCTTGCTGTGGAGTCTAGCCACTCAAGGACTGTCGGGCATCCACGGGCCATTGCTGACCACCCTGGCGGCAGACTCCACAGGGTCGCAGCAGCGGTTATTTGATCTGGTGCAAGGCAAGCCGTTGCCGCCACTGACCGGAAAAGGCTGGGGCGGTGGCAGCGCAGAGGGGCTGCTGCTGCCTGCAAACCTGACGGTGGCGACCCACTTGCTGGGCACGCCTTTACAGCCTGATTTAGACAATGTCATCCTAGCCATTGAAGATGTCGGCGAGGCCCCCTACCGGCTTGATCGAATGCTGACCCAGTGGCGGCTGTGTGGTGCGCTGCGGCAGGTGAAGGGCATCGCAGTGGGGCGCTTTAGCCAATGCCACCCTCCCGCTGCAGTACCCAGTTTGAGTGGGGCAGAGGTCTTGGGCGATCGCCTCTCAGACTTAGGGATTCCCATTGTGTCGGAGCTGCCATTTGGGCATGATGGCGATAACGCCGCGTTGCCCGTGGGCGTGTCGGTGCATCTAGATGGCGATCGCGGGCGGCTGCACCTTATCCCTTAGTGCACTCTGCGCGTCCTTAATGCACCGCTGCACCGCTAACGGTGCGTTCACGGCACAATAGACCATGAAAGACAGTGAACATTGCCAAACTCTAAGCCGTGACTCATCCCGATCAACTCCGAGACCTATTGCAAGCCGTTGCCGCCGGAAATCTGACACCCGAGCGAGCGCTAGACAAACTGAAGTATCTCGACTATGAACCCGTCGCTGACTTCGCCAAGGTCGATCACCACCGGACGCTGCGAACGGGGTTTCCTGAGGTGATTTGGGGGCCAGGAAAAACGCCCCCGCAGATTGTGCAGATTATGACCGCGATGCAGGGGCGATCGCCCGTGGTGATGGCCACCCGCATTGAGCCAGACGTTTACGATCAGGTGCGATCGCATCTGCCTGATGCGGTTTATTTTGATATGGCCCGCATTTGTGCCCTGCTGCCTCCGGGCGATCGCACGCCAAGCGGCGCGCCCTTGCCCGACCGAACCGGCACCATTACCCTGCTCTCGGCAGGCACCGCTGACCTGGCAGTTGCCGAAGAAGCCGCTATTACTGCTGAGCTGTCAGGCTTCGCCGTGAAGCGGCTCTGGGATGTGGGCGTGGCAGGTATTCACCGACTTTTAGGCAATCAGCACTACATCCAAACTGCGGAGGTGTTGATTGTGGTCGCGGGAATGGAAGGGGCATTGCCCAGCGTTGTGGCGGGTCTAGCAGACTGCCCGGTGATTGCAGTACCAACCAGCATTGGCTATGGCGCTAGCTTTGGCGGCATTGCGCCGCTGTTAACCATGCTGAATTCCTGCGCAACTGGAATTGGGGTCGTTAACATTGATAATGGATTTGGCGCAGCGATCTTGGCAGGGCAAATTCTGCGAACGGCAGCCCGAGTGCAACCCAGTGATGCGGAGGATTAATCAACTTCAATCTTTGAATTGCTCAACCTATGGATTCTTATGGATTCTTGCGCCTGTATAAAACACCCCAATCCCCAAACTGACGCTTAGCCCCAAGGAGAGATGCCATGCCCACCATTCCCTGTCACATTTTGGTAGACGGCAACCCGATTGTGATTTACGCCAGCCGCAATGGGGCACCCACAAAAATGCTCCCCATTTTGACGCCGTTTTTAGAGCGGTTTTGGCAAGAGCGCGAATTCTCCAGTGAAACAGACGAAACGCCTGATGTGCTGGTGGCCCAGTTGATTGTGCGGTTTGGGTTTGAGTTTTCGGAAGACGATTTCTCTAACCTAAAGGCTGGGTTGGGGTTTGACCCTCGGGCTGAATATATCTACAAAATTGAGGGCGATCGCACCGTTAGCATTTACATCCCCCAAGACAGCTATCGCGAAGACCCCAGTCAAGGGCTCCAGGGCTGCCGTCGGCTAGAAGAACAGCTGGCCCATGGATGATCCAAGCATGATGGCTCATGACTCATGAACCGTGAAGGATACGCCATGACTCAAGTCTGGACAAGCCTAACGGCGCAACCCCTGGAGCTGTTGCAGGAATGCAGCATCAGGTGGTGTATTCTGCGTTGATCTTCACGTAGTCATAGCTGAGGTCACAGCCCCACGCCGTGCCCACGCCACCGCCATTCCCCAAGTTCAGCGATATCAAGACGGTATCACTCGTAAGATACTCCCCTGCGGCGGCTTGCTTCAGATAGGCATTTGCGGCAGTGCGGTCAAAGGGCAGGGGCTGTCCGTGCTCCATCAGCAAAAAACTGCCCAGCTTAATTTCGAGCTTACCTTGGTCAAAGGCGACTCCGGCGCGTCCCGCAGCGGCAGCAATCCGGCCCCAGTTGGGATCGCGACCAAAGATAGCCGATTTTAGCAAGGCCGACCCCGCCACCGCGCGCGCCACCTGCCGCGCTGCTGTGTCATCCGGTGCACCGGCCACGTGCACTTCGAGCAGGCAAGTGGCGCCTTCGCCATCACGGGCGATCGCCTTCGCTAAGTGAATGCAGACCGCTGTGAGCATCGCTTCTAGCTTGGCCGCATCGTCGTTCATTTCGGTGATGGCAGGCGTCCGCGACTCGCCATTAGCCAGCGCCAGCAGCGTATCGTTGGTGCTAGTGTCGCCATCCACCGTGATTTGGTTAAAGGACTTGTCGGCAGCGCGGCTCACCATCTGTTGCCACAGGTGGGGCGAAATTGCCGCGTCGCAGGTGACAAACGCCAGCATCGTTGCCATGTTGGGATGAATCATCCCTGACCCTTTGCTAATGCCGCCAATCCGCACAGGGCGACCGTCGAGGCTGGTTTCAAGGGCAATGGACTTGGGCACTAGGTCAGTGGTGATAATGGCCTTTGATGCATCCTCTGACCCCGTGGGCGATGCCGCAGCCACCAGATTGGGAATTCCCGCCCGCAGCTGCTCCATACGAATGCGCTGCCCAATTACCCCAGTCGATGCAATCAAGACCGATTCTGGCGCACAGCCAATTTCTTTTGCTAAGAGTTGGGCACTTTCGAGCGTATCGGCCCAGCCCTGCGCCCCAGTGGCAGCGTTCGCCTGCCCTGCATTGCAGAGGATGGCGTTAGCGCTGGCCTTGGCCTGCAACCGTTGGCGGCAATAGTCGACACAGGCGGCGCGCACCTGACTGGTGGTGAATACTCCAGCGGCGATCGCCTCTACCTCTGACCAAATCAGCGCTAAATCGGGCGCACCCGACGGCTTGAGCCCTGCTGTAATCCCGCTTGCCTTGTAGCCTTTGGGAGCAGTCACGCCCCCAGCTACGCTTTGCCAATCTGCCATGCCAGTGTCCTGCCTTTTGCCTGTGGATATGGGCTATTTCACGAGGATTCTAAACGTATGAGGCGCAAGCGGGGATTCTTTCACCCAACCAGCGCATGTGTTTAAGACAACCCCAAAGAACGAAGCCTAGGGCGTGTCATCAATTCTGGCTAAAATCCTCATGTCATCAGCGCTGCCACACCCGACCAAAAAACAGGCTAGGGGCTGCAACTGCTAATTTTTGGGCCATCAGCGGTAAATTAATGACAGCCCTTAGTGTATCCAAAACTCGTTGCAGAAAATATAGCGAATCATGCAGCTCTAGGGGACGGGCCTACAGAAATGTGACGAGTGGCTCATCTCCCGGTAGGGGTTTTGCGGAACTGCGGTTGTGACGCATGGCGGCAGCATCCCAGCATCCTTTCATCTGCACCCTCTGACGATCAGGCAAAATTGGCAGCGCTAGACTCTGAGGGGGCGATCGCCCAACAAAAAGGGCAAGCTCATTGCAGAACTCACCCTGGGTGTCTATTAAGTTTTGTACATGTTTATGAGTATTTGCGGATATTGGCATCAATCGGCGCTGGCATTAAGGGACTAGCAGTGCATTATTCGCGTATCCACCAACCCGTCACATGCCACACGCCAAACATCCATTAGCTCATGGATGAGCCGCTGCGATCATAGTCGTGGCTGAAGGTTGGGTGGGGCTTGCCTTGAATCGTGTTCCAGTAGCCAGTGACGTCTGCTTCACAGCCGATTTCTGCAGCCACGCGGCCCAGCATAGATTGCTGGCGGTTTTTGATCTGGTGGTGATGGCGGTGCATGAGTGCCCGAGCTTGATCTTGTGTAGACATGGTTAAGACGACTCCTAGAATGTCTGGGTGTTGTGGGAGCCTGATGACCTGTGCATCCTGCGCTCGCCTAACCTCAATATAACAAGTAGTTCTGTATCAAGAGCTACAAAACAAGCTGATTTCAGAAAATTTATATATGTTCATCCATAAGAGGTAGCGGCTAAGGGTAAGCTCGGCAAACACCACCCTACAGCGATAGAGTTTAGGGCTAGGGTTCCGTAGTTTTACTGTTGAGGATGGGTTCGATGGTTGCGGTTGTAGAAAAGACGCAGGATGTAGCAGGGCTCACCTGGTTTTATCGAGAGGTAGAACCGCAATCGGCCAGCGATGCGTCGAGCAAGCCGGTGGTGGTGCTGCTGCATGGGTTGCCCGCCCAGAGCTATAGCTGGCGCTTGATTATGCCGGAATTGGCCGATTATGGGTTTCGGGCGATCGCCCCCGACTGGCCCGGCTGTGGCTTTTCTGACAAGCCCGATCGCCGCGACTTCCGCTATACACCCGACGTCTACTGTGCAGCGCTCGAAGCGTTTTTAACCGCGCTTGACTTAGAGCAGGTGGTGATTGTGGCTCAAGGATTTTTGGGATCGGTCGGCGTGCAATATGCCCTGCGCCATCCTGACCAAGTTAAGCGACTGGCGGTGCTGAATGCGCCGATTGTAACCTCTGCCAAGCTGCCCTGGAAGATCAAGCAGTTGGGTGTGCCGCTCTTGGGCGAAATGCTGACTCAAGATCCAATTTTGGTCGATCGGACACTAGAAGGCGGCGGCGGCTACGTGGTAGAAGACGCCGATCTGGATGTGTATCGGCGGCCTTTTCTGAAAAGCTCCGATGTCGGGCGATCGCTCTTTGCCACGGTTCAAAACCTGCAGCTCTCTAAGGTGTTGCCTGAGATTGAAGCCGGCCTCACGGCATGGCCGCACCCGCTGCTGCTCGCCTGGGGCGATCGCGACCCTTGGCTGCCGATCGCAGCTGCCAAAGCCTTTGCTGACACCCTCCCCAACGCTACATTTGAGGCGCTCAACGAGGTGGGGCACTATCCTCAACAAGACTGGCCCGAAAAAGTGAGCGCCGCACTACTGCCTTTTCTGCGGCAGCAGGCGGTTTAGCGATTTGGCTAAGGGACTCGCTAAATAATGCAGAACCACGTATTCCATCAGATTTTGACAGCATTGGGTTTTAGCCAGCCCCTGCTCGCAAGTCCGTCCGATTTAGGCAAAAAAAAAGTCCCAAAAAGCCGTAAAGGCTTTAGGGAACTTTGAATCAGGGTGCATCTACCATTCACTTTTTCCAGCAAGGGAGGTGCAATCCGGAGGGTTTTGACAGAGGCTGCAACTTTTTTCTCTGAAAGCAGTCTGTAACATCGGGAGTGTCCCCATCTTTTTGGATGGAGATCTGGGAAATCTGATGGATATACTGGCGTGCGATCGCCCGTGTAAGGTTTGTGTAAAGACCTGGTAAAACTCAGTTAATCTAACGGCTGTGCTTACAGCGCCTAGCCTGAGTTAGGGCTATGCTGATCACAAGGGCGCAGTCTACCAACCGAGCGATCGCCACACGAGCCATCCCACGCTACAACCTATCAAACAGATCCAACCCGCAAGTTAGTGCCAAGGGCTTAGGCAATTTAGCTGGCTCTACACCACGCTGGCGCGGACTCTTTGTGGGAGGCCATCCGTGTGCGTTGATCTGGCTTATCTACGGATATTCAGAGGTTAGTGGATCAGGCTAAATAAAGCATCCAGCTATCCCCTATTTCCTCCTTACAGGGCAGTACGATCCATCCCGGATGTCTTTTAGTCAAGATAGAAGGGAATCCTAATAGGAATGCGAGAAGGAAATGCAAGGGGATAAATTTAGTCTCTAAGCTAAGGGCTGACAGGTCGGTTGGGACAGAATTACGACTGAGGAGTGCGCTACACCCGTGACCCAAGAGTTTCACATTTCGGTAACACCAGTCGGAAATAATGAGCATCTGGTGCGGACTGAACGGGTCGCACCGGGGGTTCCTTTAGCAGAAGAACAAATGGTTTGGGGCGTCAATGACTGGCTCATACAGGCCCGCCAGTTAATGAACGACCCCCTGCTAGAGCTGTTGCAGGGGCGACACCGCAGCCGAGTCGGCGGCTATGAATTGCCTAGCGCGGGCGGCTCTTCCCCAGAGGGCAAGCCATCTCGCGCCTCGGTGCAGACGACAGCACCAGAATTGACGCTAGTTGAACTGGGACAAGTTCTCTACAACCATCTATTTCAAGGCACCCTGCGCGATAGCTGGATGACAGCCCAAGGCATTGCTCAGCACCGAGGAGAGATGCTGCGGCTGCGGCTGGGGCTGAAAGGCGGGGCGTTGCCTCGTCTACCCTGGGAAGTGATGTATGCCAGCAACCGGGATGGCACCGCGCTCCATCGTCCCATCGCAACGGGGACTGATGTCGTATTTTCTCGCTACCAGCCGGGCATCACCATGATGGATGGTCGAGCCTTGCCGACGCTAGACCCCCATCAGCCCATTCGGATTTTGCTGGCGATCGCCGCTCCGACCGACCAAGAACGGCTAGAGCTGCGGCGCGAAGCCATGGACTTGCAGCAAGAGCTACAGCGTCCTCAACCCAACTCGGGCGAGGGCTATGCCGCCGCACCTGAATTTGAAGTGACTGTGCTGGATCAGCCCGGGCGAGAACAGCTGACCCAGGCCCTTGAGCAGGGTCGGTTCCACATTTTGCACTACGCAGGCCACAGCAACTTGGGCGTCTCAGGGGGCAACCTCTATCTGGTCAATCCCAAAACTGGATTGACCGAGGTGCTGAGTGGGGATGATTTGGCGGGGCTGCTGGTCAACAATGGCATTCGCATGGTGGTCTTTAACTCATGCCGGGGGACACACACCGCGGCTACTGCAAATGACACTAGCCCACAAGAGCGCAACCTGGCAGAAGCCCTCGTCAGTCGAGGCATTCCTGCGGTTCTGGCCATGGCAGAAAAAATTCCCGATGATGTAGCCCTCACCCTCACCCGGCTGTTTTACCGCAACCTCAAGCAGGGGTATCCCCTAGACCTCAGCCTTAGCCGAGCACGGCAGGGCCTCATTTCGGCCTATGGCTCGCACCAACTTTACTGGGCCTTGCCGGTGCTCTACTTGCACCCTGAGTGCGACGGATATTTGACGCTGAGCGATCGCACCCTCGTGAATCCAGCAGATCGGCTGTTGCTGTTGCCCAACACCTATGACTTGCCCCCCCTGCTGGCGGGGGAAGCACTGGATGAATCGGGTACCATCCCAGATGATGAGGTGGACGATGAGTTAGAAATGCTCACCCGCGCCGTGTTGCTCGAGGATGATATAACGCCTCTAGCCGATGCAGAACTATCGGCTGCCTTTGGGCAGATGCCGACGTCTCTAGAGCCCGCCCACCCAAACCCTGCAGGACATCACACGTTCTTCGACGATGGCTCCTTAGAAGCAGCGACGGGGGATTTTACACTCCATGGCTTAGAAGACAACGAAACGCTTGATCCAAACTCAGCAGCGGCACTAGCAGCTGCCTTGATGGCAGAAACAACCCCTGGCGAGGCTGCGGCTGGCAATGGTAATGGCGATGGCGATGGCACTGCAGCCTTTTCTACCCTATTGCCGCTGCTGCCCGCCACGCCTTTACCAGGCCGTGCGGCCTCTGAACAGACCACCTTTGGCCTCGCCGCAGTTAATGCTGCCGGAGCCTCTCGCTCTGCGGCTCAGCCTGGAGCGATCGCCCCTTCAACTCCCGGCGACACGGTAGAAGAAGAGTTAGAAATCTATCCGGTCGATCGGTCGTCAACGGCTTTTTCGAGCAATGGGGCAGGTTTAGGAATGGGGCCTGCACCTGCCCAACCCCCTTCGCTGATTCGACGCCTATATTTTGTGCTGCCATTTCTGGGTGCAGGAGTAACGGCACTCGTCTTGCTGGCGTTGCAGTCGCCGCCCTGGCTCAACTCTCGCCCCTCCCCGGCAGATCTCTTGCCCGATCGAGTTCAGCCTGCCGCCACTCAAACCCCGATTGCGTCAAGCGAGGTGGAAACAGCCACGCCTGAGCAATTGGCGACCACGGCTACTGAGCATTTCCAGAACCAGGCGATCGCCGCTGGGGTTGTGCTGCTAGAGCAATTGCTCGATCGCAATGCGTTAGATGACGCTCAGACCGTATTGAACACGATTCCTGCCGAACAGGGATCAGATGCCAGAATTTTGTTCTTGCGGGGCCGTCTGGCTTGGCAGCGAGCTAATGCGGGCCATCCTGACTTTGCAGTAGACGATGCCCAACGGTTTTGGGAAACCGCGGTGTCTCGGCAGAATGATAGTCCCGAGTATCTCAACGCATTGGGCTTTGCCTACTACGCTCAGGGCAAACTGGGCGAGGCTGCAAGAACCTGGTGTCGGACGGTCTCCCTAAATCCAAGTACCGCAAACGGCAGCAGGGCTGCTAATGCGACAGAGACCGTAGACCCGACCAATGGCAACTCATGCCAAGTGCCTACCCAGCCTATTGCCAGTGATGCCAGCGCTACTGCCTATGCCGGCATTGCTCTGGCGCTTCAGCAGGCCGCGCTAAATCCAGAAGAGGCTCAAAACCAATCAATTCGCCTCAGCCAAGCGTCTAACTTATACCAACTCATCAACCTCAACAGACCGACGCAGTTTCGGCCTGCCGAGCTGCGCGATAACTGGCTATGGACAGATGCCGCCGTAGATGACTGGATTATGCTGAGCAATCGATAGGACAAGAACGAGAGAAAATGCATTCATCCGTGAGCGTCCGCAAGTATCCGCGAGTTTGAGTCAAGCCAAACCCTCAGCCTGCTCCGCGTCGCGCGATGCCCCAAGCCCGACTTGCCCCGAACCGACGTTAATCTAACTGCCGTCCCGTAAGCTCTACAAAAATGTCTTCCAAATTGGAGGGGCGTACCATCATCCCAGCTTTGTGGGGCTGTTGCTCAAAGTAAGCATTAGCGTCTTCTAGGGTGGGGAAGAATTGGTAGTCCCAGCGATCGCCCTGCTGTTTCATCACCAGCCCCTCGCCATACTTGCGGCGGAACTCAGGCAGGGTGCCTAGCTCAATCAGCTTGCCACTGTCCATGATGCCAATGCGATTAGGCGTTTCGGAACTGCTGAAGGTAGCGTCGCAGAGATATTCCACCTCCTCCATATAGTGTGTGGTGAGAAGGATGGTCATGCCCTGCTGGTTGAGCCCTTTAATAATTTCCCAGAGGCGACGACGGGTTTGCGGATCCAAGCCGACGGTGGGCTCATCCAAAAACAGAATGCGGGGTCGATGCAGCAGCGCTCGGGCAATTTGCAAGCGCCGCTTCATGCCACCCGATAGGGTTTTGACATAGTCATCGCGGCGATCGCCCAATTCCACATATTCCAGCCAAGTGTCAATTTCTTTTTGCCGCTGGGGATTGGGGATATGGTGCATGCGCCCGTGAAACTCCATGTTCTCCCAGACGGTCAGATCCACATCTACACTCATCTGTTGCAGCACAACGCCAATCTGCTGCTTTACTTGCATAGGCTGCCGCGCCACGTCAAACCCGGCGACGGAGATTTGTCCCTCAGTCGGCTGCGTTAGCGTGGTCAACATGCGAATAGTCGTGGACTTGCCAGCTCCATTTGGCCCCAGCAATCCAAAAATCTCACCCGGCAAAATGTCTAACGACAGATCGTTGACCACTGGCGCATTGCCATAAACCTTAGAAACATGATGCAGCGAAACTTCTGCCGTCATAGCGATGCCTAAACCTTGGATGAAGCCCGTATCTGAAGCCCGGAGAGCACAATGCCTGGGTCAACCCCCGTCCCCCAAATCCCGAAGGTAGCGCGGCCTTAAGGTCGAGGGTTGAGGGATGCAGGCAAAGCTAACACTACCCACCATCCCGATCAGTGAGGCCCACCAACATGAAAAGAAATTCCTTCTTTTTGGATTGGGCGATGGCGGGTTTGCGTCTCTTTACATACGGTAACACTATGCGCCCGCAACGCAGCTGAACGCGGGGGATCACCCACGATGCTGTCGTTAGGCAGATGCCGTAAGGACTGGTAGCGGGTCTCTCAGCGGTATTGGGGGTTGAATTTGGGGGTTGGATAGAGGGGCGATCGCTCTATCCCCAATCTCGCCACGGCCGCGTTTTCTTAACCGTAACCTCGGCCTCAACAAGAGGGCGACGACTCTTTGCTGAATACAGGCATAGGACATCCGTGCTATAGTATTTGTGTACTAATGGGGACAGACGCCCCATCCTATCCCCAATCAGTTCCATCAGTCACAGCGAGATTCCTATGACTATAGCTACCAAAGGTCGGCGATCGAGTAAAGCCCAGCCTAGCCCCTCGGCGTCCGGCAGTCGAGTGTTGGCTCTTGATGCTGGCAACTACGATCTTAAATTTTTTGATGGCATAGGGCACCCCAAGGCCATTCGCTCTGTGCGCTACAAGCTGCCCCAAGGGCGCGATGCCGTGAGCCATTCCGAGGCTTCACCGCTGATTGAACTGCCGGATGGCAGTCGCTATCACTTTGGCGCCCAGGCTTACAAATATCGGCGGCAGCAGCAGACGGTGGTAGAAAATAAGGTCGAACTATCGCAACTGCATCTCTACGCCTGTCTAGAACCCTGGGGAGAGCAGACAGACTTTGCGCTTCAGCTCTATGTCTCTACTCCCGACCCTAGCCGCAACGCCGACGCCATTCGACAGCAGCTGATGGGCATGCATGAATTCCGCCGCAACGGTTTAGACTATCACGTCATGGTGGAGCAGGTAGAGGTTGAGCGAGAGGGTATGGGTGCGTATCGCTATGCCAAGCAGCTAGGTCTGATCCCCAGTACGGGCTACACCGTCGTCATTGATATTGGGGGCGGCACCTGGCTGAGTCGCTTGGTGGATGAAGACGGCGAAGTGATTGATGAAAATGTCATGGATCGAGGCGGAGCCTATGAACTGGCCGTTTCCATTAGCTTTGACAAGCGCCTTAACACTGTTTTAGGCACGACCGCAGACCCTAGCCTAATTATGGATGGCTTCCGTCATGGGCATGGCTATGCTGACACAGGGTTGACCTGGGGTGATTGGTTAGAGGAGCACCTCGACCCGTGGTTTAAGGGCATTTTTCAGACGGTGCGGGCGCAATATACGCCCTTTATGTCGCGGGTAACGCGCTTTTTGATTACGGGCGGCAGCACCCACTTGATTTCGGAACGGTTAAACGGGCATCGGCTGTTTAGTGTGATGGGCGATCCTCAGTTCGCCAATGTGCGCGGGTTGTTTTTGATGTCGAGTGATACGCAACTATGCATGACAACAAAGTAAGACTAAGTCGCGATGTGCTGGATAAGGCCAGTGCGATCGCCCAAGAGTGGGGGCTAAAAAACGCCCGTGCGGCAGTGGAAGCCGTATTCCGCTGCTATGCCGACGACTATCTCAATGGCCGTGCCCCAGCCCCCGCGGTGCCTAAGCCCACCGCTGATGAAGCACACTCGCCACCCCAATGGCTCCGGCGATCGCCCCCATCCACTGCATCCCCTGACCTGCCTTGCGAAGCGCTCGATGCGCTCGATGAGCTACTGGGGGTCTGAGCGTGGCAGTATCTTGTTCAACACGCATGCGTTGCGCAGTGCGCTAAGATCCAGCTTGACCTGAGTTTGATAGCGGTATTTCGGCTCCATGCAGCCGGGCTGAAATACCGCTAAGCTGTGCTGATGTTAAAAATCAAAAGATGAAGTCAAGGGCGATCGCCCACCCCGTTTCGCTCCGAACTAGCTGAATCTGGCGAATAAACTCTCGAAAGTAGAAGCGGCGCTCGCTTTCAGAGAGGTCGAGCCAAAACTGGGGCAACGATGCAACTTGGGCGATCGCCCTTAAATTGACGGGCGGGAGTTCGGCCAATTGAGTTTCTAATCTGGCGATTTCGCTGCGGAGCGTATAAGTTCGCAGGTCTGCAGTGGCATTGTCCAAAATTCCTTGTTCGACCAACGTGGGCAGTTGATCGATAATCTGCTGCTTCTGACCAATAGTTTGGGTAATGCTCTGTTTGATGGCATCGAGATCGGGCATGGGGCGGCTCTGGTTCAGAGCCGTCTCAGAACTACCCACAGCGCGGGGCAGATCCTGACAAATGCGCTCAATGGTGGCTTGAAGAATAGCATCATAGGCAATGGCAGCACATTTGGGCTTTAGCGGACACTGAGTCGGGCGCAGATACAAATAGTCTTGCGATCGGCGGGGCGCAGTCACGCGACTCACTGTCATGGGTGATTGGCAAGTTTGGCAAACGGCTAGCCCTGCCAGAGAACGAGGAGCACTGGCCGAGCGAGGCGCAAGACGGCGGTTGCGGCGCAGTAGTCGATCAATCTGTGCGGCCTCTTGACGAGTCATCAGGGCGGCATGGGTATCGCGCAGCACATCTCCAGTGTGGTATTGCAAGTCACCCCGATAGACTGGGCTCGTGAGCCAGCGCTTGCCGGTAGACACCGAAATAGTTTTGTTATAGGTCTGCTGTAGGTGGCGGACGCTGCCCCGCAGTGAGCCATAGAGTAAAAAGTGTTCAAAAAAGTCTTTGATAATCGGGGCCGTGGTGCGGTCAATGAGGTATCGATCGCTCCCGCGTCGATAGCCGTAGGGTGCTTTACCTGGCGGCGGCAAAGCCTGGATTCGATTTTGGGCGTGCCCTTCCTGAATGCGGCGACTCCGTTGCTCTTGCTGTAACTGGTGTATCTGCTGCAACTGCTGAAGCGACAGGTCTAGAGCCGCCTTGTCATGCTCTGCCGCTGGAGTGTTGTGTGGTTCGGATTGGCGATCGCCAATCGCCCCATCGGCCTGATGCGGCCAGACCGCCCAAGTCATCCCCTGTGCTTCCAACTGCGCCAAGCGCCCCTGCACCTCGACAAGAGACGTCCCCAGATCTGCCAGGTGCCGCAGCCACACGTGAGTAATCGCCAGATGCGGCGCATCGGCCAAAAGCTGTTGCCACTGAGTGCGATCGCCCCGATCCTGATACCATTCCACCGGGCCATCGCCCCACTCTGATGCATCTGGTACAGATTCAAGTGTCAGATTCGTGTAAATATAAACTGCACTTTTCATCAGGTTATGGTTCATCTAAGCTTGAGCAAAAGACAAAACTCTCAGAACCCTGAGATCAGATATGACATCAGGCCTGCACAATTTAGCGTTGTACTCCTGGGCCGCAGGTGATGAGTAGGCTCTGTTTTTTGCCCTAGTCTACGCATCTGGATGCAGAAACTAACAGAAACTATCAGACAGGGGCAATGAATTGTTGAGCAATGGTTTTAGTATGCCAAACAGGCTTAGACAGCTACTCTATTCTCATTAGCAAAATGACTCTAGTTTTCAGCATTCACGCGACCGTTAAAATGCCAACGCGGCAAGCTATATGACCGCCATTGACCAAAACCCCCTAGAATTATCGAATAAAACTGTCAGGATAGACCATGAGCTCGATCCTCCACTCCTCTGACGATGCATTCGCACCCAGCACTATGTCCAACACTGCCGATCCAGAACTGGCGGCTGCTTCCCCCAGTGATCTCTTTCTTCGCCACCGTCTCAAAATTGTCGAAGATCTGTGGGGATCGGTTTTACATCAAGAGTGTGGTCAACAATTGGTGGATTTGCTGCGCCAGTTACGCGCCTTGTCGTCGCCAGAGGGGCAAGTGGCTAACGATGGCGAAACAGGAGTGCTTCATCTCATTGAAAACCTAGAGCTACCGGATGCGATTCGCGCCTCGCGCGCCTTTGCGCTCTATTTTCAGCTCATCAACATCGTAGAGCAGCATTACGAGCAGCGAGGGCAGCAACAGCAATATCGTGCGTCCTACGAGCAGCTAGCCATTCAGCAAGCCGCCAACCATGCCGAATCAGAAGAAAGCTGCGGCTTGCACACCAACCATCTAGAGCGCAGCTTGCAAGACAGCGTGTTCTCTAGCCGGTCGGCAAGCACGTTTCAGGGACTTTTCCCCCGGTTAAAAACGTTGAACGTGCCACCCCGGCAGATTCAGCAGTTAATTGACAAACTAGATATTCGACTGGTGTTCACGGCCCACCCAACTGAAATTGTGCGCCACACCATTCGCGATAAGCAGCGCCGCATCGCCCGAATTTTACGCCAGCTCGACCAGGTAGAAGAAGGGCTAAATGGCGTGGTGGATCTGGCGTCGTCTTGGGAAGCCGAGACGCTACGGGAGCAGCTGACAGAAGAAATTCGCCTGTGGTGGCGCACCGATGAGCTGCACCAGTTCAAACCGACTGTGCTGGATGAGGTTGATTACACGCTGCATTACTTCCAAGAAGTGCTGTTTGACGTGATCCCGCAGTTGTTTCACCGATTTCGGCGATCGCTCCACAGTACCTTCCCTGGCCTAGAGCCTCCCCGCTATGACTTCTGCAAATTCGGCTCCTGGGTTGGGTCTGACCGCGATGGCAACCCCTCTGTCACCCCCGATATCACCTGGAAAACCGCCTGCTACCAGCGCAATTTGGTGCTAAACAAGTACATTCAGTCAGTCAAGCACCTGACCAACATGCTGAGCGTGTCACTGCAGTGGAGCGACGTCATGCCCGATCTGCTCGACTCGCTCGAGCAAAACCAGATGCAGATGCCCGAAATTTACGAAGCGCTCTCCCTCCGCTATGGGCGAGAGCCCTATCGCCTCAAGCTTTGCTACATCCAAAAACGGTTAGAGAACACGCTAGAGCGCAGCCAAAAGCTCTACGAGGGCGACTGCTTCCAGAGCGAAATCCCCGATGCCAATGCAGCGATCGTGTATCGATCCGGGGATGAGTTTTTGAACGAGCTGCACATGATCCACCGCAACTTGAAGGAAACAGGCCTGTCGTCACAGGATCTAGAAAATCTGATTTGCCAGGTAGAAATTTATGGCTTCAACTTGGCTTATCTTGACATCCGGCAAGAGAGCTCACGCCACTCCGACACGATTAGCGAAGTTGTAGACTACCTCCAAATTTTGCCGCAGTCCTACAACGATCTGTCGGAACAGGATCGAACGGCGTGGCTGGTGCAAGAGCTCAGAACCCGCCGACCGCTGATTCCCACTGAGCTGCCCTTTTCAGAAAAAGCAAATGAAATTGTGGCAACGTTCCGCATGGTGCGAAAGCTGCATCAGGAATTTGGCCCCAACATCTGCCAGACCTATATCATCAGCATGAGTCACCACGTCAGCGATTTGCTGGAAGTGCTGCTGCTGGCCAAAGAGGCAGGCCTCTACGACCCAGCTACGGGCACTGGCGATTTGCTGGTGGTGCCCCTGTTCGAAACCGTGGAAGACCTACTGCGTGCTCCGGCGGTGATGCGAGAGCTATTTGAGCTGCCGCTCTATCGAGCCCTTCTGGCAGGCGGCTATGCCTCTGTTGGCCGAGTTGATAAGGCGCGATCGCTCCAAGAAATTATGCTGGGCTACTCAGACAGTAACAAAGACTCGGGCTTTCTCAGCAGCAATTGGGAAATCCATAAAGCGCAGCAGTCACTGCAGCGGCTTGCAGATGAGTACAGCGTCGCGATTCGCATTTTCCACGGGCGTGGCGGCTCAGTGGGGCGTGGTGGCGGGCCTGCCTATGAAGCAATCCTGGCACAGCCGGGGCGCAGCATCGACGGGCGCATCAAAATTACTGAGCAGGGAGAAGTGCTGGCCTCCAAATATAACTTGCCTGAACTGGCGCTTTATAATCTGGAAACCATTGCCTCAGCCGTAGTGCAGGCCAGTTTGTTGAGCACTGGGTTTGACGACATTCAGCCCTGGCACGAAATTATGGAGGAGTTGGCGACGCGATCGCGCAGTCATTACCGAGCGCTGATCTACGAACAGCCCGATTTTGTAGACTTCTTCCATCAGGTCACGCCCATTGAAGAAATCAGTCAACTGCAAATTAGCTCGCGGCCAGCGCGGCGCGGCGGCAAAAAAGATTTGGGCAGTCTACGCGCTATCCCCTGGGTATTCAGCTGGACACAAACTCGCTTTTTGCTACCCTCTTGGTATGGCGTAGGCACAGCGCTGCAAGAGTTTCTGACAGAAGCCCCCGAAGAAAACCTAAAGCTGCTGCGTTATTTTTACTACAAGTGGCCGTTCTTTAAGATGGTGATCTCAAAATGCGAGATGACGCTTGCAAAAGTAGATCTCCAGATTGCCAAGCACTACGTAGAAGAACTCTCCCAGCCTGAAGATCGCGATCGCTTCCAAGCACTATTTGAGCAAATTGCGACAGAATACTACCTCACTCGCGACCTAGTGCTTGTGATTGCCGGGCACAAACGCTTGCTAGATGGCGACCCTGATCTGCAGCGCTCAGTGCAGCTTCGCAACGGCACAATTGTGCCCTTAGGCTTTTTGCAAGTGTCGCTGCTAAAGCGACTGCGCCAGCACAAAACACAGAATGCCGCAGGCGTTATTCGCTCACGCTATAGCCGAGGCGAACTGCTACGCGGCGCACAGCTCACCATCAACGGCATCGCTGCCGGAATGCGGAACACTGGCTGATTACTTCAACCGCGCGATGCAACTGCCCCAACGGTTTAGTGATCTCTGCGCCTTTCGCAGGGATCAACAAGGGTTTGAGCTTATCCCGAACTCAGGTTGGATGTAGGTGAACTGTCGTTCGGCAAGTTCCTAAAAACATGCTGACTTTGGAATGAGGTGCCGAGTGCTGGATTACTGGGCTACTTCTTTGGGATGCCACAGCGGCAGCGTAAAGTAAAACCAGCTTCCCTCACCCACACGGCTTTCTACCCAGATGCGCCCCCTGTGCTGTTCAATAATTTTGCGGCAAATTGCTAACCCCAGTCCCGTTCCGCCTTTTTCTCTAGAATCTGAAACATCCAGCTGCTGAAATCGCTCAAAAATAGTCTCTAGCTTATCGGACGGGATGCCACGCCCTTGATCCTGAACGCAAACCCGAACCAGTGAGAGGGGAGAGCTTGGAGCTTGGGCCTCAGGCTGAGCAGGCGAGGCGAGAACAGTCGCGCTGATGTAAATAGTGCTGTGGGGAGGAGAAAACTTGATGCCATTGCCGATGAGATTGGTCAAGGTTTGGATAATGGCATCGGGTGCGGCCCACACCAGTGCTGACAGTGGCATCACGACTAGGTGAATGCCTTGCTCCTCAGCGCTAGATTGCAGCGCCTCTGCTGATTGGTGAACCAGTGCTGCAATCTCGCAGGGTTGCTTGGCGAGCTTCATCTGGCCTGATTCTAGCCGCTGCAGATCGAGAATGTCGTTGACTAGGCGGATAAGGCGATCGCTCTGCTGCGCAGCAATTTCGATCATGCGATGCTTTTTCTCAGGCTTGCTGTCATAAACCCCGCGCCCGACAAGCCCTAGCGATCCACGAATAGCGGTGAGCGGGGTTCGCAACTCATGGCTAACGATAGAGATAAACTCACTCTTCATCCGATCAACAGCGCGCTGATTGGTGATATCTCGAGCGATTTTCGACGCGCCGATAATCGTGCCTGCCGCGTCGCGCATGGGTGAAATAGTCAGCGACACATCTACCAAATGTCCATCTTTATGCTGACGCACCGTTTCGTAGTGCTGCACATGTTTCCCTTGCCGAATATTAGCCAGGATCTGGGTTTCTTGATGGTGCTGATCGGGTGGAATAATGCGGAGAATCGGCTGTCCAATCATTTCTGCAGCGGTATAGCCAAAAATGCGCTTAGCACCTGCGTTCCAACTGGTGACGATCCCGTTTAGGGTTTTGCTTACAATGGCGTCATCGGATGATTCGACAATGGCTGCAAGCTGTGCAGTGATGGCCTCTGCACGCCGACGATCGCTAACATCTCGCAAGATAGCAGTCTGAATGCGATCGCCATTTAGCTCTAACTGCGAGATTGAGGCTTCTGCAGGAAATTCGCTGCCATCTTTCCGACGGCCCCAAATTTCACTGCGTTCTCCCATGCGGCGAGCCGCGCGTGTGGTCGCCCCAAACCGATTTACCTGCTGGTGATGATTTTCTTGAAATCGCTGTGGCAACAGCACACTCAAGGGTTGCCCGATGATTTCGTCAGCCTGATAGCCAAAAATTGTTTCTGCACCCTGATTAAACAGCGTAACGCGCTGATGGGCATCAATCGAAATGATAGCATCGCTGGCAATATCCAAAATACCTGCCAGTCGGGCTTGAGACGATTGCAGCGTCGTTTCTGCGCGACGGCGATCGCGCAGGTCAAACACCGTTGAGCGACTCATGGCATAGTTGCCCGTTGCATCATAGATGGCCGTTGCGCTTAGGTTTACCGGCAGAACTGTGCCATTTTTGCACATCATCTCAAGCTCTAGATTATTGAGCTGACCCTGCTGTTTAAACCGCTGAAATTGCTCCTCAAATAGGCTGGCACTATCAGGGGAGAGAAATTGAACAAAGGGATGATTTAACACCTCATCTCGTCTGTATCCCAACCATTCCAATATCGTGTTGTTAATGCGCACAAGTTCACCGGCAGCATTTAGCGAGTGATAGCCGCAGGGTGCATTGTTGTAAAGATCTTCGACCTCAGCCGTATATCGCTGGAGTTCTTTTGTGCGTTCTTGCACGCGACCTTCTAGCGTTGCTTTGGCTTCATACAAAGACAGCTCTGCTATCTTACGCTCGCTAATATCCAGCACCGTGCCCACCATGCGCGTTGGCGTTCCGGCTGAGTTATAAAATCCGTAGCCTCGGCCTTCAATCCAATGAATGCTGCCATCTGGCCACACCACGCGATACTCGTGGTGAAAGGCACTATGAGTTTGCAATGCAAGCTCAACCTGCTGCAACAGAGTGGCTTTGTCCTGTGGGTGAACGCAGTTGGCAAAGGTGTCATAGCGCCCGTCAAATAAACCGGGACGTATCCCAAACAACTGGTGATGCTCGGGTGACCACGTGATCACTCCGGTTTCCATATCCCAATTCCACACGCCGACTTGAGTGGCAGCTAGCACCATTCGCAATTGCTCGGCGGTTTCTTGCTGGAGCCGCTGGTTTAGATGCTCAACCTGATCTCTGCTGGCTCGCAGCCGATCGCTCACTAGACTGATGATCAATCCGGTGAGTATAAAAAATCCAATTCGCGCATAGTCTGAAGAATCAGCAAATGACCATTGATAGACGGGTGGAATAACGCAATAGGCGATCGCCAGAGTAGACAGCAGCAATGCCATCAATCCACTCGTCAATCCACCCATCTGAGTGGTGAGCAGAATCGCAATGTAGAAGAATGCGCCAATGGTGCGACTGAGGAATGGAGCAAGGCTCAGGGTTAGGAGAACGGCAATCGCGGTTGATGCGATCGCCACACTATACATCACCCAAGCCTGATAGCGAACAAAGGTCATCATATATTCTCAACGGAATCTTCAGTAGATCTCATCAGGAAATCTCAGGTGAATCAGAATCAGAACCTACGCAGTTGAAGACGATGCAGAATGCGCGTGACGAGCTCTGACTGGGGGGTTGTTTTGCTCAGGTAATCATCAGCACCGGCGGCAAAGGCGCGATCAACCTCAGGTGCCGTAGCATGGGCCGACAGAAACAGAATGGGCAACCGTTGCCAATGGGAATCGCTACGAACCGTGCGGCATAGTTCAACCCCATTGACATCGGGCATTTCAAGATCAAGCACGAGTAGATTGGGGGCGATCGCCGCCAGCCTATCCCAAAACTGCTGAGGATTGCTCAGCCCAGTCACCTCAACGCCCAGCGGCTGCAGCAGATGCATCAAGCCGTCAATTACGGTGGCATCATCATCCATCACCAGCACCCGATTGTGGTGCGGCATTTGGCTCTGGTGCAACACATCCGCAACCGAGGTGAGAATATCGTGCGGCAGCAGAGGCTTTTGCAAATAGACACAGCCGCCAGAGCGCGCCACCGCTAGCCGATCGGCCAGGCTGCCCCGTGCCGTAAACGCCAGCACGGGAATACGGGGAAGACGCTGATCTAGGTCTTGCAATAGCTCTAGCCCATCGTTGGGGTGAGAGAGGTTGAGATCGAGCAAGACGACATCCGGGGGGGCTTGGGCGATCGCTCCCCGCGCCACTGCCAGATCCGTCGCTAACTCCACCCGCAACCCCCAGGCGATCGCCTCTCGCCGCACCAGCTCCGCGAGATCAACATCGTCATCCACAATCAACAACTGGGGCTGATAGCCCAATTTCGCCGCAGGTTTTGTCTGCCGTGGGCTTAGTTGAGCGGCAAGGGGCACCTCTTCAATGGGTTTGGCGATCAACACCTGCCGCAGGCGGCTCACCACCTCTGTGAGGTGCAATGCTTGGGCTGGCTCTAGCCTTGCCTGCGGCTGCAACGCATCCTCTAGCTCACGCGCCAACCGCGACCCCTCCATCAGCCCAAAGATGCCCAACCCACCCGTGAGTTTGTGGGCATCGTGTTGCGCTTGCTGCTGCTGCGCAGGGCTGAGCTGATCTTGAGCGAGCAGGGCGATCGCCTCTGCTAGGGTTTCAACCTGGGCAAGAAAGTTTGCCTTTGACCTCGCCCAAATGGCAGCGATATTGGCCGCAATGCGCTGGCGATAGTCGGGATTAGCTGCCGCTGACCCGACTTCTGGTAAACCTGGTGAGCCTGAACCTTCTGCCCCTTGAGCCGGGGCAGAGCGTTTTGGGGTCTGTTGAGACTGGGACGGCCTCAGGCGATAGCCCAGACCATGCACTGTTTCAATTGGGTCATTGGCCCCACCGGCTTTGAGCTTTTGCCGCAGGCATTTAAGGTGGGTGCTGACGGTGGCCTCTCCAGGAGAATCGGCAAAATCCCACAGGCGGTCGAGAATGGCTTGGCGGCTAAAGATGCGTTTGGGGTTTCGCAGAAACAGCTCCAGCAGGCAGTATTCCTTCGGGGTGAGGTGCAGAGGGCGATCGCCACAGCGCACCTCACTACTGGCCGGGTTCAGGTGAATGGTTTCCCAGATGATGCTAGCTGGGGCGATCGCCCGTTCCCGGCGCAGCAGTGCCCGCACCCTCGCTAGCACTTCATCTAGCACAAAGGGCTTCACCACATAGTCATCAGCGCCTGCATCCAGCCCCAAGATGCGATCTGACGACTCATGCTTGGCCGTTAGCAGCAAAATTGGGCTGTTCTGTCCTACTGCTCTTAACCGCCTGCACACCGTAATGCCATCCAGGTTGGGCAGCATCACATCAAGCAGAATCAGGTCATAGGATCGCCGCTCCGCTAGCGCTAAGCCGGTCTGCCCATCTGCTGCCTGTTCAACCCGATAATGCTGTGCCGTCAACGCTGATGCCAACAGTGTCCGAGTTGGCAGATCGTCTTCTACCAGCAAAATATTCACAGATCCGCCTCTTGCTGCCGTCTTTTTACATTAAAGAGCGCAATCTTTCTAATCAGAGCAATTTGGGGCCGTCCTTAATATTATGTGAGTTGTGGCCGTTTCTTTCATCCCGCCACGGCTCAGGACTCTAAGAACTGCTGCACCAGTGTCACAATCCGTTTCGAGGCCTGCCCATCCCCAAAGGGATTGATAGCATTTGCCATGTCAGCGTAGGCCGTGGCGTCGGTGAGAAGGGTGGTGGCTGCGTGGGCGATCGCCCCGGCATCAGTACCCACCAGTTTTGCGGTCCCGGCTGTCACCGCCTCGGGACGCTCTGTCGTGTCGCGCAACACCAGCACCGGCTTGCCTAGGCTGGGCGCTTCTTCTTGCAAGCCACCGGAATCGGTTAGCAACAGAGTGCATCGCTGCATAGCGCCCACCAGTTCGCCATAGTCTAAGGGCTCCGTAAGAAACACGCGGGGATGATTGCCCAACCGCTGCGTAAGCGGGTCGCGTACGGTAGGGTTGCGATGGAGCGGCAGCAGCAACGCTGCATCAGGGCACTTGTCCAAAATCGTGAGAAAGCCTGTGGCGATCTCCTGCAAGGGTGCGCCCCAGTTTTCACGACGGTGGACGGTCGCCAATAGCACCCGATGCTGCTGCCAATCAAGCCCCGGCACCGCACAGACGGGCTGCTGGGCCGCCACCGACAGCAGTGCATCAATGACGGTGTTCCCCGTGTGGTGAATGCGACCCACAATATTAGACGCGCGCAGGTGCGCCTCGGCTTGGTCGGTCGGGGCAAAGTTGAGCTGCGCCAGTTGCGAAATTAGACGGCGGTTGGCTTCTTCAGGATAGGGATTAAACAAGTCGTCGGTGCGTAGTCCCGCCTCCACATGCCCAATGGGGATCTGCTGATAGAATGCGGCGATCGCCGCCGCCAGCGCTGTGGTTGTATCCCCCTGCACCAGCACCATCTGCGGCTGCAGCTCCCGAAATAAGCCTTCCAATCCCTGCAAGCTGCGACAGGTGATATCGGTCAGTGTCTGCTGCGGCTGCATGATATCCAAGTCATAGTCAGCCGTTAGATCAAACAACTGCATCACCTGCTGCACCATCTCACGATGCTGCCCAGTCAATACGACTTGCGTGTCGAACTGGGGGTGTTGGCGAAATTGCCGAATTACCGGGGCCAGTTTGATCGCCTCGGGGCGAGTGCCCAAAATGATGCAGACCCGCATAGGAGAAGACGCCATAGCTGTTCTCAACCGAATAGTTTCAATAATAGAACCTGAGTTTGGGATAAACTCAACCCCTTAGGACTTAAGCAATTGGACGATTTTAGGGAGGCTAAGCCTCCCTAAAATCGTCCAAGATTCCCAAGACGCCGCACGAAGTGCGTAAGTCCTGCCTCTGTTAACCTGAACTTTCAATCTATCCCCGCATCCTACCGGATTTTTGGCAGCATCGAGATTTGAGAACTGTGCCACAGGTGATAGAGCAGATGCTCAGTGCGATCGCCCAAGGCCACAAAAAACGTACCCTCTGCCGCTAGCGGACTGTCGGATAACCACGTGCCGCAAAGGCTGACCTCTACACAATCGGCATCAACCGGGGCGATCGCCCCCGCCCCGCCAGTCTCCCGCCGCAGCGCCGCCTCTAGCAGCGGCAAGTCAGGATGCGCCGCCGTTAGCAACATCGACGCCAGCCCTACCTCTACCTGAAGCGTGTGCCCGAGCCGCATTGCCAGCGTAACCCGCTGTGCAATCAGGGTTTCTAAGGGTGCCTGCATCTGCTCTACATGCAGCCCCACGTCGGTATAGTTCAACTTCAACACAGAATTGCCTCCCTGAGGCGACTAGTGGTGACCTATTTCGTTCAAATCTGGTTGCGGTGTCTCAAACAAAAGACCCCCGCTTCTGGTCTCAGAAGCGGGGGTCTTAGAAAAGCCAAGCGCACTTGCGCTAGCTCGGTGACAGGGTTGCCCTGCACCTCCCGCTTGAGACGATTCGATCAATTCGTACTCCGGAGCCGATCTGTAGCTCTGCATGCATGCCAAGGGTGATGTATGCAGACAAGAATCCTGCAAATGCGAAAAACAGCGGTCTCAGACCACTCGATAACGCCCACTGGTCTAGCCGATGATCTACTCGACACCTGCCTGCACCAAACCACAACGCTGCCGCGCCAAACCCGCCCAGGGCATGGCATTGCGCAGCGCTATTGAGGGTGGTGAAGAGAAGGTGCTTCATGGAAAATTCGAGTTTCTCTGTCAGAATATTGGTCGAAACAATCGGAGTAAATACTGAAATAGACGCGCCTGAGATTGGCGTAATACAAGAGCAGCTTATTCATACTACATTCGGCGTAGGGCTTTGTCCACTCTTTCACCAAAATCGGTTCAGATTCCCTAACCCGGCTCAAACATATAACAATATTCCACGCAGCCACTCCTCGCGCAGCATCCCTCTACGCAAACACCACGGTGCGATTGCCATATACCAGGACGCGGTTGTGCAAATGCAGTCGCACCGCTCGCGCTAGCACCATCCGTTCTAGGTCTTTGCCCTTGCGGATGAGGTCGGGCACTTGGTCGCGATGGCTAACGCGCACCACATCCTGCTCAATAATGGGGCCTTGATCCAAGTCTTGCGTGACGTAATGGGCCGTAGCGCCAATGATTTTGACACCGCGCTCATAGGCCCGTTGGTACGGGTTGGCTCCGGCAAAGGCCGGTAGAAACGAATGGTGAATATTGATGACAGTCGGAAACTGCTGAATGAAGTCAGCGCTGAGCACCTGCATGTATTTTGCCAGCACCACGAGCGAAATGTTGTAATCCTGTAGGAGCTGAAGCTGTTGGGCCTCTTGCTGGGGCTTGGTGTCGGGTGTGATGGGGATGTGGTGAAAGTCGATGTTGAACTGCTGGGCGATCGCCCCCAATTTTTCGTGGTTGCTGAGGATGAGGGGGATCTCAGCCCGCAGTTCTCCCGCCTGCTGCCGCCACATTAGATCCAATAAGCAGTGATCTTGCTTGCTCACCCACAGGGCAATGCGGGGCACCTCATCAGAAAAATGCAGCTGCCACTGGGCATTGAGGGGTTGGGCGATCGCCCCAAAGGCAGCGCCAATAATGTCTTTGGGCAGGTTAAAGCCATCGAGCTGCCACTCAATTCGCGTGAGAAACAAGCCTGCCGAAAAGTCGGTATGCTGATCGGCATGGATGATGTTGCCGCCATTGGCGTAGATAAAGTTAGCAAACTTGGCAACTAAACCCGGTTGGTCGGGGCAAGACACCAGCAGCGTCGCGGTAGGGGGCATGAGTAGGGGCATATAAATGAGGCGATCGCCCCATTATAGCCATCGCCCTTGACGTTAAAACGTTCTAGCGGAGAGTTCTCAGGTGATGGCGATACGCCAGTCGTCTCTTTTATCCTTGCCATGGGTTGCCGATATCCTCAGCGGCCGAACCAGCAATACCAGCAATACATATAGCCTCTGTTTGCAGAAATCACTACCGCTGCTCTGTGTCGTCTCGCTGCTGGGAACTGCTGGGAAACTGCTGAGGGCTACTCTGGCACGTCTTCTGGAGCAGCATCCGGGTCAATCTCTGAGCCATCCGCATTGGGTTCTGCTGGGGTCTGTCCAGCGTCTCCGCTCTCGTCTTCCTTCCAACTGCTGAGGGGGCGAGTGACAGCAGTTTCAAAATCAAGCGACACTAGCACTAAAGATAGCTCCCGATTCTCGTCCGTCTCTCTCTCGACCTCCACAGACGTAGCGTCATCAGTCGGATCATCAGCATCCCCATTTGACTCTTCAACGGCATCGGTGTCTACATCCACAGCTAAATCGTCATTTACGTTGGCAGATGTGTTCTCATCTGCATCATTCGTAGATTCTGTTTCTATGTCTGCATCTGTGCTTACTTCTGGTTCTCCTTCTGCATCTACAGATTCGTCAACTGCATTAGCCCTTGGCCTAGGCGACACATCCCGAAGCAGATCCTCAGGTGGATCGACGAGGGCATAGAGCGCTGTGCGGTTGAAATTATAGGTGCCGAGCACCAGGGTATGAGAGCGATCGCCCTCTGCCGTAACTCGTAAGGTCGCCAGCGGTTGATTAAGTCCGTAGGTGCTCAGATCATCAGAAGAGATGGTCAAGGTGCGATCGCTCGGTTGAGACGCGAGTAGGTTTGCCAAATAGGCCACCGAGGCCTGATTGGCGAGTGCGACTTCGGGTTCTACCAACTGCCACAGGCCGTTGTCGTCTTTGATCACCATGAGCGATCGCACGGGAGTTGTGACTTCTAGGGTTTGCACTTGGCGTTCGTCAAACTGAAACAGCCGTTGAGACGAAGATGCCGACTGCACACGGGTGGGATTTTGCTGACGATGGTTGAGGGCATAGACGGTAGCCCCCAAAAATAAGGCAATGGTGATTAAAAAAAGATTAAGCGGTTTTAGCTGCATGGATGAGCCATAGATGCCAATAACAATAGCAAGATGAAGGATTAAGACACTAACGTCGCCGCCACCAAAGGGCGATCGCCATCCCCAGACCCACCAGGGGCAGCAGCCCCATAGAGCCGAGCGCCAGCCCGATCTGCTGTGTATTCGACAGAGTGATGCGGCGGTTAGTCGGTTCTGCCGGGCGCACGGCAAAGGACTGCCCGTCATCTTGGCTCAGCCAATTAATGGCGTTAAGAAACACGTCTTTGTTCACCTGTTGGTTGACCAAGCCATCGGTTGCAAACGTGGAATTGCCAATCACCACGAGGCGCGCTTCGGGCAATGCGTCCTCATTGTTGCCTAGGGCATCGGCTTCGGTGGCTTCAGTTGGGCCAGCCGTATCTTCTGCTGCGATCGGGCGGCTAAACGCGGCACCCAGTGCCATCTCTCCTGCGGGTTCATTGGTGGAATCCGGCGGCAGCAGATTGCCTTCTTCGTCAATGCGACGCGCCTGAGTTTCGGGACTGGTGATCAGCAGCGGCGTTACCTGCACATCCTCACTATTAGAAATTTCTAGCGGGCGCGCTAGGGGATAAAACGAGATCGCGTTTTGCAACTCTTGGGTAATAGGGTGGGGGCCATAGGAGGTGACTACCGTGACGACGCCATCGCGTCCGGCAACGGGGTCATACAGCAGGCGATCGCTCAAGCGCACGCCCCAGTCATCCAGCAGCGGTTCTAACTCAGGGTTCACTTGGGGATCGACCATGACCAGCAGGCCGCTGCGGCGCTGTTGAAATTGCTGCAAGGCGTCAATTTCTTCGGGCAGCAGCGATCGCTCTGGCCCCGCCAGCACCACCACCGCTGCATCGCTGGGCACTTGGGGATTTTCGGCCAAATTCAGCGTCTCTACGCTAAAGTTGTCGGTTTCTAAGTTGACTAGTGTCTCAGACAATCCCCCCTGACCGGGCTGTAGCAATCGCTCGCCGTGCCCCTGCAAAAAATAAATGCGGCTCTGGCGATCGCTCGTAATTCGCGCTAGAGCATTGGTCAGCCGTCGTTCGGTGAGGCGTTCACCCGCGTTTACGGTTTGCACCAGCTGGCGGCGATCGCCCTGTTCTAAATGCACCTCGCCAAAGGTTTGCACCCCAAATCGCTGTGCAATCCCCGGTTCTAGCTGCGGATCAAGATACTCGTAGTTAAATTGCGTGGGGTTGCGCTGGCGATAGGTTTGCAGCAGGTCGCGATCTTGAGCATTGGGTGCCACGTCAAACACCACCACACGGGTGGGCTGCTCTAGCGTTTGCACCAGCTCTACGGTTTGCGGCGCTAGGGTAAAGATTTGGTTCTCGGTTAGATCAATGCGGTGATTGAGGCGATCGCCCAACATGTTGACGAACACAAAGATGCAGAGCACCGCCAGCGTGGCGATCGCGGCGTTCGTGCCCTCTTGAGTGGAACGCTGATTTAGCAGCTGCCGCAGCCCTGAGGTGCGCGTCAGCAGCCATCCCAGGCAAATCAGCAACCCTAGCCCCAGCAAACTCAGGGGCAGTACGCCCCAGCGCCCTGCCACTAGGCCTGCCGTTAGCCCCATCGTGAGAAAAAACGGCCCCAGCCATGCCAGGTAGTTCCGATATTTCCAGGTTTGTAGCGATTTCATCATGAATGGACTCTACACCAGAACATCCTATCCCTCACTCCAGCCTATGACCGCTGGTGCCGCAGCGCGTCAATCGACTGCGCCGTGAGAAACACCCCCAGCGCAATGTAACTAATAAAGACCAGCAGGCCGCTGGTGTCGAGCTTGCCCTGAATCAAGTTGTTGTAATGCTTAATCAACGACAGGTGGCTAATCGTATCACCCACAGGGCCGCCAATGCTGTTAACCAGCAGATCAGCCACCCACAGCAGCAGCATGAGGGCAAACGTCAGAATGGCTGCCAGAATGGTGCTGTCTGTGAGCGATGAAATGAACATGCCCATTGCCAGCACGCTCGCTGCCATCAGCATGAGCCCTGCCAGCCCTGCCAGCAGCACGGTATAGGCAGCAGGCGGGGTAGAGGCAGAAAAGGCGATCGCCACAAACCCCATCAACGGCAGAGTCATGGTGAAGAAAAAGACGATCACCCCCAGCAGCTTGCCCACGGCAACGGCCCAGTTGGTAATGGGCGAGGTCGCCAAAAGTTCTAGGGTGCCGCGCTTGCGCTCGTCAGCATAGAGCCCCATAGACAGCATGGGCAGCAAAAACAGCGACAGCGATCCCAGCAGGTTCAAAAAGACGCTCTGAAACTGATAAGGCACATCAATCGGCGGGTCCACAATGCCCAGCTGATCGCGCGACGCCACACTGGTGATGATGCCCTCTGGCCCCAGCAGCACGGCCACGAAGAAAAAGCCACTGAGCAACCAAAAGATTCCGGCAATGGCATAGGCAAACGGTGAGGCAAAATAGCTCTGCAACTCGCGCCGCACAATCGCCACAATGTTGTTAATCATGAAGAGCCTTCCTCCGTTCTATGCAGCATCGCTGCTTGATGGGTCAGAATCCTCTCTGGGAGCTGACGAGAGCGGGGCTGCGCTATCTCCTAGGGGATCGCGGGTGACAGTTTCTGCGGGTTCGCCGATGGGGTCTCCGGCGGCATCCACTCCGGCTGTTTTCTCTAGTTCAGTCATCGCGTCGTCCAAGGCGTGCTCCTCAGTCGTCAATTCTAAAAAGACATCTTCTAGACTGACCTTGACTCGTCGCATTTCATACAGCCCGAGTCCTCGGCCTACCACCTTAGCCGAGATCTGTCGTCCTAGGTCGGTGCTTCCTTCTGTGATCACCCGCAGCAAACAGTAGCCTTCATCTAGATTAGGGCGGGCGATCGCCTCCACCACCTTCACCTCTGGGAGTTCCCGCAGCGCGGCTTCGGCCACTGCAAATGGCCCTTCAATCTCTAGCTCATAGCCGCTGCCACCGATCAACTGCTCCATCAGCTGATCGGGGCTGTTGGTGGCCACGACACGCCCCTGGTTAATGATGGCGACGCGATTGCAGGTCATGCTCACTTCCGGCAAAATGTGGGTGGAGAGGATGATGGTGTGATCCCCCGCCAAACTCTTAATCAAGTTGCGCACGTCAATGATCTGGCGCGGGTCGAGACCCACCGTGGGTTCATCCAAAATGATGACGGGGGGATCGTGAACAATGGCCTGAGCTAACCCCACCCGCTGCCGAAACCCCTTCGACAGCTTACGAATGAGGACGGTGCGCTTTTCCTCTAGGTTGCAGCGGTGTAGAGCAGACGAGACTTGAGTGGCGCGATCGCCCACGGCCACACCTTTGAGCCGCGCTACAAAATAGAGGAACCCTTCTACCGTCATATCGGTATAGAGCGGCGGCGTTTCTGGCAAGTAGCCAATATGACGGCGCACCTCCATGGAATGCTCATGCACGTCAAAGCCCGCCACCCGCGCCGTGCCGCTGCTGGCGGGCAAATAGCCCGTCAAAATCCGCATGGTGGTGGTTTTGCCTGCGCCATTGGGGCCAAGAAACCCCAAGATTTCTCCCGGTTCTACCGAGAAGGTGACGTCTTGGATGGCCGCTGTGGTGCCGTAGGTTTTGCTGAGGTGGTCAACTTCGATCATGCAACTAGCAAATGAAAGGGGTAGCAGGGCTGGCTCTAGCGGGCGATCGCCCACGACCCGCATCGCCCTACCATACCGTAGTTTAGTGTCAGGCGTGTTTGGGTCAGTTATAGATACGACGTCAGCATGTTCAGCGTGTATTGTAGCCAAACTCACCGTTTATTGTCTGCACCTGTGTGGATCACCGGGGGGTGCATCCCAACTTTTGCAAATTCATGACCCTCATCCCCCAGCCCCTGCTTCGCGCGCCCTTCGGTCTACTCCCAAAAAGGGCTACCAAGTACACACAAATTGCCCTGACTGTGGCAAATTCGTTGAGATCCCCCTAAATCCCCCTTAGAAAGGGGGACTTCCGACACTTATGTGTACTTAGTAGCCCAAAAAGGGAGAAGGGGAGACGGATTCAAAGTCCCTCTCCCGCCTTGGAAAAGGGATTTAGGGTGTAGACGCGGAGCGGCTTCTCTATGAGTGGGCTCACAAAAGTGGGATGCTCCCTTGTGAGGTGGCGAATATGGCATGATTACTCGATAAAATAGAGGCATACGAAGTACAGCAACACCTCATGAACTCAGCAGCTAGCTTACTTAATCGCATCACCCAAACACCTGGTCAGTGCGGTGGTCGTCCCTGTATTAGAAGAATGAGAATTCGTGTCCGATATCTTAGAGATGTTAGCTGAGAACGTTAGCGTCACTGAAATCTTAGAAGACTTCCCTGACCTTGAACTAGCAGACATTCAAGCCTGTTTGCTCTTTGCAGCCCGCCGTACTGATTTCCCCAGACTGACGGCATGAAAATTTGGATTGATGCACAACTTCCTCCGACCCTGGCTGGCTGTCAGCAATCTTTGAGTTAGAGGCTGCTACTTTACGAGACTTGTCATTGCGAGATGCTCAAGACATCGTAATTTTTGAAGCAGCACAAATCGAAAACGCTGTAATTATGACCAAAGATAGTGATTTTGTTGATTTGGTTTGCCGTTTAGGAACACCACCTCAGATTTTATGGTTAACCTGCGGCAACGTTACTAACCGCAACTTACGACAATTGTTGACTGCACCTCTACCGAATGCGCTAGAGCAGCTACAGCAAGGGACAATGATTGTAGAAATTAGCAATGTCTCTTAGCTAGCTGTTCGACCAATCAAACGAGTGCCCAAAAAGCAACACTCCGCTCACTTAATCTCGATAACTCATAAGTGGCATCGAAGTGCCGCCATCATCGGGGATTTGAGCCACCTAACGTTGCCCATCACCCGCCGTCAACAACCTTTGAATTTCAATGGATAACTCTTCTCGGAGGTCGGGGTGCATGGGCGTTATTAGCGTGTGTCTTTCTAACGCACTAGCGGTTTTATAATTGAAGCATGCAAACGCTCACGATCACCCGACCTGATGACTGGCATCTCCATCTACGCGACGGCGCGGCATTGAAAGCGGTTCTGCCGCATACGGTGCGCCAGTTTGCCCGCGCGATTATCATGCCAAATTTGAAGCCGCCAGTCCGCTTGGTCGCGGATGCAGCAGCCTACCGCGATCGCATCCTTGCAGCAGTTCCAGAGGGCCAACAGTTCGAGCCGCTGATGACGCTCTATCTCACCGACAACACCAGCCCCGAAGAAATTGTCGCGGCGAAAGCCTCTCAGTTTGTCAAAGCGGTCAAGTACTATCCAGCCGGGGCAACGACCAATTCAGACCTTGGGGTGACGGAACTTCGCAAGTGCGATCGCGTTTTTGAAGCGATGCAACAGGTAGACTCGCCTTTACTTTTGCACGGCGAAGTGACCGATCATAGTGTTGACATGTTCGATCGCGAGAAGGTGTTTATCGAGCGCCATTTGATTCCCCTCAAGCAACGATTTCCCGGCTTGCGCGTCGTTTTTGAACACATTACAACCTTGGAGGCGGTGCAGTATGTCCTATCTACCAACAACATCGCTGCAACCATCACGCCACAACATTTGTTATTTAATCGCAATAGCCTGTTTCAGGGTGGCATTTCTCCCCATTTTTATTGCCTGCCCATTTTGAAACGAGAGGAGCATCGCTCCGCTCTGTTGCAAGCAGCAACCTCGGGTAATCCTAAGTTTTTTCTAGGCACCGATAGCGCCCCCCATCCTCGCAATAGCAAAGAAAGTTCCTGTGGTTGCGCAGGTTGCTATTCGGCTCTGCATGCGATGGAGTTGTATACAGAAGCGTTTGAGAGTGTTGATGCCCTTGATAAACTTGAAGCGTTCGCCAGCTTCTATGGGCCGGATTTTTATCAACTTCCACGCAATACTGAACACATTACGTTGACCAAAACGACCTGGCGTGTTCCCAATGAAGTTCCATTTGCGGAATCTGCACTGGTACCGTTGCGAGCAGGTCAAGAAATGACTTGGCAAATGGCTTGACCTGCCCGCAAGGAAGCAAAAATAACTGTTTTAGAGCAGGCTAACGACCAAGTTGAGCGGCGATAGATAACATTGAAACGAAGCAATCAATTTTTATGCGCTGCTCCGACAACTTGTTAGCTGGCGGTTGTGTTACCTTGCAACCATTCTACAAATGCATCGTGCTCTTGCGCACCCGATGCGATCGCCAAAACCACACGCTCTTGCTCATCCACGAAAGCGTTAATTTCCATCCCATTCAGGGCAAGAAAAGTCTCCATTGCAGCATGTCCTGTACGTTTGTCCCCATCTACAAATGGATGGTTCATGATGATAAAAAGCTCTAATACTGCTGCCTTCTCAAGCAAGCTTGGGTACAAATTTTCTCCATAAAACGTTATTCGAAGCTGCGCGATCGCTGACTCCAATAACCCAACCTCTCGGATGCCAAATGCTCCACCAGATTGCTCAATGATTCACGATGTAGTTCTAAGAGCCTGTTTTTAAAGAAGTATTAAGTTGATGAAAGTTCAATAACCTGAGTTCGGGATAAGCTCAAACCCTTAATGTGCCGTGCGCGACGCGCACGGCACATTAAGGGTTTTGGGGCATCGCGCGTCGCGCGATGCCCCAAAACCCTTTTAACCCGAACTGACGTTCAATAGAGTTGTTGAGCGGTATCTATGGGGTGCGATCGCCCCAATCATAGATGAGCTGATGCAGATGATTTAGGCTAAAACCAAGGCGATCGCCCCCTGTCATTGGCACCCATCCCCGGTGGTGCCTCTCGCTCAGAGGGTTCTAGGCTAGGCCATTGGGGTGCGATCGCCGAAGCCAATAGTGGCCAAGTTGCGCTGACAAGCACCACTGCCACAGGCACTATAGCTAAAACGTCATCGGTGCGATCGGCTCAATGTCTGGGTCACGCCCGCCCACCTGGCTGGTGCGAAGCACCCAGGCGGTTGCTCCGTACTTGAGAAACTTGTGCACCACCACGTCGCTGGCCTTGCGGGGAAACACCGTGCGCCAACTGCCTAGTCCCATCATGAGGTTGCGCAGAGGCTCGTCTTCTAGAGAGCTACCCAAATTAAACTCGTTTTTTTCCCAGGCGGGACGCAGTCCGCCTAGGGGTTGGAGGGTGTCCTTGAGCTCTTTGCCAAAGCGGGCTAGCAGGTGCAGGGGCTCGGCCTGGTCGGGGTGCTGGTTGAGCATGGCATCGGCGTGGCGGTAGAAGCGCTCGGCGGTGCTCTGAAGGCTGGCAAATAGCGCCTGATTCGAGTCCTGGGCGCAGTTATTGGACGGGCCAACAAAGGTGCCGCCGGTGCCGTCGCCAATGCGATAGCGGGCGGTCATGGCCTGCAGGTGGGCCTCCATGCGGGTAAGCGGCGATTCGCGCAGCGGGCCGTCCCGGAGTTGCTGCTCGTCGTCAAAGATATAGTGGCGGCTAAAGGCGTCGAGCCTGACCAAAATGTCGCAGGTGGGACGGGTGCCCAGCCAGCCCCGCTGGCGATCGCCCTGGTATCTCGACCAGTGAAGGGTGCCCGCTATCAGCCCGTCGATGTTGTGGGCGTAGACCTGGTAGTAGCGGATCTCGAAGCGCGTTTCGTCGGCCAAGGGGTCGTGCACCACCTCGGCTCTGCCGTAGGCAAAGTGGCCAAAGAAAATCGGGCTAAAGGCGGCGGGCTCTTTTTGGTTGCCGCCGATGCCGCCATAGGTGTGGAGGATGAGGGCGCGATCGCCCACCTGCCACTCCTCTATCGCGTCGCTGATGGCTTCGGGTCGCCCGTTGTCCCACGCGGGGCAGAGCACCGAGCTGGTTTTTCCCTTCTGCGCCACTCCATCGGCCCATGACTCTCGGCGGATGTAGCGATAGGCAGAGTTGGCTCCGCCAAACACCACGCGGTCGGGCGCTAGGCGAAACAGGGCACGAGGGCCAAGGGCCTGCACCACAAACTGGCCTTGGGAATTTTGTGCGCCGTAGACATGCCAGCCCGACTCGTTATAGGGAGATTTCTCCAGATCCTGAGTGGTGGAGGGGGCGCTGCCGTAGGCGGTCAGGATGTCCACGGGGGGCAAGCTCAGCACCTCTTCAGGGCCGTCAAAGCGGCGGCTTTTGCGGTTGAAGTGGCGCACCCGCCAGCCGTTCCCCGCCAGCGGTTCTATAAACTGCACCAGTGCCCGGTAGCGCCCAGTCACCTCCATAGGCTGGGCGCTGATCAACAGGGTCACCCCGTCTTGAGCCATGACCACTTGGGGCTTCTCCACGACGACAATCAGGGCGTCGGTGGGCAGCGACCCAGCTAGAGACTCTAGCGGATCAACCCGCAGCCAGTGGTTTAGCCGCACGGGGTTGATGACCCCTTGGTTTCGGTAGGCATACTCGGCGTCGGCACTGAAATGCACGTCGTGGGTGACAGCCTGCACCAGCGTTTGGGTCAGGGGATGATTGGACCAGCTTAGCCGCACCACCTGGCCCACCAGCTCTCGGTGCTCCATTGGGGCGTGGTGAACTTCGTAGAAGACGCCGCCAAAGCGCTCGGCCTTTTCTGGCAAGATCAGCCGACCCATCCAGTCGGCAATTGGGACGTAAAGAGTCGGGTTGGGGGTGCGATTTAGCGGGTAGCTCTGGTGCTGCACCAAGGGGTTGGCGGCAATGATGTCGTAGTTGCTGGAGGTGCGATCGCGCGTTAGCCCCGTTTCTAGCATCTCACCGCGCAGAATAGCGTTGAGGGTGTCGAGGGTCTGCTGCAAAGCGCTGCGCCCGTCGGGCAACACCAGGTTGGGGTCGAGAATGCCCCCCGGCACCTGGTGCCCTACTGGCCCTAGGGACACAAACGTCACCTTGCCTCGCCGCTTGGCCCGGTTCCAGTAAGACAGCGGAAACAGCTTCCAGCGACCGGGAAAAATCACCGGCCCCAGCTTTTCCACTCCGTCTTTGTCTCCCGTCAGGTGGTAGAAATGCTCCAGCCGCAGGATGTTGATGTTGGCGCTGATCACGCCGCCCAGGGAAATCGTATCGATGGGGGCTCCGATTGCCCGCTTCAGGTAGGGGGCGCTAGCGCAGCACATCTGGCCGCCGCCGCTGTAGCCCACTAGGGTGACGGGGGTGCCGCTGCCTACGCGATAGCCATTTTTCACCAAGCCGTTAAACACCACCTGGGCAATGCCCTGATTATAGAGGGGGCCGTAGCGCTGGTCGGCAGACACGGCCACAATCAACACGTTGCGAATGTTCACCAGCAGCCCCAGCACGCTCGTGGGGTTGGCAAAACGCAGCCGGTCAGCGTAGCGCCACAGAAACGACAGGGGCCGGTCTTCGTTGAGGGGGGCATTCATGACCGAGTAGGGCATGATGCCGCGAATCAGGGCCATATCCTGGGGCAGGGTGGGGGCCAGAGTGTCGAGAAATTCGGCGATATCGGGCAGGTATTCAAAGCTGGAGATGCCGATGCCGTCGAGATACACCACATAGCGGCTAACCTGGCTGGGGTGGGCCACGGGCTGGGCCAGTTCCCCCGCGTTCACGGTGGTGTTGACCTCGTCGTCATACCAGCCTGCCCACCAGCCCAGGGTTTCGAGCGGGGCCAGCAGCCCCGCCACCACCACGGCCACCGCGCCAATCCACAGAAAGTCGAGCAGCAGCAGCACTGGGGCGGGCAGCCCCGCTAGCCAGCCAAACCACCAGCCCCGCAGGGGCCGCAGCAGGGTCAGCACTATCCCCATCACCCCCGCTATGGCCGCCAGCCCCAGCAAGGTCTTGACCCCATTGCCGCGATCGCCCACATCAGCCCCTGTCGCCACGGACACCGTCGGGCCACCCGCCCCGGCTAGGGCTGGGGCGTCTCCTGTCACTGTCGCTATCCCATGCCCCTGGTTGAGGGTGGTGATGCGCTGGGTGAATTCTTCTTGCCAGCGCGTGGGGGTTTCTGAGAGGCGATCGCGGTAGTCGGCTACTAGGTCACGGCGACGGGTTACTAGGTCTACCCCTGCGGCGCGGTTGGCAATGCGCTTGCCCAGGCTGGCTATTGGGCGACCCACGGTGGTTTGCAGCACTTGGATGAGAATCCAGCCTAGGGCTACGTAGCCAAAGGCGTTATTGATGCTCAGGTTGGCGATCGCCCCCACGCCCACCACCATAGCCAGCATGTGCCACACCGACAGCACCGTGAGAATCGGCACCCCCAGGTAGGGCAGCGCTCCCAAAAAGGCAAACAGCAGGGGCGCATAGGAGGCCCCCAGGACGATGACCAAATCGCCAACGGGCACTGCTCTAGACCAGGGAGCCAGGGTCACTAGCCAGGTGCTCAGCACCAGGGCCAAAAAGCTAACGGCAAACAATATCGCATTGATCAGCAGGCTGATAGCAAACCGGGCGGGCCGCACCTGGTTGACAAAGAGAATAATGCTCTGGCCAATGCCCTGAGACAGCCCCGCCAGCAGCACCACCAGCAATGCCAACCCCTGGCCTGCGGGCACCGTCGTGGCAATGCGAAAGGCCTCGGCGTTGAGAGCAAAAACGTAGCCCAGCACGTCCCAAAAGCGATCGAGCATTGACCCAGCCTCAACGGTATGCAGGGATTTTACTCTGAAGATAACCATATCTGCACGAACTGCCTAAGGGCGTCGCTCAGGAACAGAGCATCCGTCGTTAGATAGTGAAGCCGCCGGCGTTGCTGAATCAGTCTATGAAACAGTTTCTGAAAGCCTTGTAGTTCTGTCCTCAATCCGGCGAAATCATAGCGTCATTCAGCAGCGCCCTCATCCTGAACAGGATCACCTTTGGGGGGATGACGACCTATGACTTGATCAGCTCCACGAATAGCCTGGATACGCTCTCGATTGAGCTTTAAAGCAGTAATTGTTGCTCTACCAATGGCGCTTATCCCAAGAATTGTCAAGGTATCTGCTGACCAGATAAAGTGCTTACTCCACTCCTGAGTTCTTGGATTAAATAATGGCGTTGACTGCTGAGTTTGGGGGTCAACCGCAGTTTGGTGACTTGATTTGTGGCGGTTGCAGTGGAAGCAGGCCAACGCCAAATTATCCAGGCTATCTGAACCTCCCTGCTTTAGCGGGGCAATGTGATCGATGGTGAACTGAATGTACTGCCATCGTTCGCTAGTGTGGCAATACTCACAGAGGTATTGTGCCCGCTGCCTCACCTGCTGCTGGATCTCGGTGGAGAGTTTGCTCCGAGTCATTGCGAGGCGCTGGGGCTGGACGAGGTTAGATATAAGTTGCGAATGGTGCGGTTGACGAAGCTGAGGTAGTCGTCGATCTCCTCGTAATGGTCAAGCTCGGCAACTTCGTCGGGGGTCAGCTCAGCATCGGTTTGTTTTTGTAGCAATGCCTCAATGCGGGCTTGCACGCTTTGGGCGGCACGAAAAATAGGTATGCCTTCTTCTAGGGCAATGCTCACTGCACCCTCTACCTGTAGAGAAGCTGGAAGGCTCTGAAAGACTGGTGGAATAAGCGTTGTCATGGCTATTATCCTAACAACTTTTTATATCTACTCACTCACATGCCCACCCGTCCACTCCCTCACTCCCCGGCCACCAGCGCCTGAAACCGCTCGTCGGTGCGAATGGAGTCGAAGTCGGTGTCGGTTTTGGCCATGTCGCGGTTTTCGGCCGCTTGCAACGCTTGAATAGCGTTGTCGGCATCGCTCTGAAGACCGTAGCAGCAGGCTTTGTTGTAGAACGCTTCGTGCTTGTCGGGTTTGATTGCTAAGGCGGCATCGAAGCAGGCGATCGCCCCACACATTCGCTAGTTCACCTTATAAATAAATCAAACATGGTAGTTCTCCTTTAGCCCACCTCTGACTGACAGGGATATCCAGGAGAGGCAGTTGAACGGGACTAATTGGTCAGACCTAGTGAAATAAGGGCGATCGCCTGTTAGAACTGAATCATAATGCGGTCAGCATTCCAGATCAGCGTGAGGGCTAGGTGACAACGTGAGTGAAGCTGTTTTGTCCTGGCTATGCCTTTTGGCAGCGTCGCCAACGCCTACCCCGGAGCCGACCAAAGTAGAGACGGCGCTGGAATTTATGAATGGCAATCCCTACATCGGTTGGGGGATTGCTGTTTTTGCGCTGCTAGCGATGGCCACCGCTGCGATCGCCAACTGGACAGGAAACCTTACTAAAATCAGCGAGAATCTCAAGAAAATTTGGTCGTTTGAGAAGGCCAAAATTACAGACGAGCAACGCAACGCCCTGCTGCAGGATCTCAACAACGTGGTGTTGCAAGAGGTGACAGAACGCCTCGCTCAATCACTGCACCACCGCATCCAGATGGATTTGAGTCGAGAACTCCAAATGCGACGTGTGGGGCGATCTGTTGAACCTCAACCGCCTCAACCGGTTACAAGACTTGGCTCACGATTGTTTAACCCCTTTTCTGCCTCTCCGGCATCTGCTGCTTTTGCTACAACAATTGCCGATACCCGCTCTACCCAAGAACTGTTTGAACATCCAGAGATCCATCGGCGCTTACTCATTTTGGGAGAACCCGGTGCCGGAAAGACGACGGAATTATTGGCGCTGGTCAAAGATTTGCTGCAACAAGCGCAATCGGCTAATGATCATCCCATTCCTATCATTTTTGAGTTATCGGCCTGGTCAGCTAAGCCGAAACAAAAACTGGCTGACTGGTTTGTGGAGCAACTCCAGGATAAATATGGTGTTCCAGCAGAAGTGTCTAAGCCTTGGATTGACACCAACAAAATTTTGCCGCTTCTCGACGGGTTGGATGAACTCCGGCGCGTTGAGGATGCAGATGGGGCAACCTCGGCAGAATTAGACCGTCAGCATCAGGCTCAGCAGATTCAATGTATCCGTGACATCAACACTTATCTAGATACGCATCCCCAAGCGTCGCTTGTGGTGTGTTGTCGGCGAAAAGAATATGAGGCGTTGGAGCACCAAGGCGAAAAGCTGAGGAATTTGAAGGGTGCAATCTATCTCCAGGCGCTGAATGATGAGCAGATTGCAGCGTACTTTCAGAAATCGGAGCGACCACACCTATGGACGGCTTTGAAGGAGCAGCCAGAATTACTTGAACTCGCCCGGTTGCCATTATTTTTGCTGATGTTGGTTGTGGTCTATCAAGGACAAACCATTCAAACTAAGGAGCAACTCCTAGATGCCTACATCGATAAGCAGCTTACTGACTTAAACAACCAGGGGGCCTATCCACCAGGTCGATCTCCCACAGCAGCACAGACGCATCACTACCTCAGTTGGCTGGCTCTCAAGCTCAAAGAAAACGAAACAACCGAGTTTTTGATTGAACACCTGCAACCGTCGTGGCTAGATCGTAAGGGCGATCGGTTGTTGTATCGATGGGGAATTGGGCTGATTGTCGGACTGAGTTTCGGGCTGAGTTTCGGGCTGATTGTCGGGCTGAGTTTCGGGCTGATTGTCGGGCTGATTGTCGGGCTGAGTTTCGGGCTGAGTGGCGGGCTGATTAATATTAATTTCGTAGAGAAACTGACATTTTCTTGGCAAAAAGCTCGTGTCGGGCTGAGTGGTGGGCTGATTGTCGGGCTGAGTGGTGGGCTGAGTGGTGGGCTGAGTGGTGGGCTGAATCTCGGGCTGAATCTCGGGCTGATTTTCGGGCTGATTTTCGGGCTGAGTTTCGGGCTGAGTGGTTCTGAAGTGCAAATTAGGGAAAAGAAGGTTCCGAATCAAGCTTTTTGGCGTTCTTGGAGTTCAGCACTGATTTACGGGCTGATGGTCGGGCTGATGGTCGGGCTGAGTCTCGGGCTGAGTGGCGGGCTGATGGTCGGGCTGATGGTCGGGCTGAGTGTCGGGCTGAGTGTCGGGTTGATGGTCGGGCTGAGTCTCGGGCTACTTGCGGCTATTCAACATGTAGTTTTACGGGCTGTCCTCTTCTCCTCTGGTTGTTCCCCCAAGAATTACAAGCGCTTTATGGAACATGCTGAAAACCATCGCTTTATTCAGCGGGTTGGGGGGCGCTATCGCTTTGTGCATGACTTGTTGCGGACGCGCTTTGCTGAGCGATATCAGCCTCAGTACAGAAATACTAAAGCCTAGAGATCAGTACGCGCTCCTTCATGGCTACCCCAAAGAAGTCCTCAGCAGACCGCTGGGGGCTTCTTTGGGGGGGCGATCCGATCGCCCTCAGTCTTTTTGACGAGTGACCCCAGCACGCTTCAGCGCATTGCTCCTGGTTTTACGGAGCGCAAACCATACTTGGGGAACCCTAACCGGGAACCTTTAGCTGGGGCTAATGCCGGGTACAGCGGAAGAAGGCGCCGCCTCTCTGCAATCCGATTCTTAGGCCGCACCGTACTTCATTGAGTAGCAATAGCTGTATACGATGGCGCAATCCTCCAATCCCATTCTGCTGACGGGAGCAACTGGCTTCATTGGCAGCAATTTAGCCGCCCATTTACTATTAACCACGAAGGCGCAGGTGTTTTGTCTGGTGCGTGCTCCTAATGCCCAGGAGCGCCTGATCCAGGCGGTTCGGGCGGCAGCACGGGCGGCAGCGCTCGACGATCAGATCCTGCCTCAGCTCAATCGGCTAACGGCGATCGCCGCAGACCTAACCCAGCCACAGTTGGGGCTAGGGTCAGCCCAATGGAGGGTGCTCCAGAGCGCTGGAGTTGCGCAGCTGTGGCACTGTGCGGCCTCACTCCGGTTTGAACCCCGGCATCGAGCAGATATTTTTGAGCGCAATGTGATGGGCACCCAGCGGGTGTTGGATTTAGCCGCCGCCCTGCAGATCTCACAGTTCAACGCGATGAGCACCGCCTATGTGGCCGGAAAGTGCTCGGGCCTAGTGGCAGAACAGCCCGTTGCTCACCACGCGGCCCCCAATAATGACTATGAAGCCAGCAAGCGACAGGCCGAGAATCGGTTGCTCAACGCCCATCAGCAGGGCACCTTTCAGGTCAATATTTTTCGCCCCTCTATTGTGATTGGCAACTCCACGACCTATGACAGCACCTCCGACTCAGGGCTCTACGGTTTTGTGGCGGCTGTGGAGCAGTTTCGGCAGCAACTGCGTCTCAACGGCAGCTATGTTCAGCACTGCCTGCTGCGCGTTCATACCCCCGACGGCACCACCAGCGGACTAAACCTGATGCCCATTGATCGACTATTGCACGAGGCGATCGCCCTGGCCCAGTCCCCCACGCCAAGTCAGGTGGTCTATCACCTCAGCAATCCCTTTCTCGTCTCGTTAGAGTCGCTTCAGCACGCGCTCACCTCCATTTATCCCGACCTTGAGCTGCAGGGCGTTCGTGAGTTGAGCGAGCTGCAGCCGGTTGATCGCCTGTTTCATCGCCGCCTGCGGTTCTATCATCCCTACCTGCACGACACCAAACAGTTTGAGCGTCGGCGCGATGCCCATCCCCCGGCTGACCTCCGCTTGACCGTGCCTCAGCTCGAACGTTACTTGCAACGCTTCATCACTCGGTTTCGCTGGCGCAACGCGGCCCCCCCTGACGAAATCGCCGTATAGCTTTCTTCGTTTACCCACTATTCACCCCCTGAGGACATGCCGTGAGAAATGTCGAACCCGCTCCGCTAACGCCAGCGCCATCCAACTTTGCACGACTCGGACAATTTTGTTATCGCCGTTGGCGCTGGGTGCTAGCGCTGTGGCTTGGGCTGCTGATTCTCAGCCTGACCCTGCTGCCCCGCCTCGATCAAGCGCTGACCGGCACGGGTACCTTCTATGAAGCTGGTGCTGCATACCAGGCCGAGCAACGGCTGCAGCAAGAGCTAAACGTCACCCCAGATGATTTAAGCCTAGTCTTTGAGGCATCTCAGGGACAGGTGGAAGACTATCAAACCGCCATCGATCGCATGATTGGCGACACTCGCGACTTGACGGCCGTCAATGCCGTGACGACGGTGGCTGAGCAGCCCAACTACCGCAGCGAGACAGGCCAGGTGGCCTATAGCATCATCAATCTAGCAGTAGACGGCAGTGACGCCTTTGCCACAATTGACCAAATCCAACAGATCCTGACCGATAACCAAACCGATAACCTTAATACCTATCTCGTTGGGCAGCCCGTTGTCGATCAAGAAGCACAGCGCATCAGTCGAGAAGACTTGTCCCGATCGGAATTGCTGACCCTGCCGCTAACCCTGATTGCGCTGCTATTTGTGTTTGGCTCGGCGATCGCCGCTACCATGCCCATCGCAATGGCCCTAATGACTGTCTCCGTCACGCTGGGGTTGCTGTGGCTGGTTACGCTGGCGATGGATATCTCGATCTTTGCGCTGAGCATCACCACGATGCTGGGCTTGGGCGTTGGCATCGACTTTTGTTTGCTGATCGTTAGCCGCTTTCGCGAAGAGCTAGGGTCTAGCTCCGTAGAGCAAGCCGTGGTGCGCACCGTAGACACAGCCGGGCGCGCCGTATTCTACTCAGGGTTAACAACCTGTATTGGCCTTGTCAGCTTGCTCCTGTTTCCCATTGTCTTGCTGCGCTCGTTGGGGGTTGCGGCGTCCTTAGTCGTCTTCATGTCTGTTGCCGCTGCGCTCACGCTGGTGCCTGCACTGCTCAGCGTGGTTGGCACTCGCATCAACCAATGGCAAGTCGTCCGGCCTGCGCCAGAGCGAGGGGGGATGTGGTCAGCCATTGCCCAGACCATCATGCGCCATAGCGTGGCAGCCGTGGCGTTTGTGCTCGTGATGATTGGCGTTCTCACCTCACCGTTCTTCAATGCTCAGTTTGGGCTAGGCGATGCTGACATTCTCCCGAGCCATGTTCCTGCACGGCAGGGCGTAGAAGTCATCCGCGAGGCGTTTGGAGACGGAGAAACCGCCCCCATTCTGCTGGCCGTGAGTACCATGGCTGATGACTCGATTCTGACTGCCGAACATCTTGAAACGCTATATGACTTTGTGGAAGAGCTTGAAGCAGACCCGCGTGTTGCGACCGTCAGCAGTGTTGTCAACCTCAATCCGGAGTTTGACTTGGCCACCTATCAACAGCTCTATCAAACCCCTAATGCGATTCCCGACCCGGTGCTCCAAGAAGCAGTCGATCGATTAAGTACGGACTCTACAACGCTGATTGCCGTCATTAGCCAGACCAATGGCAACGACCCACAGAGTCGCGATCTAGTGCGAGACTTGCGCGATCGCCCACTCAATGATCTGCAGCTTCAAGTCGGCGGGCAAACAGCCCTGACCCTCGATACGATGCAGATCGTCTACCAGCGCTTTCCTTGGGTGCTAGTATCTGTGCTCATTGTGACCTTTGTGTCGCTCTGCCTGCTATTTAACTCTGTGGTGCTGCCCTTCCAGGCCTTTTTCCTAAACCTCATGTCTATTGCTGCGTCCTTTGGCGCACTCGTCTTTGTTTTCCAAGACGGCAACTTTCAAAATCTGCTGGGCTTTACGCCCCTCGGCTATCTGGACGTGCTATTACCCGTCGTCCTATTTTGCGTTCTGTTTGGGCTGAGTATGGATTATGAGGTGTTCTTGTTGACGCGAATCAAAGAAGCCTACGACAGCACAGGAAACAATCGGCACAGCATCGTGGAAGGACTGGAGCGCACTGGGCGGATAATCACCAGCGCCGCCTTGCTGATGATTATCGTCACCGGGTCGTTTGCGTTTACCAGCATTATCTTTGTGAAGGCCTTAGGGTTAGGGATTGCCCTTGCTGTTTTGATCGATTCCACCCTAGTGCGCGCCATCTTGGTGCCTGCCAGCATGAACCTCATGGGACGCTGGAACTGGTGGGCACCCAAATTCTTGAGGCTGGATCGGGTCAACATCAAAACAAACTAACAAACCTGAGTTCGGGATAAGCTCAAACCCTCAATGTGTCGTGCGCGACGCGCACGACACATTGAGGGTTTTGGGGCACCGCGCGACGCGCGGTGCCCCAAAACCCCCTTAACCCGAACTGACGTTAACAAGCCTGATTTTGAGGATAGGCTCAAGCCTTTACTGTGCTGCATCTAAACCAACGTTTTGTTTAGCAAATGCTTAAACCCGTGCAGCTTTCGACGCAGGCATCAAGGGTTCACGGTGTTCACAGTGCTTAAGCCCCAGAACGCAGGACTAAAACAACGCTATCAGCACTCCTGTAAACAAGGTTGGGCAGTGCGCGACGCACACTGCCCAACCTTGCTCAAATCCTCAAATTTTGTGGTGCCGCTTAAGAATTTCTCTTGCGTCTTGAGGCTGAACCTGCCGATACCAGACCTCCTCAGGGAGTACCACTACCATCGGCCCGTTCCCGCAGTGCCCCAAACAACCTCGGGCTTCCACCGAGATCGCAGCCGAAGTCTAAGACAGAAACGATTGAAGCACCAGTGCCGCGCCACTTTTGCGGCACGTGTGGTTTTGGCAAATGAGGATGGCTTGAGATGGCATCGGTCTGCAATTTAGGGCCGCAATCTAGGGCAAGCAGTCGAGATACATCTCCGTATCCCAGTCGGTCGTCGTGGCGAGAAACTTCTCCCATTCGTCCCGCTTATACCAAGTATAGACACGGTACATCTCGTCAGGCAGCGCAGATTTGATCACCTCATCATCCGCCAGCCGCGCCAACGCATCGCCGAGGGACATAGGCAGCTTCTTCACCTGCTTGCCGGCTTCCATCGCTTCGTAGAGGTTGCGCTCTTCGGGCTCCCCCGGGTCAAGGTTGCGCGTGATGCCGTCGTCAAATGCTTTGAGAATCGCCGACGCCATCAGGTAGGGATTCACCATCGAATCTACTGCACGGTACTCAAATCGACCCGGTGCAGAGACACGCAGCCCACAGGTGCGGTTTTGGAAGCCCCAGTCGGCATAGACAGGTGCCCATAGCCCTGTATCCCACAGGCGGCGGTAGGAGTTGACAGTAGAGCAGCCAATGGCCGTCAGCGCGCCCAAGTGCTCAATCACACCGCCGATGGACTGCAGCCCAATGGGGCCGGGCTTAGTTTTGCTCAGTTCTGGATCGGGGAGGAAGGTGTTTTCGCCGCCTTTGCGATAGCTAAAGACGCCGGGCAACCCTGGCAGCGTCTCTTGACCCAGCTCGTTGACCTGGTCGTCGCCACCATACCAGAGGGAGAGGTTGTGGTGGCAGCCATTGGCAGACAGTCCCATAAACGGCTTGGACATGAAGCACGCGATCAGGTTGAATTCGCGGGCAACTTGGGCGCAGATTTGGCGGTAGGTTGTGAGGCGATCGCTCGTCCGCAACGCATCATCAAACATAAAGTTGAGTTCCAACTGTCCGGGCGCATCTTCGTGATCGCCCTGGATCATGTCGAGCCCCATCGCTTGGGAATATTCAATCACCCGCAGCACCACCGGGCGCAATTCTTCAAACTGGTTGATGTGGTAGCAGTCGGGTTTGGTGACACCCCCAGCAGGCTTGCCGTCTGGCCCTTTCTTCAGCCACATCATCTCTGGCTCGGTGCCATGGCGCAAGTGCAGCCCATCATGATCGGCTTGGAACTGAGCGTGGATGCGGCGCAAGTTGCCTCGGCAGTCGGCGGTGAGATAAGCGCCGGGATTCTCCGGTTCTTCTCGGTTGCGAAAACAGGTGCAAAACACCCGAGCCACACGCTTATCCCAAGGCAGTTGGCAGAAGGTGTCTGGATCGGGAATCGCCACCAGTTCTGAGGCTTCTGGCCCATAGCCGATGTAGTCGCCATAGCGATCGACAAAGAGGTTTGCCATAGCGCCATACACTAGCTGAATGCCGCGCTCGGCAATGGATTCCCAATGGGACGCGGGGACGCCCTTCCCTGTGATGCGCCCGGTGACTGAGACAAACTGGTAGTAGATATATTGAATGCCCAGTTCATCAATTTTGGCGCGTACCTGTTGCACGAGGTCATCTCGTCCGGGTGCGGCGACGTAGGCCTCTAAGTTGGTCAGGGTGTCTAGTTTGGGAACAGTTGCAGTCACGATAGTTTTGCCTCAGTCGTAGGTCTCAAACAGGGGTGATTTTTTTTAATGTGGGGAGAGGGGCGATCGCCCTCCTGCCCACATCATTCCGGCTGAGTCGCCAAAAACGTAGCCATCGAATCATCCATCGCCTCAATCCACGGCGTATGGTGCACCGGAGCCTGAGACCCCGTGCATGGCGAGGTAAAGGACTTATCTCGATAGCCCAAAATGCTGTGTTCTTTGTCATGCTCCCAGGCTTTGAACATATCCGCCGTCATCTCCCAGTCGCAGGGGGCATAGTCCACCTGCTGCACCAGGTCGAGCACATAGTCTTTTTGGAAATCGATTTGGTCGTCGGGACCACCCAAGGCTTCCTCTCGGGCCTGCCACTGGGCGATGTCACGGGCGATCGCCACAGCATCCGGCAGGGCAATGCGCCCCAGCACCACATCCCGCGCATACCACGCCTGCACATCAAACATGCTGAAGGTATAGAACTGATCCTGCATTCCCAAATACATCAGCTTGGGATTGTCTTGCCAGAAAATGCCCTTATAGAGGGAACCTGGATAGAGCCGATTCTTAGTCTTGAGCCGTAGCGAATCTGGCAAAAACGGAAAGCTGTGCTGATAGCCAGCACACAGCACAATTGCATCCACTTTGCGACTGCTGCCGTCTTTGAAGTAGGCGGTTTTGCCCTCTAGCCGCAGCAGCAGCGGCACCTCTTCAATGCCCTCCGGCCACTTAAAGCCCATCGGTCGGGTGCGGTGGCTGATGGTGACAGAACGCGCACCATACTTATAGCTCTGTAGCGCAATGTCTTCAGCAGAATAGCTGCTGCCCACCACCAGCAAATCTTTTCCAGCAAATTCCCGCGCCTCGCGAAAATCATGGCTATGCAGCACCCGTCCTGGAAACTGCTCAATGCCCGCAAACTTGGGCACGTTGGGCACCGAGAAATGCCCAGTGCAGACAATCACAGCATCGAATTCTTCACTGCGCTCCTGATCGGCAGCGAGATCTTTGACCCGCACCGTGAAGGTTTGACTCGCGTCGGAATACTCAACCTGTTTAACCACCGTACTGAACTGAATGTAGCGCTCCAGCTTGCTCTTTTTGGCCCGTCCGGTGATGTAGTCATACAACACCTCTCGCGGGGGAAAGGAGGGAATCGGCTTTTGAAAATGCTCATCGAATGGATAATCGGCAAATTCCAGGCACTCCTTTGGCCCGTTCGACCAAAGATAGCGATACATGCTGCCGTGGACGGGCTCACCATACTCATCTAGGCCAGTGCGCCAGGTATAGTTCCACAAGCCACCCCAGTTGTCTTGCTTTTCAAAACACACCAGGTTGGGAATATCAGCACCCTTGAGCCGAGCCTGCTCAAAGGCATGAAGCTGAGACAATCCACAAGGCCCCGCCCCAATAATTGCAACGCGAGAGGTCATAGGTATCGAAAGTATCCAACGCGATGCAGCCGTTATATCTTGTTTCTTTCGATACGTTTGCTAAAGGCGATACCGCTCGGATGTCTGATACCTGAACTGTGACGTATGGCGCTAGCTGCGCTGATTAAAGTACCCACATGGGTACTGCTGTAGCGGTAGCCATCTCTGAAAATTAATGTATCGAGTTCAACAAATACCAGCCAAGGATTATCACAGCTCAATAGAGGGTATTGGCAACACGCTCCGAGTTTAGCCTCAGAGCAATTGGTACCCGGCTACTCACCGCTCATGCTCGTGGCTTTCAACTGCGAAACGGGTATTCCCTAGCTAATTCAGCATTCGAGGTATACGCCACAGCCGCCTCAGTAGAACTCGAGTGTGCACTATCCCATTATCTCTTGGAGGCACAATGTATCATGTCGGCCTATGTCATTGATGCTGACGATGCGGAGCTAGAACTCTGGGACGAGGCGATCGCCCCAGACTATAGCGAACTCCGCAAACTTCTTTGTCCTGAATATCAGACGCTCTCGTCTGATGCGCTCGAACACCTGCTCACCGAAAACCTGGGCGTGGCCTTTTCGCCCGAAGACGCAGAAAGCTTCTTGCGATCGCTTGGGCAGGTTGGAGCCGCCGTCTTGCCCGTCGCCGGAACAGTCGTCGGAACGGCGATCGGTGGCCCCCTTGGGGGTGCGTTAGGTGGTGCTGCGGGTTCCGTAGCTGGACAAGCACTGGGTGCAGCGACAGCTCCTAGACCGGCGGCCCCTCAACCTGCCGCGGCCCCCCGTCCTCAACCAGCACCCCCGCGACCGCAAGCCGCCGCACCGCCACCGCCACGACGGGCGATCGCCCCGCCGACCGCTGCCTCGCCGCCGCGATCGGTAGCACCTCCGAGCCGTCAACCCAGACCTGCAACACCCACCGCACCCTCTCAACCAGTTCCCAGTTCAGGCAGTCCTGCCGCAGCCCAGTTGCTGTCTACGATTTCGCAACCCCAGGTGCTTCAGGCCCTGCTTGCCCTAGCCCTGGGCTCTGCTGCTCGTCAGACCGTTCAAGTAGGCGAGGTTCCTGTGCCCACCGCAGCCATAGCCAATCTTCTGGGAGTATTGGGTACCCAAGCCGCCCAGCAGGCACCAGGGCTGGACTTAGCCGGCACCGTAACTACCAGCACCGGAGGCGCAATACCCGCTTACCTGATAGATGCAGAAGGCTACCTGATTGCCGATCCCGTGTTGCCAGAAGGACGCGCCACGGCCTTATATACCTTGCTGCAGCAAGCCAACCAAGAGGCTAGGTCTGCAGATGAATTCGAAGAGGACGAAACCGAACCAGGCTGGTCTGACCACCTTGATGCACTATACGACGCGCTAGAGTTGGCAGACCTCTATGGCGAGGCTGACTGCGATGGGTGGGAGGGATGCTAAGTGGACATTAACCCGCTTCTCATGCAGGCGATCGCCGCTTCAGGCTCTGGGGGTGGACTCTCTGCCAAAGATCTGTTGATGTCGCAGCTAGACGAGTCAGACCCCACAACGAGCCTGTTGGTGAACCTATTGTCTCAGCCTTCTGCTAGCGCCCCGGCAGACACCCACGAACCCGACGAAGACGACTTTGAACGATACCAGGCAGAACTTCGGGCTAAAGAGCGAGCCGCCGAACGGGCCAAAGCCCTGCGGCATCTCCGCAATACCGTAGACACGCTCTATGCCGAGCTAGAAGATCTGCGCGCCAGGAACGATGCCCTGGCAGCCGCAGTGGGCGCATGCCATCTGTGCTGGGGAGAAGACGCCACCTGCCCAGAATGTGGCGGACAAGGACAACCGGGTCACTATGCCATTGACCATAGGTTGTTCCACCAGCTCATCGTTCCAGCGGTGCATCGCTACAAACGAGAAACACACTTGCGGACTGCCCCAACAGTCAAGCCTGCTGTGCCCACTCACTCAAATCACGTTCACCCCAGTCACATTCATTAAATTGCAGGAGAATCCGAATCATGTATACCAACGGTCTAGCCCTAGACGATTACGAAACCCTAGAAGACATGCTAGAAGATCTGGAATACGACGAGATGTATGACAGCGACGAAAGCGACGACGGTGATTTTGCCGAACGCCGTCGCCGCACGGGTCGAGGCCGACGCAGAGCTCCAGCGCCACGTACCGCCACAGGCAACCAACTGTTTCGCCCTCGCCCCAACTCGCAATACGTGACCCAAACCCAGTTACAGTCTGCCCTCGCCCGGGTGGGTGGTCAGATCAAGACTAATGCTGATGCCATCAAGACTATCAACACGCGCCTCAACACCGTCAGCAGTGAGCAAACCCGACAGGCCGCGCTGCTCCGCAGAGAGTCCAGCGAGCGCAAAAAACAAGACGATTTGATCAAGCAAGACATGCGCCAAAAGATCGAGTTGCTGACGCTTCTGCCACTGCTTTCTCGCCCTTCCAGCGAAACCATTCAGGTAGGTGAAAGGAGTGTAGAAGTTCTTACCAAATCTAACAACACCCTGAGCATGCTATTGCCCCTCTTACTCATGGGCGGCATGGGCGGAAGTAGCGCAGGGGGTAGTTCCGGCTTGGGCGACAACAACAGCATGATGCTGATGGCTCTGGTCTTAATGGGAGATAAGTAATGCGATTAGCGTATTTCCTCTTATATCAACATGCCCTTAGGAGGGACTGACATGGTGTTCAATTCGTTTGCAAGTCGCTTTGTTGTCAATACGATTTTGGCAGAGCGACAAGGCGTGACCGACCCTACTGCTCGAACACGAGTGGCCTTACTGGGTGGTCTACTAGGCCCCTCTGCCACTGGGCTGGTGGTCACCACTGTTTTAGCCCGACGAGAAGCCGAAGACCAAACCCAGCAGATACCCCCGGCACCCTCAGCGTCAGACTTAGTGATGGTTCCCAATGTGTTAGGTCAATCCTTTGCGGCAGCACAGGAGAACCTCAAAGCCGTGTCGTCTCAGTTCAAGATACAGCTGCGAGAGGTCGGCGGTTTAGCGGAAGATGTGGGAGTGGTGCTGTATCAAGAGCCCGCTTCGGGGGGCAAGCCCGTTGCCGCTACCAGTAGTATTACCCTTTACATCAGTCGTCAGCCTGCTCCTAACCGCGCTGCCTTGCCGCATGTTATTGGCATGACACGCGATGAAGCGGTGCAGAGACTGAGTTCACTTGGATTGGTCATTTCTGAAGTGGAGGTCAATAGCAACCAGCCCCAAGGCTGGGTAGTGATGCAGAGTCGCGATGCGGGAACTCAGGTTGTCGCTGGTGAACCGTTGACGCTGTTGATTAGCTCGGGTGTGCCCGCAACGCCTGAGCAAGTAGAACTGCCCAACGTGATTGGTCAGCATTACGTAGCAGCCGAAAGGCTCTTAAACGAGAAAGGTTTTTGCGTTCAAGTTGAGACGGTGAACACGGGGGGAACTGGGGCTGACGTGAAAACTGATACCCGGGTGGTGGTTGATCAAATGCCGAAGGGAGGAGACGGGGTTCAAGTTTCTAAGGGCTCTAAGGTGGTGCTCACGGTTCAAAATCACTCTTCCTCTCCTGGATATCCTCAATCGCACGCAGCCTCCTCAAAATGATTGAGCTTCGCCACAATCGCTGGCGAGCGGTCAAGCGGAGAGCAGTCAACGGTTTGATGGCCTCCGGCTGATAGATCTAGCGGGCGATCGCTCGATTGATTTCACCCCTGTTCAGCGCGATCGCCCTACTTCTAGTTCTCACCAATCAGAAGACTGCCGCAGCTAAACTCGGGTTCGACAGCTCAGCTAACGCCTAAAGCCCAAGGGGGTGCAGGGAACGCTATCCCCTGCGAACAGCGTTCCTGCACCCCTACGTTAGTTGGGATTCGCTGGATTTTTTAGGAGGTGAACACTATGGACCCCGCGTTGTGGGAGTTACTCGAGGCGGGAGATCAAGCGGATGAAGTGGCTGCCATTATCCGGTTAGAGCAGCCCAACACCATTCCCCAAGGGGTTCGCATCGTCAGTCAATTTGGCACAATTGCCACCTGCCGCATGTCGCGCGGTTCTATTCCTACCATTTGGGCCGACGGAGCGATCGCCAGTGTCAAAGCCTCTCGTTTGCTCACCCCCGAACCCTCCATAAACCTAGAAGAGCAGCTGCCCGTCTCAGAGCAATGGAGCGACCGCCGCCGCCCTTCCCTGCCTGAAACAGGGCGAGGCATGGTGATTGGCGTGGTGGACTGGGGGTTTGACTTCGCACATCCTGACTTGTGTCAAACAGACGGTACAACGCGCATTCTCGCCTTATGGGATCAGCGATCGCGCCCCCATCAGATCCCCGTCCAACCTTATGGCTACGGGGTTGTATACAACCAATCGCAGATCGATCACGCCTTGCAAACCGCCAATCCATACCAGACCCTGGGATACCATCCCGCTGAGGTGGATACCAAGGAGGAAGGGGCTCACGGCACTCATGTTGCCAGCATTGCCGGAGGCAACGGGCGGGGGGGCGGCCCAGTCGGAGTAGCACCCGAGGCAGCGTTTGTCTTGGTGCACATGAGTTCTCCCGCCTTTCAAAAGCACGACAATCTGGGAAACTCGGTGAGTTTGCTAGAAGCTGTGGACTTTATTGCCAAAATAGCGGGCGATCGCCCTTGGGTAATCAACCTGAGCATGGGTCGCCACGGCGAGCCCCACGATGGCACCACCCTGGTCGAGCAAGGCTTGGATGCTATCGTGAGCGGGGCTCTAGGGCGAGCGATTGTGCAGAGCACCGGCAACTATTATGATCGCCGCATTCATACCCAAGGGCAACTGCGGCTAGGGCAGACACACTCGTTCACCTGGCATGTAGACCCAGCCGACATCACCCCCAACCAGCTCGAGATTTGGTACTCCGGCAAAGACACCTTTGAAATTGAGTTGCGATCGCCCAACGGGGTTCTGCTACCCACGGCCCCCCTAGGAGAACGCACCGTGCTGCAACTGGGGGATCAGACGATTGGCAAACTCTATCACCGTCGCCACGAACCCAACAATCACGACCATCAGATTCAAATCTTTCTTTACACCACCGCCCCACCAGGCGACTGGCAAGTCCGGCTGAGGGCTAGCGACTGGGTTGACGGACGGTTTCATGCCTGGATTGAGCGGGACGTCGCCCTACCGGGATGCCAATCTCACTTTGCGCCAGAGGACGCCGTGAGTGAGTGCACCACCGGCACCATCTGCAACGGATTTCGCACCATCGCGGTCGGTGCCTATAACCCTCACCTCGAAGACCGCCCCATAGCCCCCTTTAGCAGCTCGGGGCCCATTCGCGATGGTCGCGAAAAGCCTGACCTAGCCGCGCCCGGCGTCGCCATCCTGGCTGCTCGCTCCGCTCCCCGTCACGCCGCGGTTACGCCACTTCTCACCCGCAAGTCAGGCACTAGCATGGCAGCCCCCCATGTGACCGGCACGATTGCCCTGATGTTCGAGGCCGCCCAGCACCCCTTACCCATTGTGGAAACCCGTCGATTGCTGCTGAGCAATGCCGAGGTTCCAGATCAGGGACGCTCACGCTCGCGATTGGGCCATGGCTATCTCGATATTGCAGCAGCGGTTATGGCAGCCCGCGACTGGGGCGATCGCCCCCAGTCGCCCTCGTCCTGTCGCTCCCCCTCATCCACTTTACGCTTACCCCCATTAGAGGTTGTCGGTATGGCTACAGATGTCAGCGATATTCAAGATGCGGTGCTAGACACCGACATATATTCCCCGTCGTCCTTCGACGACTCTGCTCCCCTAGGGCTAGGAGCGGCCCTCCAGTCCCCAGAGGAGGTGCCCACCGGGGTTGATGCGGTTGCTTCAACCCCAGACTGGGCTGTTGGCTCAGCCCCCAACTGGACCGATGACTTAGACAACGACTGGAACGAACTCAACGACGACGGAACTGTCCTAAATCAGGAGGGGGGAGGCGTTCTCGGGTCTCTCGTCGATCTGGCTGAGTCGATTGTGCATGGCGACAGACTAGATCCCAGAGCTGAGTCAATCTCGGAATGGGGCGATCTGTGGACAGAATTGATGGCGCGTATCTACCAGAGCCCCTCGTCTGATATCTCTACATCCGACCTATTTGAATGCCTGGGTCATCCGGCTGCGCTAAATTCCCAGCCAATGCCTGAAATCACGGTCATTGCCTCACCTCGCACTCCCCTTGAGCAACCCCTACAGCCGGGAGATGTGCTATTGCGCCACTGCGGGGAAACGCACCACACTCATGCTGCGGTGCTCGCCACAGGCGAGCTTTACGATCCGCGCAGCCTACACTCCAGCGGTTGGGAGATGGAGGCAGCCGGTGCTGGCTATTACGCCGCTGTGGTGGAAACCGGTGCAATTCCCCATTGCACCCATCATCCCTATGCCCGGCGCATCGCCGATGCCCAAGGGTATCTGCCATACGGTCAAATGGTAGTGCGCCTGCAGCCACCCGATAACCAGCGTTGGCATGAAAGCGACCTCGATCTGTCAGAAGCGACGACAACCATACCAGTGATCGTGCGAAATCGCATTCTCAATCACGAGACGGTGTCTGGATGCCCCATTGAACTAGTCGGAACAGCCGCGCCCACGGCTACGACTAATCGGGCTGGGCGAGCCACCCTTGATTTGGCGGGACTGGCTGATGGCGTTTACAGACTGCGGGCTATACATCCCTCCAGCACACCCGACAGGGTGGGGCCGGCGATCGCCCCCACGGCCCCTCGGCCCAGTCGCATTTGGCGACCGTTTGAAACCGAGATTACCGTCACCCGGGGCAGACTCACCGCCGTTGGTTCTGCCGATGCTGTCTTGGCTGGCCGTACCCTCACCCTCAAACTGCAGCCCGTGTGGATGGCATCGCCCAATCGCAGTGCTCGCTCCGAGACGATTGATCTCTGCGTGGTTCACCATACCGGCGGAACTCGAGCCTCCAGCGCGGTCAACACCTTTCTATCACCCAACAGAGCTTCTGCCCATTACGTCATCGATACCGACGGTCAAATCATCAAAATGGTGCACGAGTCGGAGCAAGCCTTCCACGCTGGCAATAGCCATTGGCTGGGGCGCGACCGGGTCAATGCCTTTTCTGTTGGTATTGAAATCGTGAACCGCAGTGCCCCCTACACATCTGCTCAGATGCCGGCAGTAGTTGCACTCCTTCAAGAGATTCGAGCGGCCTATTCAACCATTCCCGCCAACCAGGTAGTGGGTCACAGCGACATTGCAACGAGTGCCCAGACTCCGCGTCGCTTGGGGCGCAAAGCCTCAGACCCCGGAGTGCATTTTGACTGGGCAACCCTTGAAGCCGCAGGTCTAGGGCACACGCTGTCTAGCGGCCCACTCAACCCCAGTGCCTATGGCGGCTTTTTTACGAGCTTTCCCGATGAACGACTGCGGCAAGATGATAACGATGCACGTCAGATCGTTGGCGGTCGCCATCGCCCTGCTTTCACGACTGCTGTGATTGCCGAGCTGCAAACCGATCTTAGTCAGATCGGCTACTACTGTCCCATCACCGGACGGTTTGATGTGTCCACCGTGATGGCTGTCAGAATGTTTCAGGATCGATTCTTCAGCGGATCTCGCCGCCGCAGTGATCCGGCATTTCGGGCTGGTCAAGTGGATAGCATCACAGCTATGGCCATCAAAAATGTTCGATAGCAAGCGTGACACGTGAGTCATCACGGTGGATTAGAGTCATTGTTTGCTATAAATTCCACCCGAATTTTGCCAACAAACATCTTCTAGGGCTGAGTCACTACGTGCCGCGTTTGGAGACGTTCAGACAATTTCGGAAGTCTTAGCCTCTCAGCAATCGCCCAACTGCATCAGTCCCATCTTCTTTACTCAGGTGGTTCTAACCATGGCTGCACTCCCAATCTTATCGACCCCTACCGAAACCTTTCCGCCCGAAGCCATTTCCGCTGCACAACTTCACTGGGAGGGGGCAACTGCTGCTCAACTCAACTTTATGCGACGGGTGTATGAGCGCCAGGTTGCCAATGCGGCCCGGCGACGAGCCTTTGTGGGCGATGTACCCGTGGCAGACCTAGCTGAGATCGAAACCGGCGTGCAGGCTCGGACGGCAGCGGCGATCGCCTGTCGAAATCTATTGACGGCGGCTCGGGCGCAGCTGCGTCAGCTCCAGCAGCAGGGTGAGCCGCGGGTGCAATCGGTGCAGCGCATCCAGGTGACTAGCGGTTATCGGTCTGCCTCACAACAGTTCGCCAGTTGGCAGACCAATTTCCCAATGTATTACGAGCGCACCCGCGACTCGCGCGACCCGCTAGCAGGCGGTGCCCACGGAGCCGCGGCTGTGCGATGGTTAGCCGCATACATTGGGGGTCGTCTTGGCGCACCCGGCTATAGTCTGCACAACAATGGGTTGGCCGTGGATCTGAGCGTTATCGAAAACGGAGTCCGTTTGAGAGCTATCACGACAGCGGCTCACATTCAGCTATGGCGACAATCTTGGTTGTTTGAGTGGCTCACCCGTCATGCGGCGGACTATGGCTACCATCAAAACACTGCCATTGATGAGCCCTGGCATTGGGAATATCGCGGTACCCAGGCTACGGCCACGCCTTCCCTCCTTGCGACCCATGATGAATCGGAAGCATTCTTGTTAGAGCACCCATTTCCTATAGCGGATGAACGATTTGACTTTGACCCCGCAGAGTCGCTATCCGAATCTCAACCTATCTATACCGTTCTAGACGGAGATGCTCGCATCCGCACTGGACCACCCCAATGGCAAGTCACGGCTCGGCGAATTCCACGCTATACCCGCGTCCAGATTCGCGAGACGAACGGAGCCTATGCCTATGCCATGGGGGTAGACGGTACAGACTATGGCTGGACTGCCCAATCCAACCTGGGTACTTTTTACAAGGACCTAGATCGGTTTGCCACTATCCCCTTAGTGCCACTCTTGCCATTGCCTGTTCGCTCAGAGTGGTCAGCGCTCAAGCAGGCAATGGTGCGAACTTATAATCGATTGGGAGGACTCATGGGGGCGATCGCCCCGCTGTTAACTATTCCCCTACCAGCAGTGCTAGCGGTCTGGTATGTCGAAAGCCGGGGAGCCTCCCATACGCCCAATCAAGCCCTAATCCGCTTTGAGAATCACCTGTTCTACAACCGCTGGGGAAAAGACAACCAAGAACGTTACAACCAGCACTTTCAGCATGGGGGGCATAACGGTATTGCAGGGCGACGTTGGGAAAACCATCAATTTCGAGAAACCCCCGAAGCCCCCTTTCAACCGTTCCATGGCAATCAAACCCAGGAATATCGGGTGCTTGCCCTGGCAACGCGACTAGCCGGTGAAGAAACGGCACTGCAATGCATCAGCATTGGCGGGCCGCAAATTCTGATCTCAGGCTATCGCCTGCTGGGCTATGACTCGCCTCGGGCGATGTATGACGCCTTTCAGCACAGCGAACGGGCACAGGTATTGGGCTTTTTTGATTTTTGTCAGTACAAACTAGGGCATGGTCGCAACCGGGGAGCTTTGCTAAGGCATCTCGCGGCCCTCAACTGGAACGCCTTTACCCGCGGATATAACGGCACTGGCAAAGTTGCCGTCTATTCGCCGCGGCTACAAGCGGCGTATGCGGCAGTGAGTGACCTGTTTCCAGAGTCCATACTCAACCCGCCAGCAGAAGCATCCCGCGCTACGCATTCATTAACCGCTGCTTGGTTAGAAGAAACGACGCCAATTGCGGCAGGGCGTGAGGAGTTAACTCACGTATCTCTGTTGCGATCGCACCGGGGCACTCAGCCCGATTTAGTGCTGCGTTGGAACGCCATGTCGCCGTCTCCCCGCCAGATCGACGTGGTAGTGCATCTGCACGGCTATTCGAGCGATCGCGAACGAATGAGTTTGAGCCGCACCAAGGAACCCAATAGTGGCTTGGTGAATCCTAACAATGCCGCCGATTTGTCCCTAGGGCGACAGCGCCCCACTCTGGCTATCCTCCCCCGAGGGCATTACTTTGGTGGGCGTTCAGGCAATGGATATAGCTTTCCAACATTAATCGCGCCCATGGGACTACAGGGGCTCATGGATTTTTGCTTATATCACTGGTCTAGCCAGTTAGGCGTTGCTCAACCATCAATTGGGCGGCTGATTATAACAGCGCATTCTGGGGGTGGAGCGGCGCTCATGCCCATCCTGCAACATAACAATCCCCACGAAGTTCATGTATTTGATGCGCTGTATCAAGATGCCAGTGCGCTCATTCGCTGGGCCCAGGCTCGGATACGCGCCGACTACATAGCGCTGCAAACTCCGAGAATAGATTTGGAAACCTGGATGCGTTCTGAAGGCGGAGCCCTGCGCGTATTTTACCGTCGAGAAACGGCGACCCAGCCCTACAGTTTGGCAGTTCACCGGGCGATCGCCCCCAGCCTCAGCCGTTTATCTGCTCTGCCTGATCCGTCACAGCGCTTAGCCGACTGGTATCGCGTTGAACAGACCCCCGTTGCCCACGGCGACATTCCCCGCCGCTATGGTTGGACGCTATTAGGAGACATTACCAGCCATCTTCCCGGAACCACTCCCCCCATGCTCTGACATTCTGCGATGTGGACTAATATCAATTCCAAAAATTTGGGCTACAAATGGGGGGCAAGGGGGCGACGCCCCCTTGTGGAGAACACAGTTCCCCACTCCCCTCCTCAACCAATCCGTCGTTCTGATTTAGAGAATTGATATTGATATAGACCTTTTGTTTCTTTGCACCTTCCTGCCTCTCGGCATTGGAGACTCAGGTCGAACTGACGTTCTAGACAGGGAAATTGATTGCCCTAGCACCCTTGCTCTGCCGACGATCCACAACCACCCCACAGGTAAGCGTCATAGAACACGTTAAGTGGAACTAAGTAGGTCGAGTTAATTAATCCGAGGCTTGTGGACAAGGCTCAGTCGTTTGAAACAGCCTGTGCGCACGGATCCAAGAGAGTTTACTGTTCTTAACACACCTCGAACTTTATACGTCGATCTACTTATTGCCGCCAAAACCGCAGTTTATTTCCATTTTTTGTTTTCGTGCTGTTAGGAAGATGCCTGCGGCTTTCCCCAGAGCGGTGATGCGTCAGGTTAATGTGGGATTGGTAGAGTAGAGAGGAACCTCGGCTGGAAACAAAGTGATGGAATGCCCTCTGTGCGGTCACAGTAAAGCTCATAAGCATGGCAAGATGCCCAACGGTCATCAACGCTATCTCTGTCCTGCTTGCCATCAAACCTTTTGTGAGTCGTTTGATAGTCTTTATTATCGTCGCCATGTCAGTCGTGAACAAATTC